>Ga0209611_10003950_pt1 | contig 25471 bp, 33 predicted proteins | sample S1TSphgellanicum_3_FD_187693 | JGI IMG/M metagenome (GOLD analysis project Ga0209611, IMG submission 187693) | Host-associated microbial communities from peat moss isolated from Minnesota, USA - S1T2_Fc - Sphagnum magellanicum MG (SPAdes) (version 2) | ecosystem: Host-associated > Plants > Peat...
TTTTAATTTTTTTTTTAAATGTAAAAATTTACTATAGGTGTATCCGACATTCATCAAGTTGTCTAAGAAGATGGCGGGGAATGCAATATTTGCACGCATGCATGGTGACGAGAACGACGATTGCAAGCAACTAATGAGGGAAATGAACGTGGTCGAGGTTCCCACTTTCCTCTTCATTCGGGATGGAAAGCTTTGTGGCCGCTACGTGGGATCAGGGAGGGGAGAATTGATTGGAGAAATCCTTAGGCACCAAGGTGTGAGAGTCACATATTAGGTTTAAATTATTCTTTTTTGAAGACTCCAAAAAAAAAAAAAAAAAAAAAAAAACCCTAGAAAATTCATAAACCCTCGAATTCATAAACAACCCTTTGGATTAGAGCTTTGAAGAAGAAGCAAATTTAAAAGTTGACAAAGGGAAAAGTTTGTTTGTGGAAGTTGTAGCTAAATTGGGTGTCTTCTTCAATTGTAGTTAGTTTTTCATAGCTCTACCAACATTGATCTTGATCTTGTTTTTTAGTGGGGAATTTGCCTTTCTAATTTGCATACGCATTCACTTCGTGTTAGGGTTTTTGGGGGCAAGTTTTTTTGTGTACAATTTCATTTGGAGACAATTTAGTTGAGAGACTTGAAGACTTGATTGTTGATGAGATCTTAATCATGTGGAAACCTTCTAATGGGCTTGGTAGTCTAGGAGTTATGGAGCATATCTTGTTCGTCATTCTCTTGTAAGGTTCTCTCTCTCTTCTCTCTCTCTCTCTCGGGAACAATGCAAAGCTCCTAAACAAACATAGCATGAAATTCCCTTGAAGGTATTGATGCTAATTTCCTTACCCACGGATATTCATCTTTGAGCATTCTAATTGCACCATTGTGGAGCATAACTTGTTCTTCATTCTCTTGTAAGCTCTCTCTCTCTCTCTCTCTCTCTCTCTCTCTCTCTCTCTCTCGGGAACAATGCAAGCTCCTAAACAAACATAACATGAAATTCCCTTAAAGGTATTGATGCTAATTTCCTTACCCACGGATATTCATCTTTGAGCATCTTTGTGTAATTGAATCCAAAACCAAATTCTATAACACAATGGAAAGGGAAGGGAAAACTTGAAGAGTGCAATTGAAAAGGAAGGGAAAACCTTTAGAGCACACAATTGAAGAGCACAATTTGAACCTCAGCAGCAAGAAGAAGAGAGAATCACCAGTCAGTCTGTACATCATCCCTTCCTTCTTCCATGGTTTCAGGAGTCATGGGATTCTAGAGTTTTGGAAGAGCATCCATAAATGGATAGAGAGACTTGATAGAGATCTAGTCTACTGTTGATGGATTGAAGCCAGTAGGGTAGCAGTGATTTTGTAATTACATGCATCAGAATTCTTGCTTGCTCCAGGGCCAACAAGAAGAAGAAGAAGAAGAAGAAGTTGTAGATCTGCATGAATTGCAAAAAACAAACAGTAACCCAAAATGACACATCCATGTTTGAATCCAGAATTCATAGGATCATGAAGGGTTGGGTTCAAGAGTTTTGCACGAGAATCTAATCTCCTCACCAACCAACCAACCAACCAACCAACCAACGGTTGAGCAAACAACAAGTGAGAGAAATGGGCAGTAGCAGCTGCAGTAGGAGACAGTTGGGTGCCGCTGAACTTGCCACTAGATTCATCAGATTCATCAGGAAATATGATGATCATCAAGATTGCAATTACTAGTATCATGATTCCCAACACCATCTTCTTGCATGGACGATGGTGCATGTTGATCAGATTTCCATGAAAACAAAGAAAACTTGCAACCCACAATCTGTATTTACATTGTTGCACTTGCTGCTATGGAAGTTGGAAGAAGGGAGGTTTTTTGCACGATGTTCTTGTGTGTGTGTGTGTGAGAGAGAGAGAGAGAGGGAGAGAGAGAGAGCTTGAGAACTTGACGTGAGAAACATCTGCGTTTAGCCAAAAATGGCGAGTCCTTCTTTCGTGGTCAAGCCCATGAGACCTCCTCCCACAGCACCCACAAGTGTTCGCAATATTGAAGGTTGGTAAGATTTGTGTGCCCTCCTGAAGCTCTCAAAATCCTGAAGAGTAAATCAAATCCTCAAGAAACTTTTGTTGTGCAGAGAGAGACAGAGACACAGAGAGAGAGAGAGAGAATGTGTGAGTTAGGTTTTTGATGTTTTCCTGCTTGGTTTTGGTTTTGCCATGATCCTGGATTGCAGTGGCATGCATAGCTACATTACAGGAGCGAGTGCGGTGTGCAACATACACTGGAAAATTTCTGTTTACAAGCGATCCCAAAGGTGTAATCCATCAATGGGACACTGGGGTTAGTGACAATCCCTCTGAAAACCTAACCCAGAAAAAAAGCTCATGAGCTCCTCCATCCTCCCCCTTGCCTTAGATAGAGATTGATCTCAAATCAAGATTGAAATGTGTGTGCATATGCATGTGTGTGTGCACATGCACATGTGTCTTCTTCTTGTTGCCTCTACAGCTCTTTTCCACCATCACCAACAGCAAGCAGGCAGAAACAGAGGGTGTTCTATTGTTGTTGTTGTTGTTGTTGTTGTGGTGGTGGTGGGTTGTTGCAGGTGGCAACTAGTGTGAAGTTTCATGATGGTGTCAACAACATCCCCATCAATGTGATGCAAGGTGCAAACAAGGGGGACAACATTTGGTTAGGCTTTTCAAGTGGGGATCTTGCAATTCTCAACATAGAGAACAAGACTCTAGGCACACGTTGGAAAGCACATCAAGGTGGTGTCTCGACTATCGTTGCAATGCTCAACTCCGTCTGGTCTGGTGATCACTATGTACTGGCCCTTAACATCTAATCTGATGTTCTGATCATTGCAGTTCCAATCTCATATTCTGTAAAGAATCTCATTTACAACTGTGGATTTTTTTGCATGCATCAGTGTCCTCCTCCTGACCTGCATTTGAGGACCTCACACAAGTCAGATTCAAAGGAAGAATAGAAAGAACAAAATAACCAAACAGTTGCTTTTGTCTGGTTGTTCTTTTGTGTGTTGGTGGGTGGTGTGGTAGGTGGAGTTGATTTCCAGATCAGAAAATGGGGGATGGCAGGTGAGATGCTCTTTGCATATGCACATCACCACAGCTCGATAAGATGGCTATGCATGGTGAAAAAGGATCCATATGAGAAAGAGATGCAAATGTGGAGCAGCTCCAATGATCCAACCATTGCTGAATGCCCTGTTCCTGATGACGCTGTACAACATGATCCTCTTGGCGATGTGAAAATGTGTAGTGGTTAGTAGTACTAGACCTATGATGGTCTTCAACCGGGTTTTCCTTCAACTGCAGGTGGTTAGAAAAATTTGTAGTGACAGAAAATTGTTGATGAATTGCATGGTGGTTGTTCTCCTTGTGATGTAAGAGATTTTCTTTTGCTGTATATCTGAGACACAGAAATGAAGGATTGACTGTTCCACTCAATCATGAGATATGTATGTTGCAGGGCATACATTGGCAGTCCTGGTGCTCTGTCTCGTAGGGAAGAATGCAGTGTGGAGTGGAAGTGAAGATAGCACTGTGCGCGTATGGAGTGTGATGGACATGTCATTGAAATCAACCATGCAAGGACACAAGGGAGCTGTGTGCAGCATGGTGGAGATGGGGATTCATGTTTGGAGTGGATCAGCAGATGCAACAATTCTCGTGTGGGATGCCACTACTTACAAGCTTATGTTCTCACTAGGTGATCAAGGCGGGTATGCAGGAGGCTAGCTACTTTTGTTGTCTTCTGATCCGCTGCACCCCTTTTGGCTACTCACTTCCACCATGAATTTTTCCAAAGTTGCATATGGCCTCTGCCATCTAGGAAGCTCATCATGATTCATGATTTGATTTTTGTGATGTTGGATCTTCTTCTGCTGGACAAATAGAAACAGACAGGATCTTCTGTGATGATGATGTACTTTGGTTGTAAACACTGTGAATTTTTTCTGAATGTGTAGGTATGTGAAGGCAATGGTGAAGGTGGATTGGCAATTGTGGGCATTCACATCTGGGAAGAATATTAAGATATGGGCTGCAGCTAGTCTGTGGGAAACCACGAAACAAGAGAATTCCAAGCTAAAAGATGCGGTTGATAGATTCCAGAAGGAGAAAGAAGCAGCAGAAAATGCAACCAGAAATCTGAAGGTTTTATTACAATCTCTATCACCTTTGTCAGGTCTTTGACATGGTTGGAACAGATTCACAAGAATGCCTTGCTCCATTTGCATAATTTCACTGAAGAAGCTCCTCCTTTCCTGACAGGCAGATGCTGATAGAAGGGAGCAGGAGTTCAAAGAGCAGCTTGACAAGCTCAGAAACGCTGATGCCTCAGACCTTGATGCAAAGGCTATGGAGATGCAAAACATGAAAGATGAATTGAACAAAAGACTTGCAGATCTTGAGAAAATAAAGAAAGATTTGGAGGATGAGAAGACCCGACTTGCCAAAGAAGCAGCTGTTCTTAAAGACAATCTAGAAAAACTGAGCAAGGACAAGGATACATCTGACAGTGCAAACAGCACCTCTCAAGCAGCCAAGGTATGCAACAATCAACCATGCAATAATGCTCAGATTGATTGTTTCTGGAACATTGTTGCATAAATCTGCTGAGGAAGGAGAAAAGAAGATCAACCATCTCTTCAGCATTGGGTGGTTTTTTGGGTTGTACAACAACCAACTTTTTTGGCAGGACAAAATAGTTGCAGACATGGAGAAGGCTTTGAAGGAGGCAGAGGAACAACTGGCAAGGACCAAGGAAGCTGGAGATTCAAACTTGTCAAAGCTCGAGGAACTGAGGAGAGCTGCAGAGGATCAGAAGGCAGCCCTTCAACAAGAAATGGCACGGTTGAAGGAGGAGATGGAGGATGAGAGGGAGAAGGCTATGAAGGATGCAGAGGAACAACTGGCAAGGACCAAGGAAGCTAGAGATTCAACCTCGTCAAAGCTTGAGGAACTGAGGAGAGCTGCAGAGGATCAGAAGGCAGCCCTTCAACAAGAAATGGCAAGGTTGAAGGAGGAGAAGGAGGATGAGAGGGAGAAGGCCAGAAAACTCGCAGAAGATGAAATGGCTAGACTCCAAGAGCAGATGGAGGATGAGAGGGAGAAGACCAGAAAACTTGCAGAAGATGAAATGTCTAGACTCCAAGAGCAGATGGAGGATGAGAGGGAGAAGACCAGAAAACTTGCAGAAGATGAAATGGCTAGACTCCAAGAGCAGATGGAGAAGTCCAGAGTCTCTGAAGCCAAAACCTCAGCAAATGCTGATGAACTTGCAGAGATGAAGAAAAAGCTGGAGAGGGAAATGGATGCAGCAAAGAAAGAACTTGCACAGCTGAAATCCCAAATGGAGCATGAACATGACTTTGCTGCAAAAAGCTCAAATGATAAGGATGCGATAAATCAAGAGCTGCAACAATTGAGAGAGAAGATGGATCAAGAAAGAAATGCAGCCCAAAAAGCTGCAGAGGATACAAGGAAGGCAGCAGAGGATGAGATTGCCAAGCTCAGAGATGAGATGCAAAGAGAGAAAGAGGCAGCTACAGGTGCATCAGAGAATGCTCAAGCCACAAGTGATGAGAAGCTTGCAGGACTGGAGAAGAGACTGCAGGCAAAAAAAAAACTCTTCAACAATTTCAACCTACATCTCTATGATCCTGCACACATGAACATCAATCTAACACACTCTTTTGTTGATGAATTTCTGTGTGTGTGTGTGTGTGTTTTTGGATGGGTGGTGGTACAGGAGGCCCTTGCACAGTTGCAAAAGGCACAAAATGCAGCGTCTAGTCTGGAGATGAAGGCAGCAGAAACGCAGAAGATGAGTGATGGGTTTGCAAATCAGCTCACAGCTGCTGAAGACAAGAACAAATCGTTTCAGGAGGCGCTTGATGCACTTGAGAAGATGAAGGCAGATGCTGATAATGCATCTGCTGCAGCAACTGCTGCCCTCAATGAAAAAATGACAGGTGAATGTTCAGGCTTACAAGGGGTGAGTGTTTTTTGCACATGTGAAACACATTGATGAATTTGTGTAGAAGAAGCAGTTTCTTCCATTGGGTTACACACATTTGGGTTTTCTCTCCTCTCTCACACTCAAAAGGCACAGCAGAGAAAGTGATCAGTTGCTGCTTTCCATGAATGTAAGCTTCTTCACTTCTGTGACCAGATCATCATCATCATGCCTTAGAAACAGGAGGCATAATCTCTTGAACAGGTGCAGCTCTCACAGGACTTTTCATGCGAATGGGTATATTGTACTTGGCTTGGGGTTTTGACATATAGCTTCACTTCCAAATCTGGATCCAAAAATCACCGAGTTCTCTGATGGATTTCAACATAAAGCTCCACTTCCAAGTCTGGATCCAAAAATCACACTGAGTTGCAAACTGATGAATTACAAATCATCACATAGTGGGTGGGTGGGTTCACAATAACACAATTTGAGAAAATCACTTTGGGTTTGTCTCTGGCTACCTTTTGTATTCCTGGCTTTAAATCTTCTTGTCTTTGTTTTTTTCTTTCTCTCAAATGGGTCACAAGTGAGCGAGAGCTTGTTGCTTGGAAAATGATTCAGTAATGTTGCTATTACAGCCAGAGGGAATGTGCTCCACATCTGTGTCCAATCTTCACATCTCAGACTTGAGGATTGGAGAGTTTTTCTTAGTTATGAAAGCAGCAAAGAGTTTTAGATGTAGAGATCCTTATAAGATGAGGAGGAAACTTGGTGGGCATTTCTTTTTTATGAACATTTTTCTGGGACATTGTTACATTTTGTAGGCTTGGAAAGCAATCTGGAAAATGCAAGAGATGAGCTACAGAAAGTGAGAGATGATGCAGCCCAGAATGCGCTGGAGAAAGATGGGGAGATGGTATTGGTGCGTGATGGGTTTCTTCAGCAGATCAGTGACTTGGAACAGGCTTTGAAGAATGCTCAAGAGGCTCTGAATGCTGAACAGGAGAGTCATCAGATTGCTGCCGATGCTGCTAGCTCTCTATCAGACCAGCTTGCTGAACAGATTGAGGAGTTAGCCCTGCAACTAGAGGATGCAAGAAAGGAGGCTGAAAATGCTAGTAAACTAGCTGAGAGTCAAGCCTTGGATTTGGCTCAGCAACTAGAAGATGCTAAGAAGCAAGCCTCAGATTTGGCTCAGCAATTAGAAGATGCTAAGAAGCAAGCCTCGGATTTGGCTCAGCAATTAGAAGATGCTAAGAAGCAAGCCATTGCAGCTGATACTCTCGCTGAAAGTAATGCTGCCCATCAGCTTGAGCAGTTGGAAGCTGCAGAAAAAAACGTTGCAGAGTTTACAAAGCAGCTGGAGAAATATAAGGCTGCCATTGCTGTAGCAGAGAGCAAAGCTGAGGAGTTGGGTAAGCAGTTGACAGCTGCAGAAGAAAAAACTGCTGATTTGGCAAAGCAGTTGAGAGCTGCAGAAGAAAAAGCTGCAGATTTGGCAAAGCAACATGAGAAGGATAAAGCTGCTGCCATTTCTCTAGCAGAGAGTAGAGCTGAGGAATTGGCTAGGCAGCTGGAAGCTGCAAAAAGGGAAGATGCAGAGAGAAGATATCGAGCTGAAGCTGCCATTAGATTAGCAGAAAGTGCAGCTGCTGAGAGAGCTTATCAACTGCAAAGTGCTAGACAGCAAGGTGAAGCAGCCAGTAATTTAGCTGCTGATGCAAGGGAGACAATTGCAGGTGATCATGCCATACAAAAACACTACTGGAATCTAACCTTGCTGAGCTCCAAATCCATTCTGATCTCCGTAAGTTTCAACCAGACCTGGGCTTTCTTACAAACTCCAGTGCTCGATCTTCTTCCTACAAACCCCATGATCATGCAATGCATGTGTGCCAAGGTAACTGATGATCTGGGTGTGTGTGTGTGTGTGTGTGAATGATGATGATATCAGGATTGAAAGAGCAGGTGCAATACTTGGGACATGCATTAGTACAAATGAGTGGCAATGCCGAAGAAGATGCAATTGCCATCCAGAATTTGATTGCAGAGAGAGATGAGCTTTTGCAGAAGCTCCAGGAGGAAGTAGCTGAGAGGGAGCAGATTGCTCAGGAGCGAGATGAGCTTCTCGCAACTTCTGATGAGATGGCACAACTCAAGGACTCTCTTGCAAAGGTGTGGGATCAAGGACCCATATCCCAAAATGTGATTCTCTCGAGCCTGGAGTGATTCTTCAGGCTCAGAGACATCTCTCTGGTTGCTGTGACTGATGCTTTCACTGTTGTTTGTATTCATTTTACATCACACTCTCAAGTTTGGAAATTGTAAACCATCACTCAATCCCTGATTTGTGTCCCTGTGGATCAGATGGCAGCAGAAAAAGAGATGCTGGAGAATGAGCTCAAGGAGGCACAAGTTGCCAACAACCAAAGGTATACTATAAACCCATCTGCAGCAGCTTCACAAAGAAGCTCCAAGGTGATCCCTATAGCCACCACCAACCCAGTGAGTGTTGAGGAGATCAAAAGTGAGATAGTACTTCCTGTCAGCAGAAAGTATTCTTCTGTTAGACAAGGTGGTGATGTTCTTCCTCTTCCTCCTCCTGTGGAGGTTCAGGCATCAAGGAGAAGCTCTAAAGTAATCCCTGATGCAACAGTGGCTCTTGAGGAAATAAAGAATGACTTGGTTTCAGCTGTCAGAAGGATCTCTTCATCATCCATTGCCCCTGTGGAGGCTGTTGTTGGGGTATCAAGGAAAAGCTCCACTGTAATCCCTGAAGCAACCACAGTTGCTGCAATGGGTCTTGAAGAGATCGAAGGTGAAAGAGAAGTTCCTGTCAGAAGGAACTCCTCCTCCATTAGACCAGGCATTCTTCCTGTAGAGGCTGGACCATCTGAATCAAGGAGAAGCTCCATTGTTGCAATGGCCAGACCAAGAACATCCACAGTGATCATGATCCCTGCAGCAGGCATTCAAGCCTCTGTAGGTGGTGGTGGTGACAGGACCTCAAGAAGGGTCTCTGCTGCTGTTGGAGTTGGGCAGCTTGCACCACCATTAGCTAGCAAGAAAAACTCCACTGTGATGCCAGTCTCTAGAAGAGCCTCTACAGCAATTATGCCTACTGATCAGCTGCAGGGAATGGAAGTCCCCCCTGTAATCAGAAGGCTGTCATCTTTGAAACCACCAACCATACCTGCTGCTGTGGCTGGAGATCCACCAACTACAGCAGTATTGGGTGCTGCTGCTGCTGCTTCAACAACAAGAAGAAGCTCCACTGCAAAAGCAGCAGCCACCTCAAGAAGGGGAACAACAACTAGTACTACTGCACTGATGCCTGAACAGTTGCAGGAGAAACTAGAAACACTGGAAGCTCAAATTAGAGAAGCAAAAGCTAAAAGGAACACTCTTCTAGCATTCAACAACAATAGTGCAGGTGGCTCCTCATCCTCAGATATGGAAGATTCCATATTGGGTATGCCTGAGCTAGAGCTAGATCAGGAGCTGCTGCAGCCTCTAGAGATGGGTGGTGATCTAGAGAAAGTAGCAGCCAATAGAACAAGAAGGTCTAGTTCTGCTGTAGCCACTGTAGCTGGGACTTCAAGAAGGACCTCGGCAGTTATGCCTGATCATGCAACAAGAAAATACTCTGTTCCTGCTGCCACACAAGAAGGTATGATTGCTCCTGCTCCAGATGTTGGGGCAGGAGCAGCAGGAGGTGGAGGGGGTTCCCGAAGCTCCATGAGAAGTAGAAGCTCTCAAGGAAGCAGGTCAGGTGTGGCATATATATACCATACGAGCCTCATTAGAACTTAGTGTCTAGACCCTTTGATCTTCTTCCCACAGAAGAAGAGTCTCATTCTTTGCACATGTTTGATGCTTTTTTATTTGCAGCATGTGGCTTTTTTTGTCCCCTTTCTTTTCGGTGGTTGTAAAAGTTTTTACAAATGTTGGGTGATGCTCCTGAGCTGCAGATTGGCTGAAGAAGCTGTCAACAATGAGAGGATTGCAAACTTGAAGGAACGAGTTAGTATGTTGGAGTGTGAAAGAGAAAGGGAACGGATGGCAGCTCTGAATGCATCTATGAAATTCAACAACAGCAACAGAGATGATGAAATGCTGAACAGAATACAACAGCTGGAGTCAGCTCTGCAACAAGCTCATGAAGATTACAGGCTGCTGAGTCAAGGTTTTTTGGAATTCTCTTCTCTCACATTTTGGCTTTTGATTTTTGTATTATGCCAGAATGTTTTGTCAAAAACTATTGAGAACTTAACAACTCTTGGAAAAAGATATGGGTGTTCTATCTCTTGGTGAAATGTCTCATTCATTTCCATGCAAGAAGAGGATAAGGTCAGAGAAGACCTTTCAAAAATTGGCTCTCCTTATGGCATCATTGTATGTGTCATTCTTTTGTCAATTGTCAACAGAGACAAAGCAGATGCATAATAGTACAAGGGAGAATAATAAGAAGAAGTGTCCAACAGACCTTCTCCGAGAGTTGGAGACCGACATTGATAGGAAACGGCATGACTTGGAGCTTGCTGAGTTTAGCATGAAGGTAAGTAAGTACATACAACCTTTTGTTTGGGTGTTTGTTGATCTTATCTATTTGCTTTGAGGATCTAGGAATCACATCCACATGGGTAATATCTGCACAAATCCCCAAGAGTAGAGCATTTACCTTTGGCTTTCTTCTTCTTCTCTCATGGCATGTCAGAAAGTCTTTGATAAATATGGGAAGAGAAGATCGACCCCTGAGAAACAATGTACAATTGTGGATTGTTCACCACCAGCACCAAATCAGCCTCAAGGAAACAACACATCAATCGAGTTCACTCACTTGAAACTGGGGACGTTGGTAGGCACACACTCAGAGGTACTATTCTTCTCATCTCTTTGATCTACAGTCAAAAAACTTATACCCATTTTGTGAAGTGAGAACCCCTTCCTACAAAAGGACTTTGTCTTTCTCTTTGCTTGAGATCATGTTGTCCAAAATGGGCATTGCATTTTCAGGCTATGATCAACAAGCTTTGCGAAGGGTTCCAGGAAGATTTATATGTATTGAGACTAATTCTCTCTCAATCCAGAGATCCTCGAGTACTGAACATCAGTCTTTCCAAGATGCTGATTTTACAGTCTGATACTGACAATTTGATCGGTGATGATGACGGAGGGTGCTGAAGATTAATACCTTCAGTACATCAGGTACACTCGGGCCTCAGTGGACACGAATTGTACATCAAATCAGCCACAATTTACCTCAACTTGTGTTGCGGGAACTTGGCAAGATAGTGAGATCCTTTCTTTTCCCTTCTCAGATTCTGCTTCTCCAATTTCAAGCTCTTCAGATTGATGACCCAACCCAGGTCATTTGATTTCTTTGGCTTATTGAGCTCATCACAGTCTGCCTCCAATGTACAACAGATCTTGCACTTACAGGTGTTGGCCTTGAGAATCAGCAAATTATAGCATGTCAATTCTGATCAAGGCCCCCTCCCATCTTTCAACTTATACCATGCCTTTCTTTCTCTACATGCATCAAGCAGCAGAGACCACATCTTCCCCTTATGGCTTCATCTTTTTTCTTTTGGGCTTTGCAGGCAGCAGCTGGCGGGTGTCCTCCAGAGAGAGAGACACTCTTGCCCCCTGGATCTGAATCCACCAGACGTCGGGCTTTGCCTCCGGCTATGCCTCCTCCTTGTTAGTCATAGTGATGGATCATTGTCATCATCCAGTTCTCTCTGAGAAAAATCTCCTGCACAAAGAAGTGCTTGGAAATTTGTCAGAATTCTAGATGGACAGGAGACGTGCATGTGGTCTCCAAACCATTTACCATGGAGTGAAGCGCATTTTGAATGTTTTGTATGACAAAATTTCTTCCCTTTCATAAGCCAGATTCCTGAAAGCCATTTCTCTCTTTCACTTTCTCCGGTTTTACGTGATTTCACTGTGGACAAATTTTTGCCACAGTGACATTCATATCTGCTCACCAAAACATACACTTACGTATCCTTTGGTGGGTCTCAAGCTGCAAGTAGGGGTAGAAGTCTGAGTGCCATTGACAAACATCCAACACCTAGGTTCTTCATTCTTGAGTTGCGCATAGAAATTTAAGACTCAGTTCTTCATGCTTGAATTGAGCATTGAAATCTAAGACTTGATGCTTGAGTTGAGCATTAGAATCTTATACTTTTCCACACTTGGTCATGATCATGAACGAAATTCCTGGGTATTTCTAAGTTTCTGAAGAGGCATACTGATGAAGAAATTTTAACCAGTATGCATAAACAGTTACAGATTCAGAGGGTGGAAGAACTTCATCACAACTGTTCCGTTTGACAAGACCACCACAAAAGTGATCCAGTTTTCATTTGGCAGTAAGCTCACATGTCCTTTTGATCTGTGCACTAACAGAAGAGAAGAGGATGATTTTGGCTGTAAAAAATCCATGCAGGTACTAACCAATAAGTTGGAGGCAAAAGACAAAACTTCAACCCCTTGTAAAGAGATGAAACCTGAACCCATGATAGTTTATCAACCTGCTCCAAGGCCATACACACATGATGAAGAGGTTCAGACAGAATCACCCTTAATCCGTTTCAAAGAGAAGGAGCGCTTTCTATCTGGTCATGGTCCCTTACGAGTCCGATAAGCTTAAAGAGAAACAAACATATCAAGTAATGTGAATTCACATTTGTTGAATTGCATTGAATTTACATTTGTTGGATCTGAAAGTCCCATCTGAAAATTGAGGTCAAGCAATGACAGAACTTTACATTCTACTGGAATTCCAATCAACAGACAAAGCTCAGATTGGACTCTTAACCCATCCAAGATCAGCAATTCCTTATCCGCATCGGACTCCAAAACCTTCTGCACTGCTTTCAACTACACATTCTCTGAACTTCAGCTGTTGTAATTATACAAAGTTCTAGCATGGTCACACCAAGGGAAATTTCCTTTCTTGGATTTGTCAGACCATGTCTGAATCCAATTCCATGATGACTACCAAAATTGTTCTTTGGACATACTACCATAAGGGCTTTTTCCAAACATACAAACCTTATTGAACAAGACTGCCCCTTACCAATCACTCAATTGAGTTCTCAGTAAAGATCCATGTGCAGAAGCATGTCCCTGGCTCATGCACTTTGAATGCATAGGCATGGCTCGATAGCAGTCAGAATATTTTGTATCTTACATGATAGAATTCATTTTATCCACTCAGAGGCCTGACATTGATGAAGGCATAGAATGGATCTGTCATACCCATGCTCATTTACTGAGGTCTTCAAGGAGTTTAGTAAGAGCATCTAGCGGCAGAGGAATATAGACACAATCCTGGCCATCAAGGCCTCGACGCCAATTGAGCAGCTCATGGTCCTTGAACTCAGTTAAGTGAGCTCGCAGTGTTAGCTCACTGCTCACCAAAAACTGCTCCCTGCATGCTGTATAAAGGCGGTGGAAAGCCAGGCCTGCATTCAACAGCAACACTTTTGTCATGCAGATACTACCCATCAATTGGTGAACCTCTTTAATTTATGAATATCTTTACAACTACTGAGAACTCCAAAACTTCTAATCCAAGTCAACCAAATTTTATATAATATTGTCTTCTGTCTGAAACTTTGAAGAGTAACCTTTTCTCTTCAGAAGACTACTGAACATTGCTCAATTCTTTTGAGTTTTCATCACCTGAATGTGAAGTGTACCATAGTTTTGTGCAAGATATTGACAAGTGTAGGCCACAAAAGTGACAGACCCCTTGAAGATTTGGAAACATATCTCATATGTAAAACCAGTTCTATAATTTGTACCTTGATCGTCAGGATGTGCAATCTGGAAGTCTGCAAGACATCGAAATACACTTTGCGCATTGGGAGTTAGACTGCTCAAGACAAGTGCAGCACTGCGCACACTTTTAACAGCTCCTGCTGCAGCCAAGAGCAATGGGACATGAATTCCCTCCACAGTGTAAGCTGCATAAGTTGGGGTATGTAACCACCACCACTTGAACTGCATGCGGGCCATCTGCTTGTCCCATACTGATAACATCACCCACAACAACTTTGCATATAAGATACAAAACAGCAACAGTTCATGAGCTTGTTGGGGGGTCAGGCATGCAGGCAAGCAGGCAGGTAGATGGTTTCACTCCTTCTCCTTCTTCCTGTCCACCTTTATGGCAGATGGAGGACTTTGCAATAACAAAAGACTGAGCAACAGAATAAAAAATTCACAGAAATTTATCTACCCGAGCTGAACCCTATGGCAGCAAGCAAGGAACAAACGGCTTCAGTGAGATGTGACAGATATGGGACACACATACATACATAGTGGGGCATTGACATTGTCAATTGATGCCAGAAAATGCACATGCCTAGAGGCTGCCACACTTGCAAGTGTGAGTTGTGTATCATCATCCCTAACACCTGGTCCATCAATGTTATGGACAATGACATACACAGGGGCCAATTCTTCATCGCCTGTGAGAAAAGCAAGGAGATCTTCCAAGCTGTTGGAACTTAGCGGGTGGGTGCATCCATTTGTCTTTTTTTGCTTAGCAGAAGCCCTCTGCTTCTTCTTCTTCATCTTCTTCTTTGTTTCCCACAATATGTTGACTATTGTGAAGACCACCTGCAAGCTCCAGGACCCAGCAAATCAATCGTGATCTCACCTGAGCTTCCAAAGAGAAACATTGCACACAAAGGAAGTCTAATGATCAAATATAACATCCAGCATCACTCGCATCTTTCTCCTACCCATGTTCTGGATTTCCACTAAATCAAATCTCTTCCAAGTTTCAGAATTGCTTCCAGAGATTTGCAGCACCAGATATATGCTCACATGCTTGATGTTCACAGATGGAAGGTACCCATTCACAACAATCGCTGCACCATCCACAAGAGCTGAATTTGCAAAATCCTCCAACAAAGTTTTCTTGGATCCAAATCCATAAAACAAGAGCCCAAACCCACAACTGCACAGGTACCACATTCATGACTGAGAACAAAAAATCCCTAAGGAGGAGGATGAGGATTATTTGGAACGTGCACAAATGGTTCAGGGTTTAACAGAGGGAGGAGGAGGATTTTTCAGAATGTGCACAAAGGCTTTAGGGTTTAGGACAGGGAGGAGGAGGACTGACCTAAGTTGGAACTTCCATTTCTGATAGGAGGTACGATAACGTTGCATAAGGTCTGCTTGCTCCTTCTCATGCTTCGGAATAAGCTTTGCAAGAGCTTCTCGCAGCTCCTTTACTCAACAACATTGACAAGGCTTTCATGAATTACATCCAAACCCTAAGTGGAAGCAAAGAAGACAGGGTCGGAGAAATCATGCAATTGAAGAAAGGAATTTGGATCACAATTTACCTGCTCCTCAACTACACCAATATCACTTATTTTGTTCACTGATTTCTTGCTGGGGCCATTCCCTTCTTTCACCCTGAAGTAGCTCTGTGACATCCCATGATTTGCTTCAAGCTCCTTCTCATTCTCCTCGTTGTGCAGTATTCGCGACCTTAACTGCATTGCAACAAAGCTAGTCTCAAGGGTTAGCTGTACAAACCAGGACCCTAAACCCTCAACCCATAGAAAACTGCATTTGGGACCACGAGGAGGAAACCAGTCTGTTGCTGTACTTTCTCTCTTTTCTGGCAACACCAAAGGTCGGGGGGGAGGGCGGGAAACGACTTTTGGGAGACCATGGATGTGTGAGGAAAGATAAAACACACATATGTACATACCTTCTCCTCGAGGATCTCCTCGGCATTGGAGGGGGGTACACAAGAACGTTGTTCGGAGGGCGGCATCTTCGTCTTCTTCTTGGTGGGTGCTGTGGGATCATCATCCTCCTGCCCATCACCTAGGTCTGCAATCTCCAAGCTATGCTTGCCTCTAGAATTCCGATTTTTGCGCACTTTGGGCGAGTAAACAACGCGAGGTCTCCTTCCTCTTCGCATTCTTTCTTCGTCCTTACTGTTAATGCTACGTCCACAAATACACAAAAGCACAGCTAAAGAAACAAGCACAAAGCTTTCATGACCCAAGACTTATGTTATATGTATAGGTACATTGCGAGTTCATGGAAAAGTTGACGTACCGAAAAAAACCGAAGAAACCTGTTGTGAAGAAGGACGAGCTCGCTCTCTTTCTTTCTTTCTTCTAGCTCCGATTGCTGCTGATCTTCCCTGTGGCGTTGGGTATTTGCGCCTTCCTTGTCTCTCTTTCTCTTCCCATCTTCTCCTCTCCGTCTCTTCTTCGCTTCTGTCTCTCGGTCTGTCTGTCTCTCTCTCTGTCTCTAAACCCTAAACCTAAACCCTAACCCTAACCCTAATCCTCTCGTGGTCCTCTCTTCTTCGGCTTCTTTCCCGCCATTTTCTCGGATGAATGACAGGCCAACAGAAACTACAGTTTTCGCATTCCTTGTTTTGTCATCCACTTCAAGATTTTTTTTAATTATTTATTTATTTTATAAATTTTTGGGGGGTTTCTTCTTTTCGGGTCAAAATGAATCCATAACTGGATGAAAATGATAGGTCAACAGAAAACTGCAGTTTTTGCACTCCTTGAATTTGAGTTTTCATCCACTTGGTGAATTTTATTTTATTTTTCATTTTCCTGCTCAAGAACAGAATCCGTATACTGGATGAAATGATAGGCTAACAGAAACTGCAGTTTTTTAAAAAAATCTTTTGATTTTTCATCCACTTCATAAGTTCTTTCTTTTTGTGGGTTTTTCAGGGTTTATAGGGTCAAAAAGAAGCCATAAACTGGATGAAATAATAGGCTAACAGAAACTGCAGTGTTCACACTCCTTGAATTTTTTCATCCACTTCAAGATTTTTTTCATTTTCCTCTATCAAGAAAAGAATCCATAACTGGATGAAATGATAGGCTAACAAAACTGCAACTTTTTAACTTTTTTTTTTTCCATCCACTTCATGAGTTTTTCTTTTTTCTTTTTTTGGGTTTTTTTTTTTGGTGTCAATAACTGGATGAAATTGTTAGCTCAACAGAAACTGTAGTTTTTTGCACCCCTTGATTTTTCATCCACTTCATGGAAATTTTTTCTTTTTATTTTTTTCCCACTTCAAGAAGACAATCCTGAACTGGATGAAAGATAGGCTAACAGAGACTGTAGTTTGTTTTAAAATCTTTTGTTTTTTCATCCACTTCATGAGTTTCTTTTTGTGTGTTTTCAGGTGCCGCCGGGTCAAAAAGAAAATCAATAACTGGATGAAATGATAGGCCAAAAGAGACTTGTGGCTTTCGCACACCTTGATGTTTTTCATCCATTCACTTCATGATTTTTATTTACAGTACAAATTTTTTTTGCGCTGAAAAAAACATCCATACTGGATGAAATGATTAGGCCAAAAGAGACTGCAGCTTTGCTTTGGCAACTCCTTGACTCTTTTTTTCATCCACATTTTCATGAATTTCTTTTTTCTTTCTTTCTTTCTTTCTTTCTTTTTTCTCTCAAACAAAATCCACAAAAAGGCCAAAAGAAAGAAATTATGTACAGCTTTTTAAATCCACCCCTATTTTTTACACCCAGAAAGAAATTTTAAAATTTTTTTTAAAAAAATAATTAATTCCTCCTTCAAAAAATAAATTAAAAAAACCCAAAAAAAAAAAAGATTTTTTGAGATCATTTTTTTTTCATACTTTGAGGAGAGAAATACTTTATTTTTTTCTTTTTTTAATTGATTGCAGTACAATCCCAGCCCTCCGATGCTTGTGGATTTAATACCCGCTGGTTCCGGGTATTTGAAACAATCAACCCCAAAAGAACCCTCAGTTCCAGGTACGTGGAAAAAAAGAAACTCAGAATCAAAGAACCGGACGTTCCGGGTACTTGGAAAACTCAGATCAAAGAACCGGAGGTTCCGGGTATGGGAAAAAATGCCACGATCCAAAACATCGCCAGGTCTTGGAGGGTATTTGAAAAAAAAAACAAAAAATCAGAATTCATCAGTTCCAGGCATTTAAAATGACTGACAGGGTTTCATGCAAGAACCAGAAAGAACCGGCGGTTATAATGCGGGCTTAGGGTTTAGGGTTTAGGGTTTAGGGTGAGCACAAAGGTGTTTAGGGTTTTGAGACTGGGTGAGAGACTCGATTTCCATCGTTTCTCTGCGTGCTACTCCGAAGCTTTCCTTCGTTTTTTTGACAACTTTTGTGATAATGTTGTAATGCTGGTAGGTGAAAGGAGGGATAGATGGAAACGGAATCTGCTGCGCCTCCTCCTCCTCCTCCTCCTGCTGCTGCTGCTGCTGCTGCTGCTGCTGCTTCAGTTGTGATGACCACTGGACCTGCTAGACCTGCCAGTGCCACTGAGTAATTCTCTTACTGTGTGTTTTGTCTACTTTTTTTCTTCACAGCATCTTGTTTTGTTGGTATCTGGATATGGTGGGTCGGTATTTAGGTCTGTAAGAGTAGCGGTAATATAATCTTGACGAGTACGGGGCGGGGATGGGGGTGCTGTGTGCGGATGGGGGCAAAGGGATGCAGCGCTGGAGGCTGCTGCCTACTCGGCCAAGTATCGAAAGTATGAACGTGATTATTTGCGTCGGCTCAACAGCTTGTATTTCTCTGGAGCAACAGCCGATTCTGGTCTGTCCCTTCTTCCTAAGAATCCACACACACAAAGTACCCACGTTAGATGGGTTTGTCTCAATTCGAAACCCTAGTTTTTTTCTCTTCTCGCTTACTTCCCCAGAGAATATGATGTGTGTGTGTGTGTGTGTGTGTGTGTGTGGATGTGGACTGAAAGAGGTAGTGAGAAAGGTGTTTTGAGTTGCAAGGCGAATACAGTCACTTGAGATGATGAGATTTGTGTTTCAGGTCTTTGAGATGTTTGGTCTGAGTTTTGGTTTTTGGTGGGGGGAAGTGCAGCAGGACAATTGTTTGAATCCACCACCACAATCGATGATTTTGTGATCAAGGAGAGCAAGTAAGATGTGTACCCACTTATGTTCCTGGAAGCAAGTCCATCTGTTGTCAATTGCTAGAAGCTCAGTTGTTATAACTTGTAATTCAGATATACAAAGAGAAGGTTGAACTGTGATTGGTGAAGAAGTTATTTGAGGGCTTGCATGGGATCAGAACAACCCTTGTTTGTAGACAAGCTGGGATTTTTGCTTTTGGTGACTGCTGCTCCTTTCTGCATCCACCAATACAAAGAAAGCAGGCTGAACTTGCCACTCTGAATCCAAGGCAGATGGATTGCCAAAGTGGCTTGTATTGTGCTCTTGATCACCTCAATTATGTAGAGCCCAGGCTTCATACTGGAATGATTTGCATGGGTACTCGTTTAGGTGTGAGTTGCCCATCATTTTGAGTTCTCTAGGAAAACATTTTCATGCTTGAAGCTAGTGTTGAGGTACTGAAACTGCTGTAAGATATGCAGGAGGTTAGACATGTGCCTTTACTGCAGACCCTTATGACCTAGGATATACCCACAGCTAGGAGATGATGAAGTCGGTGGGGGGTCATGGCAGCTGGTCACTGCCATTCAGGATGAAGGTCATTGTCCCAGTCACAATGTTATGTTGCATGCTTTTGGAGTTCCCCTTCCATTGATACAGTCCTGGAAACCACTCTGGCAGAAATGGTTCTAGTTGGTGATTGGTCTTTTTTTTTCTCTCTTTTGACTTCTTAGCATGAGTTTCTTTTGTGCATAGTTGGATTTCCTTGGGGCAGTAGACTGATGCTTAATGGGAGAGGAGGAATGGTTTTTGTTACAGGCAGGTACTGCTTTCCTAGCGATTGACAGTTATATTACTGGCTGTTTTGTGTAGGGAAAATCCACTCAAAAAGTTTCTAGCGTCATCAGCCCTCAGCAGTAGAGTATCACCAACCACAAACCAAGGACCATCAGAGACAGATGCAAAAGTTCTTTCTGCTAACCAGAAAGCACAAAGATCCACCCCTGAAGGCAACCGGAAGTCTATGGGAAGAGGAAAATGAAAACTCCAACATGACATTATGGCACCTGGAACATTTTGCCACTACCATTGAACTTGTTGACTGTCTGTAGCTAATATTAAGTATTTTACAGCTGTTTGCAAAGGATTTCTCATTGGTGAGTTCTGTAGAGTTCTCCATGTATCACAGGTACATAGCAATGCTAGCTCTTTTACTGGAGGCCTAGACAAAGTTGCTATCAATGGGTAGCATTTGGCACCCTGCTGATTGACAGCTGAAGTTTCAACTGAACAAGCAGCTTCAGTTGCCTTATGCTGAAGAAGGTCGTGGCAATGGCATTCCTGTTGGACGTGTACATAGGAATTCTACCTCCCCAGATTTTACTTGGACTATGAAGTAGACAAGTGATGAAACTGAGAAATGGACAAGGAGGGTTCTTACATGGTGCTCAAAATCTTCAGAAGTTGCCACAAACTTGATTTCCATGATGAGGGCTATCCATAGATGGAAACTGTGGGACATAGTAAGATACATATTGCAACACTGCATTCAAGCGAAGGCCAAATTGAAGGTATTTTGTTTTACTTTGTCTATAATGATGAAAACATTATCTGTGGCACGGTTTTTTTTTTTTTTTTGGTTTCTAAACAATAATGAATTTTTTTCTTTAAAAGAAATTACAATGAGAAAACCAAAAAAATTCAAGTTTTTCTCGAAGAGCACTCCACAAAATGACAAAGGTTCTCCACAAAAAATAAAATAGAAATCACTGGTGTGTGGCATCAGTGCTGCAGAAATAGTGAGAGAGAGTACTAAGACTGAGGAAGAATAAGTGCATATTAGAGTAATCTGGAAAGTCACCCTCTCTTTCACCCACTATGCCCTCTTTCAGTGCAAAGTAATGAAATTTTATAAAATCTCAGTATGAAATGCTGAAACTCTCAGCATTTAACGCACAAGGTTTGAGAGTAATTATAGTGGTTGGAGAGGTAAGAGCAGTGAAAATGTATGTGACAGCAGTGGAGGCGCTCAGGGAAAAGGAAAGAGGGGATGAAACTCAATTTACCACCAAAATTGTTGGAAAAAACTAGTTTGGGTCCCAGTTATTTCGTTTTGTATTTCATTCCCAGTTACCCATTTGATGCCCTATTATGCTGAAACTGGCTCTCCTCACCCCCTAACCGCCTGACTTTCCAAATAACTCTATTGTCACTTATTTATTGGCTAAAATTGTAAGCAATGCTCTGTAATTAGCAATTTTTCCTTAATGCAATGATAGGTCTATTGAATGATATGTGGGTTTGGAAACCTGATAATTTTGGACAAAGGATGAAAATGGAGCTAGACGTGAAAATTAAACTTGAATTCATATGTAGGATCTAGCAAGTTTCAAGGAAAAGTGACAAGTTCATGTTAAATGGAAATGTCGGGAGCTGTCAACCTGGTATCTTTCTCTGAATTTTTCTATACAGTGCAATGTCCCAGACACCCAAAGTCTTCAAGAAAGGTTCCATCACTCTACATTGTTTGAGGAATTGAAATTTGACAACTTCGCATTTCAGAGATGAGTAGTCTCCAACTATTGAGCAACCAAGTCAATCCATGTTATTTTGTAACTTTGGTGTTTCTGGGCATTACTAGTGTTCCCACAAGCATGTTGATTACTCACACAATCTAATACCTCTGGTATCAGGTATAATACCTCAGCAGTAATTGGCAGTTTAGATGCTTGAAAAAACAAGAGGCTTCTGCAGCTGCTATCCTGAATTGCTCTTGCATGATAATATATTCAAAAGAACTGAGAACTTCTCCTTAGCTTTGATTTAAGTCAACCCTGAAAATAATTGAGAGATTACCTGAACATGAGGTTAGTGATATTCAGATCTAACACCTAACCAGCAAATACCAAAATGACAAAATGCAACCCAAGAAACAAAACCCAAGGTAAGGAGAAATTTGAGCAATAGCAGTCTCACATCTGTCCAAAGTTCTTCAACCATAAAGTTCCAATACAGACAAACAATCCTGGCTACATAGCATCACATTGATGCTTCATCAGGTCTTGGCAGTGGGCGTAGGTCAATGTCATGCATTAACCAGCATACAGAGTTTCTGTCAGAAAACCAGCAGGAATGGGAAGACTTGGCCATGATACTGGCTAGCTCAACAGAGCTTGAAAGAGAAACAGAAGCCCAAAGAAACTAACAGACAACAAGAAGACTAAAAGAGTCAGAAAAAGAAAATGATCAAACAGGAGAAGACAAAGAGAAGAAGAGAAACAAGTCAGAGAAGTTTGAGAGCATGGAGTTTTGACGACAAAGTGGGCTTTGAAAAGCTCCTCACTTACAATAAGAAACCCTTGGCATGATCTATTTCATGATTCAAAAGGCCAGAACACCCAACAGAAACCTTTGTTGGTTTGATCAATAGAAAACTTTGAAGATTAAAGGCTTTCTCTTCTGCAGAATAATTAAGCTTTGCCATTTGAGCTATGGAAAACTCTTTTGAACTACAGAACCTTAAGAACCTAAAAGGCTGACAATTGACTCCAAATCCAAAAGAATCTGAATCATTGGAATCCACATTAGGTATACAAATCATGTTAAGACCTGCATGTTGAAACTAAAAATGCTTGTCAAATATGTTTTTACAGGATAGGAGTTCAATTCCCAGAAGGGTACAGACTATAGACTCTCTATCTACAGACCATGTTGGATACATGGTCTGAAAATGGAAGCAGGATCCTGGAGGGAGAAAGGTAACAGAGAGGCTAATATATAAACTTAGGAAAAGGCACCTTCCATGTTCTACCAGTCTGCTTCCGTATGCCAATCTTTGAGACTTATACAGGTCAGAAATGCTGTTGTTCAGAAATCCTGAACTAGGGGTGGTGATGGTTGCAGATCAAGTTTCTGCCAACTTTGCCACTTAGCCCCTCAGACTTTGAGGTTGCACTCCAAAAGCGAGTCTCATTAAGCTTTGCATTCACCCTTCAATAGCACATGAGGTCTAATAAACAAAACAGGACTTAACAGAATGGGAAAACCCAATTTCTCCTTTGATCAAGTGCAGATCTCAACTTGGTCATTCCAGCATATGATAATCCCGACCATATCAGTTTGCTTCATAACCATCACCTAACCACACAAGTCATCTTAAACACAAGCACAAGGGGATGAAGTCAACCCACAAAATTAGTTTCTTGAAGCACAAACGAAACAATAAGCTCATGGTCCAGTGTTCCTGCAGGTGCCTTTGCCATCCCTCAGAAATGGGAAAATGGAAATGCAGAAGTGGAGGCACAAATTGATGGAATACTTTCACTACATAATTGATGACCGCACAAAAACCCATCTGAAGATACCAGGTGCGCCATGAGGCATGTAGCATAATTGACCTTTCATGCCAGTTCAACTTCATCACTGACAGACAGACAGGCCTTGCAGCTCTGGGGTTGTCAAGCAGCCAGAATCCAGTCCAAATTTTCAAAAACCATAAAACCAGCTTGGTTCAGCTAAGGGAAGCAACGTTCACATTAGAGTCCAGACCCAACTTCAATGGACCTCCTTCAAGAGTCTTTCGGAACACACACAGACCATCAAGTTGAGGCCATCAGCCCAATTCAGATTCAGTGTAAATCACTTTGAACCTGAATCAAAACCCTCAAGGTCCACCAAATTCAACATGCTTCTAGTTCAAAATAAAGCTTCTGATGATCATCAGACTGATGCTGAATTTATGTGCATGCATTCTTCAAATCCTAGGGTTTCGACTGGGGAGAACATATATATATGAGATTGCAGAGAAAAACTCCACAAAAACACTTTTGAAGGTGACACACCATTTTGAGATCAGTCCTGGCCAAACCAAAACAAATGTGACAAGAATGAATGACTGCCACGGTCATCATCTTGCGATTGTCAATCACAAAGTTTCAGACCTTCACCTTCATCGTGAGTGGCAATGACTAGCTGCCATTAAATAGCACTCCCCTTGGAGTATAGAGAAATCAGCTAGTGATGGTACTTGCCTGAGACAGTGAAGAGGCACTAATGAACTAGAGATCATCAGCCCCTGCTTTTTAGCTCTGCTAAACGCCGGCTAAGATCGTCTTCAGCAGTCATGGTGGCCGATTCCTTGACAGGAACTGCGGTGGTACCCGCTTGAGGAAGACCGACCGAAACTTCTAAGCCATAGTCATCAGCCACTTGATGCATGAGTGAGTTCACCTCGTCTTCAGGAGTGGACAGACTCGTGCTACCAGCCATGGCCGTTTCGACAAACTCTGATTGCACTTCCATGTTAACAAAAGTTTTCTCGAATTGGTCCATGGTATTAGAGATCTTTTCCATGTTGCCCACAGCCAAAGCGCTGTCCAAAGCCTTCACAATCCCTGCCATGGACTTGGAAATGGTTTGCATCTTACTCTGGGTCGCCAATCGAGAAACCACTGCATCCAGACGGGAAGAGAGGCGCAAATAGTTGAGTTGCTCGTTATGCTTCCGGATGGCATTCTGCGCGTAGATCCGTGCTCCATCCATGTTCCCTTTTTCAATCGCCTTCTTCACCTTCAGTTTCTCCAGCTTCTCCTCCTTCTCACATTTCTTGGATTCCCGCACCAGGCTCTTGGACGTATACTTCAATTGGAAGATCTGGTCCAACAGCTTCTCCTGGCTCCCTCCCCCCATTTGCTCTTCCTCTCTCACACAAAACCCACAACGCTCGCTCGCTCGCTCGCTCCACACTCAAGACGCTCGTTGCTCGATCCCTTCGCTTCTTCTTCGTCTTCTGCTGTGCACCAAACCCTAATCATTCCTGTCCTTCGAAACCCTAATTCCTTTCCTTCAAAACGCTTAAAACTCCCCCCCAGTTCAAATCCCGCTTAACTGGAACGCGCCTACATGCATAGAGGAACCGGGCTCGACCCAGTTAACTAGTTCTAGCCCAGTTCTGGTTCCAAGACTCCGTCAGTTCAAAATCCTGGCTAATGAAACGGACCCATACGCACTTAGTAACCGGGCTCGACCCAGTTCGCCCAAGAGGACGTGTTATGTCTTTATGTTCTACTTAACGAGTTCTACCCCAGTACCAGTTCCAGATCTTCTTCACCCGGCGGGTGTTCAACTTCGTTGATCCACAACTAAAACTGTTCTCCACTGTTGTTGGTTCACACCACCACCACAAGTGGAACTGGTACAAACCAAAGTGGACTTTTTTTTAAATCCCCCTCCCCCTTCTTCTTCTTCTTCTTCTTCTTCTTCTTTCGGGCCCCTTTGGTATTATTGTGAGTTTTCATGCCAAACCCCTTTTTTTTTGTTGGGCTTTGTTGCCTACCAAGGCAAGGATTTTATTTTTTTTAATATTTTTATATTTTTAAGATTCATTATATAGAGTATAGTAGCTTAAGAGATTTTGGCCCCTACGTAATAAATAATAATAATGATAATAATAGGTCTATTTATTTTTATATGAGGATTTTTGAAACATGATATTCATGACCATCATCCCTCACATTCACAAGAGTTTTTTTTTTATTTTTATTTTTTTATTTTTTTAATAATTAAAACTT
>Ga0209611_10003951_pt1 | contig 25470 bp, 19 predicted proteins | sample S1TSphgellanicum_3_FD_187693 | JGI IMG/M metagenome (GOLD analysis project Ga0209611, IMG submission 187693) | Host-associated microbial communities from peat moss isolated from Minnesota, USA - S1T2_Fc - Sphagnum magellanicum MG (SPAdes) (version 2) | ecosystem: Host-associated > Plants > Peat...
GGGGGGGGGGGGGGGGGGGGGGGGGGGGGTGGTTCTTTTCTCAGGGCTTTTGCCCCGGAGAATAACCATACTTCCTTACCATTCTTGCATTTATGTCGTGAGGTGAATTTTGTAAAATGTACCCAGTGATCCAATTGAAAGGGGTTTTTGTAATGACATGAAATGAGCGTTGTGAGTTAAATTGTTTCAACTGGCTGCTGCTATGTGCAGGGACTGCTGGAGTGTGGCGGATTCAAGCAATGAATGAGGCAGGAGGATGGAATGAACGAACTACGGTTGAAGATATGGACTTGGCTGTGCGTGCAAGTATGCATGGGTGGAAATTTGTTTATCTCCATGACCTCGAGGTAACAACTTGTTATATGTCACATACAACCTTACTAGATTGTCGATACATTATCAACACATGGTAGTAGTTCTTTGTCTCCTTTAATGTGGAAAAGTCATTTTTGTCTTTCAAGGAGTGGCCTCATCACATGATAATGGCTCTGCCCCTTATGGCAAAGTTCAAACCAGCAACTGTTAAAGTAGGAAATAGTCTCTATGGAATGGTCAGGCACCTGCCCATCTTATTCAGTAAGTTGCCAGGTGATCCTGTTATGGTGAGCTAGGTGAAACACTCAAGATGATGGCCATGGATGAGACCATTCCATGACATTAAGGTTTTGGGTTAGCAGATTCAATGACTACAGAAAAAAGAGATCCTTGTTGAACAGATTTTGGTCACCATTACAAGTGTTACGATCATCACCTCCAGAAGATTATGCCAGATAATGTTGTCAAGAAAATGACATGATTTGCCACCCAAGACCTTAATGTTCCATGAAGTTCCCAAAGAATGAACTTACACTTGACACTAACACCCAGTGAATATTCCTGAAAATGTGAACTGGAATGAACTCTGCATGGAGTTTTGCTCTCCCTGATGGGTGGTGCCAACAAAACCAAGAGAATGGGAAGTTTAGGGCACTTAAAATTAGGAGAAAATTAATTTAACCAACTGTTGAATTCCCATGTCTTTTAAGATTGTGTGGTTAAATTAAGTAATGGATTTGAGTAACTTGACCATAACTGAATCATTTGGTTGTGGACTGGTTTATGGGTCAGTGCAAAAATGAGCTACCAAGCACTTTCAAAGCCTACCGCTTTCAACAGCATCGCTGGTCGTGTGGCCCTGCAAGCCTCTTCCGCAAAGTGTTTCCCCAGATTCTGAAAAACAAGGTACACAAGCATTTGTTTTAACAATAATAATTTGGGTTTTCGCATTATTTATTTTAGTGACTGTTAGTCTATAGATGGTGCACGAGTTGAAATGGTGATGAAGGTTTACTAATTCTGGCTTACTGCTTTTAATGATGTCAAAAACTGGGAATGGTGCTGCAGAAAGTGAAGTTGTGGAAGAAAATACATATGCTGTACGCCTTCTTCTTTGTGCGCAAGGTACTTGCGCATATTGTTACATTTGTGTTCTATTGTGTCGTCATCCCAGCTACAGTCTTGGTGCCAGAAGTCGACCTGCCTTTCTGGGGAGCTGTTTACGTCCCATCCATTATCACCATCTTGAATGCCATCAGCACTCCCAAGTATGGATATGCATCCTTCTATCTCTCCAAAAATTTTGGCTTCTGCAATTGGCCATGTGTGTTAGTCACGACTAGTTTCAAGTCATTGCAAAACAAAATATTAAGAATTTCATAAGCATCTGCCATGCTCTATTAACTGCCAAGAGTTGTGAACAAAATATTGGTGCAGGTCTTTGCACCTGCTGGTGTTCTGGGTGCTGTTTGAGAATGTCATGTCACTGCATCGAACAAAAGCCACTTTCATTGGGCTTTTTGACCTTGGCCGTGTCAATGAATGGATCGTGACAGAGAAGCTTGGAAATATAATGAAGTATAAGATGTCCTCCAAATTGGCAGGGAAGAGATCATTGCAACGTCTTGTGAGCAACATGCTTATCAAAGGCTGGAAACTGGGTGACAGGTTTGTGTTATCTAGTCTTCTCCCTGCATGCCCTAGTTTAGCCTTTCTCTAGATGCTGCCTCAGTAACTGTGGTTTCCCTTCTAACTCATGGGAGACCTACCCATCCACTTTTAGTGATTGCTGAATTGCTAGCTTGAATGGCCTTCCAGTTTTGCTCTCTTCAAGCTTCAGGAGAGTCCTTTCCTTTTGGGCTTCCAACTGGACTTATGAATTGGAAGCAATTGGAGTTGATCTTGACATTAACAACTCAAGTTCTGTTTCTGAACAGGTTAAACATGTTGGAGCTTTGGACATCTGGATTCTTGTTCTTCTGTTCTGCGTATGACTTCTACTATGAAGGGAAAAATCGCTTCTTTGTCTACCTCTTTTGCCAAGCAGTTGCCTTCTTGCTTATGGGCTTGGGATATTGTGGCACATTTGTGCCAAATTAAACTTTATGTTGGAACAAATGGACTTGTCTCAGGCCCCCTTCCAAAGAAAAGAAAAAGTTGTTCTCTAAGCAAGCTCCTTTGCTCAAAGAACATACAGAGTCAAAGCACATTTGCTTTGTACGAATTATGTAGTTATGACGACGTGGTTGGGTTTAATCCATTCTCTGGCCCTGCCTCTGGCGGCTACCTAATTCATTGCTTCCCCAGTGGACCAATTTCACCCCCCCGCCCCCCCTTCTCTCAATTTGCCCACATCTTCCCTGTGCTGATTCTGTCCCTTGGATCCAACAACTCATTCTAGTTCAGTGTTATATTGTACACACCACATTTGTTAGTCATGAGACTCATGGCGTGGGTGGAGCATGGTGTAGCCCCCAAATGTTGTAGTAGTTCATTCTTGAAGGCGTTTTCAAATGATCTTTAGCTCACTAACCAGTGCAACGATAAGTAGCTCCTCCCACGGGATAAGATAGACAGACTGAAAGAATCACAAGCAAGAAAGGAAGTTTAGAGGGTTTAGGATTTTACTCTATTCGAATTTTAGAGATTACCAATTACAGTATATATGTTGTATCTATGTTGAGAACTTCCTCTGTAACCTGGGTGCCAATTTTCACCTTTCTTAATCAAAGCTTTATCTGACATTTCAACGCACTTACTCTCTCTCTCTCCCACTCAGAATATATAGTTACCCTTGAATAAAAGGTTATTCCAAAAGCTGGTCAGCAGAATTCTGTAACTGTGCCTGAAGCTGTAGTGTTGGCGAAGGTGAAGATCTTGCATGGAATGTACAAGGAATCACAAATTAGTTGTTTTCTGTAGCATCTTTGGATCTGCATAATCAGTTTGAATTCTGAGGGGCGGGTAAGAGTTCTTGCCCTTCCTGTATGGTGAAGACCTGGAGGCTGGTATATTGCAGCAGGATATGGTTTGCCTGCATTAGTTGAAAACTGACATAATTGTCTTAGAGGAAGGTGTAAATATTCCCATAGTAGATCACAACAGGGCAATTGTCAGTAGACTTTAAAAAGGTCCCAGAACACCCCGATGTGTAGAATTTGCTATACAGAAAGATGTGAATTTCAAAGGGCAGGGAATGTGCCTTGAAATATACTGATGATTGTGAAAGTTTGCAATGATAGGTATATGCTGTATAATTCCACAAGAACTCCACTTCCAAGTATGCAAAACATACAACTTCTGATGGAAGTGCAGCATATGTCATTCATGTAAAAATGCTCTACTCATGTTCCCACAGAAATGACTTTCTACAACTTGTAACCGAAGATTGGGATGGGTAACAGCTGGCTAACTTTTGGTATGCAAAATACATTCAGATTAGATGTAATGAGTTTCTCCCACTTGCAATACACATTGCGAAACATACAACCTACACTTTTTGCTGTTGCCAAATAGCCCTAGTATCTGTCAAACTTGTTTTCTCAATGCAACAGCTCAAGCAAGCCACTGTACCTTGTGGAATTGCAATTAACAGACCAGAACAAGGGTGGATCCAAACCAGAAAGTGCAAGCTACTGACATTCCTTGTACACTTATGAACACACAAGAAATACCCCAGTGCAAGAAACCCCAATCACCTTACCAAGCAACCCCAGAGGGAGGGGAGAGCCCAACCCACTTCAAAACTTTCAAAGGCATACACACTTCACGGTTGTAATCAAGTTCCTATGCTTGAGGAAATTGAAGGACTTAGATGTAAACATGAACATAGTGTTATGTATAATTACTGATGAAGAAGAAGATGATGATGTACACTTGATAGGAGTAGTACCAACAGTACCTGATAATCTCAGTGCTCTTAAAAAGTGCCTTCATCATGAAAAGCGAGGCACATGACTGCTGCAGCTTTACTCCTTTCACATAACCCTCTGCAGCTCAGTCTGTACCAATGCAAATATTGAGTTCTCATCCCTGTTAGCAAGAAGCAAATTTGTAAACAAAGAAAAAGAAAAGAGTCCATACCATCTGCTGGTTCAAGCTCAAAATCATCAAAACAGGAGTTGCTAAAGCCATACTGAAACAGGAACAAATCTTGAATTCAAGTCTATCTATTCTGCTTTGTGTTTCCCAACCAGAGCAACAAAAGAAAGTTTGATTACGAAGGCCATGAGAGCTTGAAAGTGTGACTGTGACTGGAGCAGATTCAAGCAAGGAAGTGCAGACAGCAGGGAAACCAATGGCTGCTGCTCATACTAACCAATGCTCCTCTCCTTCCCATGTTCTGATCAAGGGCTTTATTCACCCTTTTTCAGAGCAATCTTGAGATGCTCTGGCAACAAGAGCATAAAAGGTTCAAGCAACCAAAGTTTTAAGAGGAAAGTGCAGGATACGAGTCATGCACATACATAGCTAAATTGGCTGCTCACTCAATTTGGTTAATTCCAGACTTTCGAAAAGTCTAGAATTAACTAAATACACCCATTGCTTGTCAACATAAACCTGAACATGTTCTTTGACTCACAGCTAAAAAAGAAGTTGCAGCTGCAAATGTCATTTGGATCAGGCATGGAGTCAGGACACAAAACAGTGGCACAAACGGACAAAATTTGAAATGCTTGCAGCCACCTTCTATCAATTGTTGTGATGCAACAAATCAACGTCCACATGACCTCTGGAACCAGCAAGCTTTTCCAACGTGGTCAGTTAAATTTCTTCAAGTCATTTCTGAGAAAGCTTAGTAGTGAAACAAGCTGCAACTCTTATGAAGGTCATACCCAGGAAAAACCTGTTTGCCATTTTCCCTGCACTTAAATTTATGCAGTGTTACAAAATGTGGGTGCAGTTCATTAGTCCTCGTTCACTAGACTATTGAATTCACTCATAATTCAATGAAATCACTTGACATACAGGGACACCTTTTGTTGTAGTCTCCATAACTTATAATTCAAAGGTTGATAACTTGATAGTTTTACAAACACTTATTGTAGCAATACATAATGATACATGTTTAGTTGTTCCTTGTCTAATCGGTGCTGCTGGATTGAATTGTAGGTAGAGAAAATTGTGACCTTATATGATGACGGCACCCATGTTGGTACCATGGTAAAGATCCCAAAATCCATTCATATTATTTCTAAATATTAGGAATATCCCATGCTTAATAGACTAAATCAGGGTCTCTGAGTTCAAATCTAATTTTTTTAGGGCTTAGTCCCTTGGCCACTATAAGAGGCCTCACTCAAAAAGGTAAAGGTGTTAATTCACCCGGGCCGCATATGAAGGATATGTCTAAAACCACCAAGAGCTTGGAGCTAAATATGTACTTCTTCCTTGTTTAATCGGTGCCATTGGATTGAATTGTTGGTAGAGAAAATCGTGACCGTATATAATGGAAAGGGTCTAAAATCATAAATGTTTACTTGTTCCTTGTTTAATTAGTGCCGTTGGATTGAAGTAGTGGAGAGGACATCGGGACCGCATATGATGGAAAGGGTCTAAAACCACCAAGTGCGAGGAGCTAAATGTGTTTCTTTTGCTTTGTCCGTTCGACAAATTTGATGTTTTTGTAGTCGTTTTGTGGAGAGTGGAGGAATTGCGCCATGAATTTGGAAAAATATCATGAAGAAAGAAGAGAGAATTGAACAATATTGTTTCTCTTATTGTTGTGTCAACATTGCAGGTTTAGTGAAGGAATGAAATCGAATTTTTTAAGGTGGAGAAGATTGAGAGAGAATTGAACATTTTCTTCTTCTTCTTCTTCTTGTGTCAAGATTAATTGCTTAAGTGATTGAATGAAATCCAAATGTTTTTGGTGAAGAATACAAGAGAATTGAAGATCTTGTTTTCGTTGTTGTAGTTGCGTCAAGATTGGTTTAGTGAAGGAACAAAATCGAATTTTTGAAGGTGAAGAAGAATGAGAGAGAAGCGAACATTTTCTCATTGTTGTGGTTGTGTCAAGATTGGTTTAGTGTTAAGGAATGGACTAAAATAAATTTGGTGAAGAATAAGAGAGTGAACAGAACATAATTTTGTTGTTATTTTGGTTGTCTCAAGATTGGTTCGATGACGGAATGAAATTGAAATGTTTTAGGTGAAGAACGAAAGAGAATTGAGCATTTTCTTCTTCTTCTCGTGCTTGTGTCAAGATTGGTTTAGTGACGAAATGGATTGAATTTTTTTTTTGTGAAGAATAAGAGAGAATAGTACATTTTGTTGTTATTGACAAGACTAGCTTGAAAGATTTGTTGAAGAGAATTGAAGAGTCTGTTGCGTCAAGATTGGCTTTGTGGCGAACGAATTGGAAATTTGTCGTAAGAGCAAGAGAGAATTGAACATCCTGAACAAGAACAAGACGAATAGAAATTTGTTGTTGTTGCGTCTGAGAATCCAATATTGGTGAAGTCGTAGTTTCTCTTTCTAAAGAAAGTATAATTGTTGCAACATTGATGATGACAAGCACTCAAGGAAGTGTGTAATGCATATATCACGACTACCACCGCAGAAGACTGATTCAATATGCCGAGCTCATCGAGGAAGAAAGGTAAAGAAACAAAGGTAATAAAGAGATTTCAGTTTCGGATCGACGATTCTCCGCCGAGTGTTGTGGGTGAAGAAGCATCATATGTTACACCAAGAGGAGGTGATAGAGGTAGACGTAGTAGCGATATGTTGTGCCTAGGGGAAGTTCGAAAAGTATCAATACCATCATCGTCGTCGTCTTTATCTTCCGCTGCTTTCGTTCCCACGATTGCTTCCGCTGCAAAAGCAGTGGGAGGTTACAGCAAGTTCGTGTTAAATCGGAAGGATTGGAAATCGCTAATTGACGAGAACCGACAACAGCATGCAGAGGAGAATGAACGGAGATGGCAATGGGAAAGAAGAGAAAGACATCCAAGCATTTTTCAAACTCGCAGGGTGGAACAACCGGCCATTATTGCAGATCTTGGTCAGGTGGAGCAGCGACCTCAGACGGCGGCAACAACAACAACAACAACAACAACAACATTGAACAAGCCACTCCTCCTGGAGTCTTTAGGGCTCCCTAAACGTCGTTGCACGTTCAGAGATCCAGAAGCTTCCTTCAAATGTGAGACAACTTGCGCCGACGCTAGGTTGCCTATGCTTGTTGGTATGCAAACCATGAGCGATCATCCAAAAGGTGCGAATGCTACAAACCCCAAACTCGAAAATGCAGGCCCTGTGAGATCAATCAAGGTGGTATTGAAGAATCTCTTCCTCTCTCCTCTTGAACCACACTGGACATTGCCAATCTGTTTTACTCCTCACCCCAAAATCAATTTACCAATCAAGAGAATTGATCTAGGAGACCTGCTTTTGACTTGCAAAACAACTCAAATTTCTTGGAGTCAGTTAGCGATTGATCTCTGCAGAAGTGACATCTGTGAGCATGATCGAGATTCTTTGTCTATCCGTGAAAAAAATGTGCAAGTGTTGTCTACTATTTCCTGCTTGGGAAGAGACATTGTGTTTGAGGGTACAGACCCCACCCAGTTGCAAACATGGTTTGATTGATTATCTCATAATAGTTTTACCAAACAGGTTCATATGTAGAGCCTCAATGAAGAGAGCCAGTGAATTTCCCAAACAGTCCACTTTTGATCCACAAGCTTACATTAGACACTTTGCTCTTGGTGGTCTGTGGTTTTTGGCTCCTGATATGCAATAAAATATGCCTAGGTTTGAAACCCTCTGCAAGAGAAGCCACAATTTAAGTACTATGAGGTCCAGTTGAACCCTGTGATACTGCCGTCTTCTATTTGCAGGTAATTTTTTACCTGCCTTTGGGCTAGCTTCTTGTCTGTCTTTGAATTCTACACATATAGTATCAGATCACTGGAAGGCATTTGTCATTGGTATCTGACTCTCTTGGCCATTGCTTTTGATCAGGAGAAGAAGCCTGAGAAGAAATTTGTGTGTCCAATTTGTCATATCTGGTGGTGTTCCATGGCTGAAGCTTCAGAACACATGGATGCTTGCGTATCAAACTCCATGCGACACTCATGTGTCCCACAACCCCAAGACTCCACAAAACAAGAAAAAATTCCAACTGTGGGAAAAACAGAAGGAAGAAAACTTTTGGGGATCAGTATTTTGGCTCAAGAAGCCTCCAACGACACTGGTCATGTCATTGAAGCAAGGCTAAAGTTAACAGAAGTGGTTAATATATTCTTGGCAGGTGCTCCATTTGATGCAACTCGAGATCTTTTGATCCTCCTGAAGAACATTGTGAATGCCCCAAAGGCTGAAAGATTCCGCACTGTGTGGATGGCAAAATTGCACACAAACAGGCAGATGCAGGGGATGGCATTGGATGGGATGAAGCTTTTGGGAAGTGTTGGGTTCCAGCTCTTTGATCAGGGGGTGGAAGTCATGGGTGTGATGGATGAACCATCACAGGAAGAGCTTGAGATAATCAAGCACACTATCACACTTCTGGAACCAAATATTCTTGTCAAGCCAAAATCGCCTAGAATTCCCTTGTCAACATCATTGTCTTGGCCCAAACACATTGATAGACAGGTGAATAACCTCACCACCATGAATATATCATCCGGACATTTGATCATGTATAAGCATCTAATTTATTATCCATTGGGCACAGTTACTCTTGCTCTAGCCAGTTGTGAGTGAACTCAAAGCTTTCAGTTTCTTATGAAAGGAATCTCTTACCTTCACTGCAAGGCAAACTATCCAGCATAAAATATGGTGAGAAATGTCTGCCTCTGACAAGGATGCAGTCATTCTGAGGGTGGAGAGATCTTCACATTTCAGCTGTTGTTGTGTGGTTATCCTTCCAACCAGTGGTGATGGGACTAGTTCCATATGCTAACCTTCTTGTGCCACCAATTTGTGTGTCAAAATGGCAAAACTACTCTAACCCCTCACAATCGCCCGGAACCCAGAACAGATCCGTCTCTTTTATGCCTTGGACAATGTGAAGACTGCAAAGGTACAAGTTCCTGACTCTTGCTTTGAAGTCTCTGGAGAGGAGCTAGACAGGGCAGATATGATGCAGCAAAATCGCCGGGGACAGTGGAGAGTTGAGATGAACCCAAACTCACACAAAGAAAGACATTGCAGAAAGCAATATTGGGCAGCCATCATTCGTGTCCTGTTTCCAGATAGAACCATTCTGCAAGGTCTGTTCCTTCCAAGTGAGCCAACAACCTCACTTTATCAGGTATGACCTCTTGACCCCTTCCACTAAGTGATGATTCACAAATGGCCAATGTTATGTCCCTTGGATGGTAAACTGCATGTGCTCCTTTGTCTTTGGAAGTGAAATCAAATCAAGAATTTCCAATCATGTTTTTACTCTGGCCATACTACTCATGGTAGTTAATGGTTAATGGTGCAGTTTGTGGCTTCCGCATTGAGAGACAGCACAACTCCATTTAAGCTCTTGCTTCCCAGAGTGATTGGCACTGGATGGAATAGCACTAGAACTGGTGTTGTTCCATCAGGTCCCAACCCTGATGGAAGACTAGTGACCTTGGAGCAGGTCAACCTTGTACCCACTGCACTCCTCAAGTTTCAGGCAGTCCAGACAATCCAGCCTCCTATAATAAGAGCAGACTATCTTGCTATGCGGGAGTCCTTGAATGTCCCCATGTCTCTCCCCATAACTCCAAGGATATGTTGAGAATCGACAGGTAAACACTCTACACAACTTTCCTCCCAATGCCTTACTGATAGGGGGTAACCACACAACACGAGTTGAATTGCAGCTCAATAGTACTTACTAGAATCCAAGATCATGTGGGTCTACTTCAGTTTACAAGCAGATAACAAGGCTTAACTGTAGGATTGATTGTTGCTATTTTCCATTTTACTATGTTATGCTCAACAGCTAAATCTCTACAAGTTCAAAACAGAAGTAAAAAGACAGATCTATGAGATTGCAGAGGAACCTTGGCAACAACACTTAATGAGCAATGAGAGTCATAGAGTCTTTGAGTGTAAGCTGGTTATGCAAACGGGTCTTCGTGCATCTGACTAAATTGGCCTCTTACACATTTTGTCTCCCAGTAACTTCACCCATCTCTGCTGTTTAGAAACCTGAAAATTTGATGTGAGACTTAACAAAATTCAAATGTAAGTGAATAGACCAGACTGAACCAACAGTCACCAGTGCCCGACCTATCGGAGGCCCATTATGACTCAGGTGTAGTAGATTCAGGCCCAACTGAGCTGACATTGGGTTTGCTAACCCATCCTGTGAAAAGATAGGTCCTTTAGGTAGATAGATAGGTAGGATCACAGGTGACTACTAGGTAAATGCTAGAGGCTCACTAACCATCATCGCCTGAAGCAATTCCAAAACGCCATAGGGTAGATAGGCTGGTCACTGAACACTTAGTAGCTCTCTGAGCTAGGGTTCGGCAATCGTGCATTTGATGGAGTTGCTGTCCCGCAACTTTTGGCTAGGGCACAAGTCTAGCCACCAATAGCCCTTTACAGACTCCAAATTGCTTAAGAAATGCAAAAGTTAGAGCCTCCCAAAATGGGTGAGAGTATTTGGAGAGAAAAAAGAAAACAGCCTTAGAACACACTTCAACCTTACCTTAATCTTCAAACACAACAATCAACTATTGAATGCTTGGTAATAGATGATTTGCTGCATGTAAGGTGCTTGCTCTGTTGTGGGACAAACTTTACTGAGGGTAACCCACCCTCCATGTACGAAAGAAAATTCTACCAGTCCTATATGCAAAATTACACTGCCAACAACCCCCTACATTTGTACAAGGGGGTTTCACTTATGTCTGTGTATTAAGAGAGGTGTTTGTTTGTTTGTTTGGCTTATGTGTTTGGATGTAACACAATGTAACTCTCTCAATTGAAGTTTTAAACAAAATTTGAGAGGTGTTGAGAAATGGTGTTTCATGTCACTCATTTTAGTTTCCTTGTAAACCTACAAGGATCCTTTGAATGGGTTGTTCAATTGTTTCTAGTGTAAGATGGATGGACCATGCATGGTGCATGAATTAAACAAGCCATAGAAAATATTGGCTGAGTATTGCACCAAATTAACTAAAGGTTTCTCTATACTAGGTAATCATATTCTCATTCCCATTCTTTTGCAAATTGCCCCCAAATTAGGCAGATTGGAGATAGAGAAAAATCAAAATAAAATGCCTTCAACCTTCCTTCCACACATGACCTTGATGATTTTGGTTGGATCCAATAATTGAAAAAACTCTCAAAAGCAAAAGGTTTCTTAAATGAAAATTTCAAGCCATGGCCCCCTCCTTTCCAAGAAAATGATAAGTGTGATGTGTGTAAAAGTAAATGAATGAAAGAATGCCATGTCAAGATTTTTAAAAACTTAGCATTCAATTTAAGGTATGCCAAATCTGAAAGATAAGTGAGCATAACTGGGAGGATGAATTTTTCTTGAAATTTGGTGACCAAAACACACTAATTTTTGCCATTTTGGAAAAAAATTGCCCCAGAAATAAAATAAAAATAATGATGTTGTAGACTGTAGTCTTAGGCTTGTGTAATGGACTCTCAATATATTTTGTGGTTTCAGTTTTGTAAGGGGGTTTGTATGTATTTATTTATCTTTGTATTAATCACATGGGGGTGCGTCCCGACTTCTATAGTTGAATAGAGGATAAACTTTGGCAAAACATGAGATAAAAGCATGGTAATATTGGGAACATCTTAGCGAATCGTTTGGGAACTTGATTAGGACACATTGGGAACCCAAAAATTCCAACACCCCTTACTCACCTGATCCTCACCAAAGGAAAAACACATGGGCCTCTTGGGTGCACTCTACATAGACCCATTAGGGGAGCAGAATATCTTCAGATGTACACACGAGTGTCACCATTTCAACCTGGGCTAATGGCAGGGACATACAATGTCATGTGTCAAAATGCACCATTTTATAGTCATATTTGAGAATGTTCAAAACTATTTATCCCAAAGCCCACACTCTATTGCATGTCACATATTTAAGATGGATGAAAAGTTTTGTAATGGAGTTTTGTTTTCCTAAATACATTTTTGGGGATGTTTTGTGTAAGATAAAAGCCCAAGGCTGATGGCATCACCTAAATAAGTGTGCAAGAGATGTGTGTGTGTGAGAGAGAGAGCGCTCGTGAGAGCGAGCCAGCCTGAGGGAGATGCGCGTGCGTGAGCTTCTGATTACTATGCGAATGGTGTTTTTATGGAGAGAAATAGTCGCACTCTGACATGAGCAACGACGCGAAGTCGTCGGAGTTGTGACGGCTCACCCACTGCATGACGCGGAATGTTTTCATCTCTCTCCCTTGCGACACTTTGACGCTCTGGACATACCATGCAGGAAAGATGCCGGTGTTGTCGTGTGTGAGCCACATTCGGCAGATCCCAGATACGCACGGGCCCTCCAAGGCCTCGAAAGTGTCTGTGCTGCCACGCTCGAAGTTGTCGTCTTCGCCGTTCTCCAGATCCTGGAACGTCACCGCGTCTCCGCTCTTGTTGTAGAATTTGACGCTCACCTTCGCGTCCGTTCCGGCGCCTAGTTTATTCCCAGTCTCGGTGATCACCGTATACAAGCACGTACTTACGGGCGCTGCGGGGGACGACGATCCTGATGCAGGACTTGCGGGTGAAGAAGCGGCTGCTGATACCAGAAATCTCGTGCCTGCCGGAAGTGCAGGTTGAGATTCTGGTACGGCAGTTTTATGGCCATGAGCAGCAGCAGCTACTGGATGAGCTGCATGGTGAAGAAGCAACAGCAATGCGACGACAAGCTTTACCAGGTGAAGAACAAGCTCATCCATGTTCTTCAGAACGCTAACATGAATGTGGCCTAGTCTTCTACAACTACTTTTTTTGTTGTTGCAGCAGATTACAGACATGGTAGTGTGAGTTCTTCCTACAGGTTCCAGAATGCTGCTCTTTGCCTCAATTCTCTTTACAGTGCCTGCTGCTGATCCAGACTTGCATACTAAACTCTACAAAGTCATTCTCAAAGCAGCAACAATCTGCTAGCAGTGGAAGCAAAATCAAGCAGGAAGCAAGAACTGGAAAAAAATGACACAAACTCTAGCAGTTAATCAAAACCAAAGATCATGCAAGAGTTCTAGAGATATCACAGTCAAGAGAAAAAGGAATTCCGAATTCTAGACACAAGATAAACTGTCTTTATATGCATTTTAGTGAAGGTGGTAGGTGTAGCTGCAAGGACATATATGAAGATCTGGCCAAGAATTGTTTTTTTTCCTCCCCTTCACAGAAAGGATCAGTTACAATAGTCCTGGCACCCTGCAACATCATCGACTCAAGGTGTGGGGGGCAGAATTCAGACTTCTTTCAAGCTTAATTGCCATCATAATGGCAGTTACCTATTGATTGCAAAATCACCCAGTACAATTACTTCATCATAACGCTTATGCTGTTTTGCTGCAACTTCAATATCTCTGATTACCAATCCTCATGTACAAGGCTGGACACTGTGGGTCTGTCACAAAAGTGTTGTAGGTAGGATGGGAATCTTTTGTAGTAGTTATCATGTACTTCATAATGAAGAACTGTTACAGATACACAGAGTTCTTCCCAACAGATCGGCCCAGAAGACTACTTACAGTCTGTGTCCTTATGATCGGTCTTTCCCAGCTCAACTGGTGTCTTCCAGCACTGACCAGATTTCTCTTACCATGAATGCTGTGCTATGTAACACAGAATATTGCTGAATATGCAGTGAGCTGTGAGAGCAGCGCAGGCTGCTAGCAGCTTAGATTTCTTTCCGCCTGCAAGCTGCATATCAACACTAGTATTCAGCGGTTTGCTTCCGTTTTCAGGTTTGATCACAATCTTGTGCAATCTCAGCTTCAGTACACTCTCTCCCCAGCTCTCATTTGTGTTTTGTTTCTCGGGTGAAAGCTTCAATAGAGAAGACTTTTGACACAGAAACTTTGCATTGATCTGTGTTTAGATGGTCTATTTGGAGCTTGCTCTGGAGCTGGATTGATAGTTTGTTCAAGAGCTGGTTTCTGAGAACCTGGCTCCTCTAGCTTACACTTGCACCCTTCTAAAGACATGTTTGGTTAGCTGTTACAACAGTTTCATCTGTAGTAAGTGCACACTTCACCATGCATCAGTAATTGGAAGGAAGGTATGACTTTATAATTCACATAAAAACAGACAAAAATCACAGTTCCTAAGTTTACTTTGTGTTTTCATGCCATCTCGCAAATGAGCACGAGTAGTATAATCCTTATTAGTTTGCTCATGGTCAGTGCTTGCGGGATTACTATTTTCAGCATTCATGTTTGTTTATTTTAACAGAATTAAACAACTAGTCATACAACAGACTATGTCAACAAGAATGCTACAAATGATCTGTTCAGAGGAGTGAATTTCTTTTTCAAATTTCAGATGTTGTGCCATTTAGCCTCCCAAGAGGGATTTTATTAGATGACAATAGGTTTCTAGAACCTGTCTAAAAAATAATAAAACTGGTTCAAAAACTGCTACCAAACTAAAAAGAGTGCAAATGTGACACAAGTTTTTATGTTTTATTTCTCGAAATTTGGCTAAATCTTTCACCAAAAAAGCAAAAAAACAAGCATATTCCCTTTTCACTTTTATTTTTATTTTTCCTATTTTGGCGAAATTTTGCACCAATAAAAAACCGCTGATTCGGCAAATCTATTTGTCAAAGGACAGAAACAATCAGGCCATGGATTAGTCTCTGCCATTGATGCTCACATGAGAGCAAAATGGAGATTAGATTTGCTCCCCAATTCTAGACTTCTTCAAATGGAACCATAAATTTTCATATAGGTTGAAATTATTCATCTCTGGTGAATCATGTTAATTACCAGCAAATTCTGGCTGACAATGCTTCGTCTATTATGTCAAGCATTTTTGTGTCTTCAGCTATTGCTAAATTCCAAGAAATCCTACCAGACCACCTGCCAGGAGACCACCTATTCTAGCTTTCAGAACTGCCAGTTGAATATGTCCACCAAGATGAGAAATCAAAAGGATTTCGCAGCATTACATCTTCAAGAGAGTCAACAACTTGATGACTTCAACTACTCCTGAAAGATCTTTGAAAATAGATAACTATTCTAGGAGGAAATATGAGCTTTTTGGAATCTGACAATAGGTACAGACTACGGGCTGAACTGTGTTTCTCTTGCTGGTGCCTTATCCTTCAGCTAACCACTACCCAACTACATCAAGCCTCTAAGGTGAGAGTGCCTTTTTCCTTTGGGTCCTCTTGTCACCCTCCCACCAGAACCAGAGACAAAGGGACCCAGAGTTCAAACTCAGTACCTCTGTAATAATGTGGTGGTGTTGGTGGTTCTACAGCCAGTGGCACATTCATTGGACCATGCTCTTGGGAGCTGATCCTGGTGGATACCAAGTTGGTCATATATGGTATCCCAGCCGTCACTGCAAGGGGAAAGGGAGTGAGGTTGCACAGGCACAGGTGCAACCATTCATTATCAGCACTGAGGGCCAGGGACCATCATCTCAAGCTCTTGCTGTTGCTGCAATCCTGGTTGCTAGTCATTGCCACATTGAGAGCTTTAACTGTGGTACCTGTGCAATCTGATATTCTCAGGGGAACAAGATTCTACAGGCTTTTCATGAGCACAGACAAAAGACATAAAAGGTGGAACTTACACATAGCTGGCATGCAGTAGACCATGAACTCAGTTACACTGACAAGGCTGACCTGTTGACAACTGTTTCACTGAGTTGACAAATACCAGCCCACAAACAGCTTGCCGCCTGATATCCAATTTGAAGTACACAATTTCAGTTATGCCCAAGAATCCACCCTGTAGTAAAACTTCATGAGCTATTGCCAGACAGGATCATGATTGTATATATCCTAATAACATCATGTGTCGAAACCCAGCCAACACCTGAAGAACCTGGTCTAATCCTTTTCATTTTTGGTCTCATGTGGAACATCATTACGTAATCTTCCACTCAATGTCCAAACTTAATACACATTAGTAGAAGCAGCTCAACACAACCATATTCACCTTCAGAAACACCAAGAACTGAGCTTGTTTAGCAGACTTAAAAGCAGAAAAGATAAATTGACTCCACGTAAAACAAGATGAGATTTGATGCAAAACATATAATGTGCATGAGATGGGGTGACTCCATTGTAAAAAGAATGGTCCAAAAAATCATGGAACATGAAACTTGAGATCCAAACCAGTAGTGCACAAGAATAGCCACACCTCAAATTTCCCACACCAAATGTAGGGTTTCCCTTCTGCCTACTACATCATAATAATAAATGCACCGCTAACGCCTTCTGTGTGCCCCACATGCAACATCACACCCCACTTAGTGATGGCATCAGAGATTGTAGACAAAAACTCCAATAAAAAACTTTGAAGGCAACCATTGTGTCAGTGCCATCATAACCTTGTGTGTCTCACTAACAAGTATCAGACTCATAAATGGCAGTGACTAGCTGCCCTAACTCCCCACTGTTTTCATCAGCTACCAAAATGCTTTCCAGAAGTAACAAGAATACTCTGTATTTTAGGAACCATACCCAGAATATAGTTTCTAGATCATAGAACAAGTGTTTCTGGTCAACGGAGCAATTCAGAAGAAGATCGATCAATCATCCTCCAGCCTATGACTGTATGATGTCATAGAGAGGGACAAAAGGTGAAGTGCTGAGAGTAAGTAACTACCTCTTAGGGCGACTTCGATCCTCCTCAATGTAATCCATCACTAGGGCACCAGTCTCGGAGTAAACAACATCTTGCTGGCCACGTAACTCCTGCTCCGCCTGCTTACACCAATGGGCCGTACAACGACTTCTGCCACCAATGTGAGCACTTTTGGGTCTACCTACAAACTCTTTCATCTTCTCTAAGTGCTTACCAATAAAAGGCTTGATTTATCTGTTCTTCCGAGTTGAAGAGCATGCCTCTCTATTCATACAACCTTGCTCACTCTAGCCTTGTGGGCATCATGGCAATAGGAAGAAAGAGGGCGCAGTTGCATCATGGCACATAGTACATCTTATGAGAGCACAACCAGATTCTACAACAGCAGAAATTAGTTTGCAACAAGTGAAAGCTGGTGTTGGATATCCAATAATCATCTTGGAGCTACACTGCTAATTGTCATCTAGTAAAACACTGAATACACCAATACAGTTTGAATATTGGTTTCTTCAAACCTGTTTAGGGTCTCAACTGACAATTAAGCAAAGATTGGGATCTAAAGACGATTATCCAATTGTAATGTCTTAGAATTAGGGTCCAAAAGTAATACTCCATCAATGTAGGTCATAGCATGCTCCTTGGCTTTTGTAGAGGATACAAAGACTGCATCAAAACACTTATTTCAATGAAATCAGGATGTCACTTACCTTAATGGTTTTCCGCATTTCTTCTGCTTTATCTTCAACTTCCTTCTTGTGTCGTCGGTCCACCTCACTCATGCTGTCTGCCCATTTTATCTTCTCTTGTATGGTCAGCAACAGATTGTCAGAGTTACCCAACCTGCCAGTCATCGAAGGTCAATCCTAGTAAGTAAAAGTTATGCATTGGACCCTGAAAATTGCCTGAGCCATTTCTCCTACTTGAGATTTCATGACACAGGGTTGGTTGCCATCAAGTACCATGGTCAGGTCTTCAAGTGAAAAATGCAAGGATATTAAGGAGAAGGTAAAAGCAACATCACCATGTGGCCAAGGTCTGGATCATGTTGTCAAGCTGATCGGGTCTCAAGTCCCTGCCAGCTGCAAAATGGACCTGCTTCCAACAGTGCAAATGCTCAAATCCTGCAATGATTTGGGTTTCAAACACAGTTCCTTCACACACAATGCAATACAATCTTCTTATTGGATAAACTGCCATTGCAAATAGACAATGAGGTGGAGCAAGTTTGCACCCAGAGAGTCAGATGTTCTTCCTAACCTTCCAGAGGATGAAAAGGACAAAAAACTTGGAATAAAAGGATAAAATACAGTTGACTCTTATACAAACACCAAATCTGAGAAAGAATTGTTAAGACTTGTGTTTTACCATCTCCTGTAAATTTGACCAAATTTGTACATTTGTGAAGAATTGCATCTCGAGTGATGGATTCAGAAACAGACTCACCTCAAAGCAACGTCGCCGCTGATCAAGCTTTCCCCTTACAATGCCCTACCCATCCCCAAACCTCCCCAGTTTTCAAGTCAGTCATGCAAGCTTCTCAGTGTACACTCAAGTATTTGGCCAAACAATTGGAAACAGGCATCACATTGAGGCCTGACAAACACATGTGGCACAACATACATAAGCTACCAGCATGTGTACATGAAAACATTCTACAGCAACAGAAGGAAAAGAAGCTTACAGAGTACATGCAGTCATTGATCAGAAGATCTTCCAGCTCTCGAACATTTGAGATGTTCAGTTGTTGCATCAACAAGTCATATGGCAAAACCTACACAAACATAACTAATGCACAGTGAAAATCCAGATTGCCTCAGACAATCCTAATGTTGAAATAATGAATCATATTCAGGAATTTGAGCCTTAAGGTGCAGAATTATGCAACAAATTTCCTCCAGAAACACAACAGATCCAGGAATTGACCCTCCTTAAGATCCAAGGAGTGCAGGGTCCACAGTTATAAACATGGTTTCTTTGAGGACCTTCATTGCGAACATTTGAGGTAAACATGGAAACTTAGGGTTGTTTGGGTAGTCACATGCAATTCAAGATAGAGAACAGTGCTTGTTTTGCTGAAAGAAAGAAGTACTTCCCTATTACTGTACAATACGATACTGTGCACATCACACATAAGAAACTCCATGTGATATTGCTCTGAGGTACAAGTGCATAGAAGCTGTATTTTATTGCTGATTGCTTCTGGGACCTTGGGGTTTCAACCTAATTCAACATAATTGATGACACAAACATAGGAGAATCATAACAGATGTCAACCTTGGATCTTTCTGCAAGTGTCATGACTGTGAGCTGCTTGAGCTTGAGCTCTTGCTGTGGCTCCAGTGCTGGTAACATCTGTGCATTACCTGCAGCACCAGAACACCTTAATGACTCGAACTTGATAGACAGGGAATTGATTCTATCAGACAAAGAACTTCTCTACCACCTGAGCCATGTCCATCCCAAATCTTTTTTTGTCAACAGAGACAAAAAGTTGAAGTTCTAAGTTAGGTCAAGCACATATTGCACATTCTTGTGAGCCCTATCTTGTAATCGAAACCAACACCATGCAAAAAAAAGGGCAGAGAAGATCCTTCCTTACTCTTGTAATCAGACCAGATGCCATGTGCAAAAAGACGGAGAAGATCCAAAGCTCCTGAATGCTCTGTTCCTTTCAGCTGCACAAACACCACAGTTAAAGTTTCTGATGTCCAGCCACTGACTCCAATTGCTGCTGCATTAATGGACATTTCAGCCCAGATATGAATTTTCATTCCTTGAACAACGTACCATCAGAGCCTCTGGAAGTCCTGAAGAACCTCTAGGTCGGAGGTGGAAAAAAAAGCTTGGTAACAGAATCATCAAAATTGTCACAGAAGAGAATAGGATGTCAAAGCTTCACCATCACTACGTAGCAGCCAAAGCATCCGAGATGCAGAAACCCTAAAACTTCACAGCATTACAAAATCAGAATACCTACACAACGGTCGAGCTTGAGGCCCCAGGTAAAGAAGATGATGATATAGATCCGCAGAGGAAGGGCAACAATATGCGGGAACAAAAAAAGTGAGATAAGCCGGGTTTGTTCACGAGAGAGAGAGACGAAAGAGGCAAGGAACTACCTCAGCTATATGGTTGCAAGAAAGAAGCTCGGAGAAAGCGAACAGTTGAGGATTGGAAGTAGCATGAGTGATGAGCTCTGCAGCAGCCCGACCTCGTGCATCTCTTGCCAGAAGAACAAATTGGTGCACAAGATCAGCTTGTTTCTGCTCCACCTCCATGTTGCTCCACTTCCCTGCCTGGTAGTATTAGGGTAAGCTCAACCTTTTTCTCCAATCCACGAGCCAAAACCCTCAACTTCTACGACTCTAATTTTTTATTTTTACCAAAAAATCCAAATCCTCTCAAATCTTCGAAACCTGGATCTCGAATTCTCGGTGCTAGAATTTCCTACGAAGGATTCAGCAATGCGAGAAAGAAAGAATCGAAGGGACGGTTTTCTTCTCGTCTTTCTCTCTAGGGACCTTCTTCTTCTCCTTCTTCATCTCGTCGTGGTAATTAGGGTTTCCGGCTTCGTCACCATTTTCATCCCTGTGAACGAAAAGCAAACGTCTTCTAAAAACCTCATTCGTTCTCTTCCCCCTCATTCTCTTCCTTCGTCTTATTCCTTCCACTATTTTGGAGTTTTCTTTGCTCTTCTTTTAGATATTCCTCATTTCTTTGTTTCTTATTTGCTTTGTGGGCTTTGAACACATTTGATTTCAATTTTTTGGTCTTTGCACTCTTTGTGCATTTGAACACAAATTATTTTTAAAAATTAGCTTCATTTTTCAACATTCAAATCAAATACATTTTTTTTTTTTGTTGTCAGTGGTGAATTGAGACTAAATTTTTGACTTGCATTTCTTTCTTCCTTGATTGAGTAATGTGAGTATGTTTCAAAAAATAAGGGAAATAATTTTTAAAATCTTGCTTATTTTATGGTGTTTGATGCAATTTCAAACCAAGTCATTGATGTGATTTGAACATAGAAAGCCAATTATATATTGTTTGGAATATATTAATTAAGTTTACATTGTTATTTAAATTAACAACTTAAAACAAGATGAAATACAAAAAAATCTTTTGCAAATGAACCTTAAGAAAATTCTTTAATACCAATAAACCAAATCATTGTTTCATGCAATCTTATGCCTTAAGAAAATAATTTTGTGCAAGAAAATACATTTATGTTTTGGAATATTCAGGAATATATTTTTTCACACCAATTTCAAAATTAATTAATTATTCAATAAACATGTGTTGAGTAGGCATTTCTATTATAGTGTTCAAAAGTATTTAAATAATTTTAAGAATATGTGTTTTTTTATGAATTATGTGGTTATAATTTTCTCTTGATGCTGTTATTAATTGAATTAAATGAGGATGAATGATTTGTTGGCAATGGGCATACAAGCTTTACAAGAAGGAAAAAAAAACAAAGAAACTGACAAAAACAGAAGAAGAAGATTTTTAAAAAATGATCTAGTTTATGGGCAAATCATCAATACTTGAAAATTGGGTGCAAACTGAAATGAGCAAAACTTGAAAAACCATAAATGCTGATTTTTTAAAATTTTAAATCATAAAACTTTCCCATTTTTTTAATGTAGTTTTGAAACATGTTCAAAGTCTAACTTTTGATTTCAAATTTTACATTATTCAAAGATTTAATATTTTGGTTAAATCAATTGCATGTTATTCATAAATCACATGTTTCTAAACATATTATATTATGTATCACACCAGGGTTTTGAAAATTGTTAGATTCTTTTTTACATGTTGTTATTTATTGTGCATGATTTGTGCACATTCAAGTGCATTTTTGTTTCATCTTTTCATTCAACAATTTCATTTTTAAGTTTAGGGTTACCATAGACCCTATTAAATATTACATTATTTGTTTGAAAGATGAATATTAAAATATGATTATAGTTTTCAACCTATACATCATGATTGCAAATTGTTTTAGATGTTTTTAATTTCAATATTTTGTTTCAGATGAAAGGAATAACATGAATGGGTGCATTTCAAACCATTAAACCACATTCTACATCCATAGATTTTTTTATAGGTTTTGATATTGATTAATTTTCATACTGTTCATAATTCCAACAAGTGGTAACAATAAATTTAACATGTTGGTAGCTTTTGTTTGTATTCAAAATCAAATTTACAAATAAATCAATATGAAAATTCATTATAGTTATAACTTAAAAAACTGATTTACCAAGATTTTTCTAATCACTATTTTTTTTTGGGTATTTCTAATTTATAATCATTTAAATAAAATTAATAAAAATATAATAAATTTACATTAATCATTTGTATTAATTAGATCACGTATGAAAACATAAAAACATTAAATTTCAACTTCTTTGATAATATTTTAGTGAACATTTTTCAATCAAAATTAAAAATATATTCAAATGAACATTGAAAATGATATATCCATCAAAACATTTTATGAAAGTTGACAAGTTTACATTATTTGTATAAATGTCATATTTATGAAATATTTTAAATTTAATCAACTCATTTTAATCAATTCATTATAATGGGTTCAAAATCTTTTGATATCACCTCCACACAAGACTTAGTGGCTAGACATCTTATTTTGTCTCATCTAACCACTCTTTCATTAAAATGGGTAAACATTTTTTCCCATTTTAATAATTTTCTTTTTTCACATCAATTGAATATATTGCCCCCTTCAAACTTGATCACATTCACAATTAATGAACATTTGACCCATCATTTAAATTTTTTTTTGAGCTTTTAAGTCATTATGCTTATTGTTAAGCCAAGTTTTTGAAATGTCCCAAAATAGCATGTCAATTTAACAAAACGTTTTCAAATCTAAACATCCTTGTGACTGAACAGCAGGTCACCGCATAGTGGAGCTCCATTGTTTCTGATCCTGATTTTTGCAACCATCACTGGTTTGGCTGCGCATTACTCTCATTTACTGTTGGAATGTATGGTGGCTGCTTCTGGAGGGCCGAGGAGGCTCATCGCGCGTGTAGAAGACGGCGCGGGATTATAGTTTGGGGAGTTGTTGCAATCATGATTTGAGGCGGTGGGACGCGTATGGCGACGGTGGAGCTGGCAATTCGGAGGCAAGGAGAAGGGTTTTGGGGGGCAGGCGAATGAAGGAAGGAAGCTTAGTTTTTGGAGAGAAGAAGGCAGATTGTGATAGACGTTTAGAGAGGTGTAGATCAAGCTGTGGATCGGTTGTTTTTTAGGAGGTTTTGATTAGTTACAGACTTTTTCCGTTGTGCCAGTAGCCAGTCCAGCAGTTAGAATTGGCATCAGGAAGCTTAGCTTCGAAGAAGTAGCAGAACAAGGCTAGGAACCAGAGACAGATTGAAATTGCTTGTATGAATTGTGAAGATCTGAAAGGAATGCTGGGAGGATGGCCCTCAGTTGTCTGTGCATTTGACGTCTTTGTACATGTTCGCACTTTCCATGTTTGCAGTAAACGAGCTTCAGGTCAAGAGAAGCGTTGTTAGGGTCTTGCTATTACATCCTGTGGATGAAACAAGTTTGTGGTTTTGCTAATCATGTGTGTGCTCAGAGTCACTGTTCAAAAGGACCAAGTTCGGTGAGCTCTCTGATTAATGTCAGATCAGTAGAGATCGAAGTGTGATTCAAGTCTGTGTAGTCTATGAATAAGATTAGTGTTCTGAGTTCCATGATCGGAGTGGTGAATGTTCTAAAAATGCAGGTTGTGTGTGTTTAAAGATCTAGGCGCGCACACTGATTGGGTCTTGAACGGAGACTGCGAAGAAAGGAAGATTAGGCGCCGCGATTTAGTTTCGGGACATTAGGAATTAGCAATCCGTGAGGATCTGCGTGTTACCAGGGTGTTTGATGAGATTATGCACCCTCCTTTTTGGTATCAGAGCAGGTTCGGCAATTTTGGTAGAGCTTGTATCGGTCTAGATAGAATGTATCATGTCTTCATCTGGAGCAGATGAGGTAGGAGCAGAAGATCTAACTCAAGACATTCATGAACAACGAATTGTTAATAGATTTGATTATTGGATTACCCAGGGTAGACCACAAAGGGGAGCAGTAGAGTTGCGCTTCCTGGGTTTTGGTGCGATAATATTCGTAGGAATAGATCCAGAGGAAGCCTGAATCGGAGACGTAGCTGTAGAGGTAGTTCATAGCGGCTTTCATACGCGTGCTAAAGTCTGGTTGAAGGTGAGAAATGGCACAGAGGGATGGATGTCAACCTCACAGTTTCAGATGCAATACTACTACGCCTCATATCTTGCGTAGAGTAAATCCTGGATTCACCGAAAGGCAACTTAGTGTGCCAAGGTTGGGAAATATCTGGATTCCCAAGTCTCCTATATCGCCTAACCATTTTCCCCAATTCTACATTCCTAGGGTAGAAGATCTGTTCCAGACTGGGGATCGTGTAGTCAGAGTAGAACATGCTGGATCAAGGTCCCGCCTCATAAGCTGGAGAGTGTGGCACGATTCAGAGGCGAAGTGGCAATTCTAGCAAGAATCCATAGATGAATAGTGCTTTTCTATTTTTCCATCCAACTTTGAACCTTTGAGACCAGTGGATGAAAGAGCTCAGTCTGAGTTTGATGTGTAGCTCGGATGACACCTATCTTTTTCAAAAAGTCAGAACTGTGCTGCAGAGGCCGAGAAGCTTGTTGATTCTGTTGACATCTGATTATTGTTGAGGGATTGTGTGATTATAGGTGGTGTTGCAATTTTTGTTTGTTGATCATTGCGTGCTTACAAGGTGACTAGTCCACAGGGAATGGATGAACTGTTCTGGGGACGAGACCATGAGGATGTCAACGATTGGGCAGAGAGGCTCACCATGGCCGTTGAAATGCGCGATCTGAATGCGGACAAACTCTTCAAGACTGCAAAGCTGAACTTGTGGGGTAGAGCGAAAGAATGGTTTAAGAGACTATAGTCGGCACCAGCTGATTGGCCGGAATTGAGGATGCTGATAGTGCAAAAGTACGGGAATGTGGACGCTGATGACATACGAATGAGGCTCGATGCCATCAAGTAGGAACCCAAGGAGAGGGTTCAAAAATATTTTGAGCAGTTAGATAAACTGTTCTAGAAGGGACGGATACCAGACGCCGAACAGAGGAGGCGATTTTTGGGTAGGTTGAGGCCTGAGATTTGGAAATTATGTGTAGTTAGGACGTTCGCTAACATCGAAGAGCTAGTGGGTGCTGCCACAGAGCTTGAGAAGGTACTGGGTGAGCTCGGCGAAACTCCATACGAACCTCTGAAGGAGGAACAGGAGGAAGGAGTTGCTGAGACAATGATGGAAAAGCAAGTTAATGCTTTGAATAACACACTCATTAATTTCTTTAAGGGGAATGTGCCGAGCCCT
>Ga0209611_10003953_pt1 | contig 25464 bp, 24 predicted proteins | sample S1TSphgellanicum_3_FD_187693 | JGI IMG/M metagenome (GOLD analysis project Ga0209611, IMG submission 187693) | Host-associated microbial communities from peat moss isolated from Minnesota, USA - S1T2_Fc - Sphagnum magellanicum MG (SPAdes) (version 2) | ecosystem: Host-associated > Plants > Peat...
CCCCCTCTTAAAATACCGAAAGAAAAAGAAAAAAACCACTAGCCAAGTTTAGTTATCTTATAAGTAAATTAAATTCACCCCTCTAAATATGCCTACATAACTCCCTACCTATAAACCTAGGTATAAGACCTTTAAACCTATAAAACCTTGGAGGTCCCATGGAGCATTTTGAAAAACAGAACGCCCATGCCTCAGCCAGGTATCATAAAAAATAAAAAATCATGTCAATTTTACTACTTGGTAATGTCCTTGAAGTGGGGGAGTTCTAGAAGCAAGCGCCTGCCCAAGTGCTTTCCAAAAGTAAGTGCTCGCTCGCTCGTTGCTCATTGAAATTAAGCGACCACCCAAGCGCATTTTGTGGGCACTTACTTCCAGAACTCCCCCATATGAGAGTATAATACTGAACATGTGCGATACATTGTATATCGTATATGAGCGTATATATAAATATACGCTTTCATACGTGGCAGGCTGAGTCAGATCAGGGGCCCTTGGCCCGTGGGCCATAGTCCATGGCCACGGTCCATTCAGATGCAGCAGCCGCGCGTCCGATGTTTTCTCGCTGTCGCGCCCGCGCTCGCGCTCGCTCTCCTCGTGTTTTTTCCGACATTGCTGTTGCGTTCCTTGGTTGCTGCGTGAGTTTGAATTTCTTTCTGGAGCTTGCGGGTGAATCTCCTCTTCGATTTCCAAAGCATTCGTAATCCGTCGGCGATTTTTGTTTTTCTCTCTTACAATTCTTTTTTCAGCGTTCTTCTGTCTGCGAGCTTTGAGGTTTTGATCTTTGTGCTGTTGGAGTGTGGATATCTCTTTTGTTTCTTCTCTCTCTTGTTTCTCATTGCCTTTTGGAGGCGATGCTGCGTGAGCCTCTCGATTCTCGTCGTCGCACTTGGTTGATCTTAGTAGAAGGAGTGGAAGATTTGTTTCGGTGATAACGCTGTTGAAAAGAGCAGTAGGGGGAAACAGAAACATCGTCGTGGTACAAACTCTGAAGCGGGAGGAGGAGCTTCATCTTCTTTCTCAAGACGATAAGGGACCAAGAAGGGGGCAACAATCCACGTCCGGAAAACGCTGCTGTCTGTCTGTCTGTTCCAAGGGAAAGAAGTGAAGAATTTTTGCAGAAGAAAATGGTGGCATATGAAGCGCCTGCAACAACGCAGACGAAGTACAGGTCTGCTGCAAGGAAGGTGAGAGATGATCCTCCTCAGGGCTCTTCTGCTGCTGCAGTCGTGAGTGCTGCTGTGTCTGTTGTACAGGATTGGCGAAGCAATCCGTTGTTGTTTCCTGGCCGACTTCGTCGTAGCATGCAGGTACTCCATGCAACGCCAACCTTGGCAACGCCAAAACCAGAGCCGCATCCGCTCGGAGAAGAAGAAGGAGGCGAGGATGCAGAGGAGTTCGACTATTATCCACATGCTCCTCGCAAGCGCTACAAGATGTATGATTCTTCTCTTCCTGATTCACAATCATCACTTACGATGAAGAAGAAGAAGATGAGTAGTCGGATGCTTCCACCGATGATGCCGCCAGTGTCTGTCGTCCCTTCTTCTGTCCCTTTTAATCCTTTGGAGGAGCCAAGTCCTCTGGGCTTGACTCTGAGGAAGACTCCTTCCTTATTGAATCTTATCACCTTGCAATTGGCACAAAGCACATCTTCTGCACCAGCATCTGATGCTCCGAGCTGTGAAAGCTTAGACCAAGAAGGACTGTGGAAAAGTGGTGGCAGAGTTGAGAAGTGTTTGTTGGTTCCAGCAGCTGGATCTGTGGCAGCACATGACAAGCTGAAAGCATCCAATTTTCCAGCATCCACACTGAAGATTGGGACATGGGAGGTGAGAAAGACTTCTGGATTAGGTTTATGAATTTGTCAGTATGTGAGGATCATGCACAACATAGAGTACCATCTTGCAATCTGATGTTACAGGTCAATGATGGATCTTTTTATGCTTGAGAGCAGAGATCTGTTTGTTGATTCATATGTCTAGTGCATGTGATGAACATTTGAATATCAGGTTGAGATTTTGCCCATGATGTTGGGGTTCAGCGCATCTCGAGGTACGAGGGAGATCTTGTTGCCAAATGCTATTATGCAAAGCACAAGCTTGTGTGGGAAGTGCTGGACAATGGGTTGAAAAGCAAGATGGAAATACAGTGGTCTGACATCTCAGCCATGAAGGCAACCTTCCCAGAGAGCCTTCCTGGATCTCTTGAGATTGAAGTATGCAGCTCTTTATCTCAGTTGTGGATCTGTGTAGATTAATCAAACTTATGCAAGGAGCATATTAGAGTTGTTGAGGTGGTGGCCCTGGTTGCTGTTTTGTTGCCTGATGAATGTTTGATCAGATATTCAGTTTGTTCTTTTTGTTGTTCTCAGGTATCTCAACCTCCTCTGTTTTTCAAGGAGACTAACCCACAACCAAGAAAGCATACCCTGTGGCAGGCTACTTCTGACTTTACAGGGGGGCAAGCAACTACTTGCAAGTCAGTAAATCTTTTGGAGCTTTTAATTGATGGGATCTTTGTGTTTGCTGAACATCTGGGTGAAAGGTTCTATGATATTGCTATTTGCCCTTAGATTTAGTCTGTGTGCAGTCATTCGTATTTTGCCTCACAGCTAATACCATGGTCATGACTCAGAGGAAAATGCCATTTGTGGGGGAATGGGCTACTGCAATTAGTGTACTTTCATAATTCTCTCATCATTTTGAATCAGTTTTCGCAATTGCAACTAGATAGTTGGACAGACCTTATGAAATTGTTGCCACATGTTTCAATTTGTACTTGGTTCCTGGACAGTTAAATTATGGTGGTTTGTTTCAATTTCAGACAACATTCACTGCAGTTTCCAGAGGGTGTACTGAACAAACACTATGAGAAGCTGGTCCAGTGTGACCCTCGCCTCAAGGCCCTGGTGGAGGGAACTCTTGTTGTTGGGCCAAGCCTTCCTTGTGACCAGACTGATTCCATGTTTGAAGGATGGTCTGCTCTGCATCTTTCAAAGACTTTGAGCCCTTTGGCACATGCCTTTGAAGGATTAAGTTACCAGCCACAAATGCTATTGTCCCATTACTCATCTCTTCAACAGAGGCATAAGATGACAGGGCTTATTCCTGAACTACAAGCAGATTCAAGCTCAGTGAATGTGCAGATGAGCAACATGTCTTCCCCAAGTTCTGGTACTGTATCTGATCTTATCATGGTTGCTTGTAGGATATCCTATTGGCTTTTTGGACAAAGGTTGCTCTTCTGCTTTTGGTTTTTCATGATATTTGTGCTGTATGGTGGCTGACTTTAGACTGAAACTGTACTGCACATGTTTGTTGATGACATTTCATGTGTGTGACAATAACTCTAGTTCATGGAAGTGATTGTGAATTTTGTCCCTTTGGCAGTGGTGGGGATCCAGGGTAGTGAGGAAGGTGGTAATAGTGACTGTGAAGAGTACTGCATAAAAGAGGAGTTCCCAACATCTACTCCCATTTGCGATGTGAATCCTACCTACTCATTGCCCATGTATTATTATAACCATGAACAAAAGCCATCCTTGAATGATTTTTCTGGCAGCAGTGATGTGTCTGCTTCAAACAGAAAGATTCTGGATAAGATTGCTCAGGTGCTCCTTGGAGATTCTTATGCTACATTTTCTAATGAACAGGCTATCCTACTTGCTGCTAGGATGCAGTCTATGCAGGCTGTCTTAACCAAAGATTTTCAAACAGGGTCAGTCAGCCATCCTCAAACCAAGGGCTTTGTTTCTGATGTACACTATAATTACTTGGACACAGACTCTGGCCAGGACAGTGGTCTAGATTATGACCAATCTGACATTGGAATTGAGAGATTCATAGGTCTGACGAAAGGAGCAGCATTCTAGTCTGAGGCTGCACAAGTACAATGCCATGTTGGACCCCTCGTTCAACTCAGTGTTGCAGTGCTGTAGCAGGAACAGCTCTACAGGTGATTTGGTTATGAACCTCCCAAGGGTGGCATCTCTCCCCCAGCTGTTTGGGTCTGTTTCACAAGTGCCAATATCAAAATATGAGCCATTTGTGAAATTGTCATAAACGAGCATTCAGTGAAACAGAGCAATTTGAAGTTGATAAAGGGTGCAGCTGAAGTTTTAGGGATCTTCTGAGCTATCAACTAGAGTTTTCAAGAAAATTGGTTGCAGAAGTGAAAAATTCACTAGGTTTGGTAATTGTATCATAGATACAGAATCAAAATTTGTTTAGGTTTTCTTGTGGCATTGTCCTGCAATGCCATATGTGCCAATTTCCCTTCATCATTGACAGAGTCTCTGGTGTGCAGCACAGAGTTTTACAGCTCATGATCTTACCCAGAAAATAGGACAGCTGACACACTAGAGTTCTGGTGGGGACAGATATGATCAAAAACTTTCAAAAGTTTGATATCTATTCAATTGAGAAACATGTGGACAGCAAGTTTACTTTGAAAAGTTTACATTTTCAATGTTTGTCATTTGTGAGGGATATATTTTGTGGGCCATTTCTGCAACTTCCCTCTTACATGTGTGTATATTTTCTTTTCAGTCTCTGAGGATTTGTCTCTTTTTGAGAAGCTGTTTGGGACCCTCTCTAATGGTGCTTGTAAGGGCTCTATATGTATGTTTTCATGTTTGTCCAGACTTGCAGAACTTGTGTGAAATATTGGAATTGAGACCATGTGAGTCTGTGGTTCCAGAAAACAGTTAAGTATGTATACAGTCAGAAAAGTTGATAGCTCATCTAACAATTACCTTGTGCTGTGCCCAAATTTATGAAAGGAAAAACCCATTTTTCCTCTTCCACCAACAAGTTGCAAATTTGCTGAGTTCCACCTTTTATGGATCTTTTCGAGTGTTTGCTAAAATGTGGGGGCTGCATGGGTGGGGAGGTTCAAGCAGTGTAGTCAAGAGCATTTTTTCCCAGGATGCCTAAGTTCCGGTGCTAACTTGTGTAAAATGTGATAATCCTCTGCTGCAAAACTGGTGAAGGACTTCAGACCACTATGTGCTAATTAATCCTTACCAACACACCTTTAACATGGGAATGTAATGCTTTATCAGCAGAGAAAACAAGAGTCTAGAATTCCAAGGCACACATATTCGTACTTGCCAAAAGTGTAGCTTTGTTGTAGCATGCACAAATAAAATTTTGCTATAGAAGATCTGATGCCACATGTCTTGGTTGGGTATGCTTCTCTCAGAGAAATTTGTCCAAGGGATTTTAGATGAGGGTTCCTACAGCATGGAGCTCTTTGACTCCATTGCTTGAACCATACAGACATGTTCTTGGCCTGTGCTGTGCCTTGATTGTCACCTCTAGGCTTTTGCCTTTACAATTACAGCAATTCTGGCACAGGAGAATGGCTATGAGGTTTCCAGTCATGCCAATAATTTGGCTTGCATAGTAGTCCCTTCCAGATAGTGGATTGCATCCACTATTTTGCAACTCCTTGGGCAATGCAATGTAAGTGGCAACCATTTGAGCATGTGCTTAGGGGAATGGTAAAAACCATTCAATGCCCTTGGCATACTGTTTTCCATGCACTCCATCAGTGCATAGAAAACGCTGTATCTTTAGCATGCTGGCCTGCATAATATATAGTAAACAAAGCCATTGTCAGTTTCAGGGTGGTGAGGTGGTGGCCCAGTGGAAGGAAAGGGAGGCTCTGATTCATGTGCAGAGACGACTAGAGAAGGATCGCACTTTTCACACATGATTCTGTCTGGAATGTGTTTGTCAAGCATCTGTGGTATTGGAGCAGATTGCTAAAACTATCAGGGGTGTGGATCTCACCTCTTTATGAGGGGGCTGCACTTCTTCATCTTTTGCCTCCACCACATTGGCCAGAACCTACATGTTACAGCCACAATCATCTTTTCCTCTTTCATGCAGATCAAGACACATGACCTAATTTGAGCCAATTTGGCTCCTTGAGACTTGAAATTACTTGAGTACCTGTGAAAAGAAGCATTTCTTGCGCAGATCAAGTCTAGCCACTTTTGGGAAATAGTTCTGACATGACTTTCAGGGGGTGCATGACTTTCGGGTGCATGTTTCATGCACTTGAAAGCCTTACAAATATCCACATGCTATGTGTCAATTCCAACGTCATCCATAATGTGAAAGATCTGTTGTTGCCAAGACAGACTGGTCAACCACACCAGTTGTCAATTCGAACCAAGGACCTCAACAAACAAAACGGAATCTGCGAAGGAAAAGATCTTACTATCTTGCCAAGTTCCTGCAACACAATTTGAGGCAAATTCTGCCTGACTTGATGGCCAATTCCTGTCAACTGAGGCCCGAGTGTACCTGATGTACCAAAGGTGACAATCTGCATGGTGCACCTCCATCAGCAACCAGTCAAATATCAGTATCAGAGGCAAGGGACAATCTTCAAGGACTGCTGTCCAGTATTCTACAGTTTTGGACTGAGAAGTCCAAGTTCTCAGTGCAATCTCCCTTGACTATCAGTATGCTTGCTAACTTGGAACTCAAAACAAATGAAGTCTTGATGTAGAAATCAATCTCACTTAATTGGAATCTTTGCCTGCGAATCAAACAGCTGAAGAATATACCTCGGAGGGTGCCCCTACTGGGGTCCTGACCTTGAAGTGAGTAAACTCCACTGATGTGTTTCCTTGAAGCTGGCTTGCTGAAGGATCTGTGGTACATTGCTTCTCATGGGTTGATCTCATCTTCCCACAGTCATCTATTGTTTTCTGACATGCCACCAGAGAGTAAAGCCCCAGGTGAGTTTGTTCCTCCTGCCCTGTTTTGTGGGACACAGACTCTTTGGGATATTACTAATCAAAGGCTACCTACCTGCATGCTAAATGCAGCAAAGTCCAACTCATGCCGTTTCCTATCAATGTCGGTCTCCAAATCTCGGAGGTGTCTAGGACAACACTTCTTCTTCTGCTTGTTATCAGATGTAGTATACATCTGCATTGTCTCTGTTGAAAATGGCAATGACCCACAATTTCACATCAGGAAACTCCCAAAATGTTTTACTCAGAGTTGTAGTTGTCACTCTTGTGCGTTACATCTTTGCAAAGAATCAAATTGATATTATAATTCAAACCTTGGCTCAGCAGCCTGTAATCTTCATGGACTTGTTGCAAAGCTGATTCCAGCTGCTGTTGTATTCTGCTCAACATTTCATCATCTCTAATATCATTGGATTTCATACATGCAAATGCTGCTACTTGTTCCCTTTCTCTTTCGGATTCCAACATATGAACTCGTTCCTTCAAGTTTGCAAGCCTCTCATTATTGTAGCTAGACCTTATATTCAAAGGTAGTCCCTCATCGCTAAGCTCCAAAGGCTCTATTTCCACGAACTCAGGCATCCCCATGGAATCCATATCAGAAGAGGACCCTGCACTGTTGCTTGCTAGAAGATTGTTTCTCATTGCACTCTCCTCCCTCCTTTGACCTTTGGTTACTTCTAGATTCTTCTGCAGCTGATGATGGGGCATCAGTGCACTTTCCCTTACAATGGAGCTTCTTCTTGAAGTGCCAAGTGCAGGCTCTTCAGCCACAGGCATGTGGGGTTTTGAAGATGACAATCTTTTGCTCAGGAATTCAACTTTCTGCAGTTGATCTGTACTTACTGCTATAGAGGGTCTTCTTGAAATCATGACAGCAGAGCTTCTCCTAGACAACCTAGATGTAAGCCCAGTTTCAACAGCAGGAACCATTCTTGAGGACCCACCTACAGAAACAATACCTGCAGTGATACCTGGTCCCAATGCAGAAACCTGCCTTGGAGGAGCTCCATTTCCCAACCCTTGTTCAGGCAGTATTGTGGATGTTCTCATCTTGGCTACTAAAACAGTGCTTCTCTTTGATGCCCTGGCATCTACAGGAATGGATTCTGGTTTAGTGGAGGAGATCCTTCTGACAAGAACTTCATTGTTTGTTCCATCAAGACCCAGTGCATCGGGGATTACTTTGGAGCTTCTACTTGATGCCTCGACCTCAACAGGAACACGGAGTTTACTGGAGGAATACTTCCTGAGAGGCACCTCAGGTTTGATCTCCTCAAAACCAAATGGGTTTGTGGTCTCAGGGATCACCTTGGAGCTTCTTCTTGAAGCTGCAAGGGGTTTAGTAACAGGCTCAGATTGTGCCATAGCCATGGCTGCAGGCATAGTAGTTGCTGAGTAACTCTTGGAGGTAAGTTTGTTTGCAGTGTACCTCAGGAGGTTGTGAACAACCCATGCCTCCTGGAGCTCATTTTCCAGCATCTCCTTTTCTGCTGCCATCTGATCAGCACAAACATAAAGGGCAGGTGCTGTAAAAGGCAGGTTCATGTAATATGGATGCAAGTAGCAGCAACAAGATCAGTGTTGCAGGTTTTGTGAAGAATCAATTCAAACCACATTTTGCGCACAGGTCCCACCTTTGAAAAAGCGTCCCTGAGTTGCACCATGTTGTCAGAACCTGTTGAAGCAGCCAGAAGTTCATCTCTCTCCTGAGAAATTTGCTCCCGCTCTTCTGTTTCCTCCTGAAGCTTCTGCAATAGCTCATCTCTCTCTGCAATCAAGTTCTGGATATCAGTGGCATCTTCTTCAGCAGCATCACTCATATGTACTTATGTGTGTTGCAACTATTGCCTCTGCTCCTGTAATCCCGACAACAATTCAACACATGTATTAGTTCATGTGCTCATGTTATGAAGAATACTTGCATATGCATTGGCTTTAAGTTGCAAGGACCTAATGGAGAAGATCCACTGTAGTTGTAAGTAGCTAGGTCTGGTTGAAACTGGGATCAGCATGGATTCAGAGCTCAGCATCTAATGATTGCCTGCAGTGATCTCCCTTGCATCAGCAGTGAAATTACCAGTGGCTTCAGCTTGTTCTCTACATTTGTGCAGTTGCCTAAGCCCACTCTGCAGCTGCTCCCTATGAATCTACTCACAGCTTCAGCTTGATTTCTTCTACCTGCATCTTCCCTTCTAGCAGCTTCCAGCTTGTTAGCCACTTCCACAGCTTTACTCTCTGTCAGGAAAATCCCAGTTTTATCCTTCCCATGTTGGGTTGCCAAATCTGCAGAGTCTTTTTCTGCAGCTCCCAAAATGCTAGGTCAAATCTTCAGCCTTACACACCGCTAGGGAGTGCAGGAGCTTAATCTTTTCTCCAGTTCCATTCCAAAACATCAGCTTCTTCTTTTTTTGCAGCTTCCAATTGCTTAAGCCAATATACAGCATTGCCACTACTAGTCAGATTACTGGCTGCAGAGGTTCGATTCTTAGCATCTTCCAATTGCTGAGCCCAAATCACAACACCTGTTATATAGTCTTTGCTAACTTACCAGCAGTGTCAGCTTCCTTTCTAGCATATCCTCTAGTTGCTGGGACCCAACTCCTCAATTTGCTTGGCAAGCTGCTCTATTAGTCAGCTAGCAGCAGCATCAGCAAATCTGCTGATGCTCTTATTCAGCATTCAAAAGTCTCGCTAAGCATCTTTCAATGCCTCTCCTCCCAAGTCACTGGTCCTTCAAAACTACCCATCATGCATGGATCCCATTTCCCCAACTTTCTTCCTCCATTGTGTGGCAAAATGGCAGTGTCATTTTGCTTCTGTAGCTCGAGCATTTTGCCATATCTGTCATGCCAACCCAAAAAAATACAAAGATTGCAGAAGCATTACAATCTTTCAAGGACCTTACAGTTGAAATTGCTGCTCTGAGACTACTGAGGAACTCTTCAATCCTCTATCTCTGATATATAAAGATTGTTGTTTATAGCATACTTTTGAAGCATTATTAAGCTTGTGAACTGACAAAAAAGAGATCCAAAAACATGGTCAGAAAAAATCCAAAGTTTCTCATCAAAATATGTTGTGTGAAAACCTACTAAGGGAATGCAAATCCATTTTGGAAGTGAAGCTTTTATGCTAAGAGATGTACCCATTCATGCGAAAAGCACTGGCAGTGCACCTGTTGAAGATATTCTGCCTCCTGCTTTTAAGGCATGAAGTGGAGATCATAGAGTGGAGGGTCACACTTCAGGAGCAACCCATCACTCTTCTGCTGCCTTTTGAGCTTTCTCCAAGAGTCTCTTGTTGGTGTGGCGCTACTGAGTGAGGAGTTTTGCTTTTGGTATGATGAAGAAGAAGGTGGTGGTGGTGGTGGTGGTGTCGTTGCTGCTGCCATGGCTACTCGCCCCGGCCATGTTCGCCCTCGTTGTGGCAGCAGTTCGTGCTTGGAACACCGATTCCCTCATCACGGCTCTTGTGTTTGTGGGTACGCTCGCTCCTTCTTCTTATTTTCAATGGAGTTTTCTTGTCAACGTGCTGGTCTTTCTCTCCGAGGCGGAATCTGAGACCGATCTTTTGTGTCCTGATTGCTCCGTTGTTGTTATCTTTGTGCAGTTCTGCCTTTGGCTGCTTGGATCGCAGCTCAACGAAGCTGCTGCAAGGATGCGATTCAGGAGCCTGTGTTTGCTCCATCTTTCGTTGCTGCAGTTATTGCCACGACTTGCGGGACTTACGTCGCCATTTTGCGTCCTGGTAGTCACAACAAACTGCTGCTCCTCCTCCTCCAAGGGGCCGCAGATCAACAGCAGTTTAGGAAACTACAATTTTGTAACATTTTTCCAGTAAAATACATCTCTTTCTTTGATTGTCATGCATGTATGCTTGCTGAGAACAGCAAGAAGCTCCAGAAAGAAAGAAAACCTTTGCTGGATCGGAGGCAGAAGCTTTACTTGCAATTCTCTCTCTCCATGCCATGTTTAGAGAGAAGAATGAGATCGCATGTGTTCTGTGTCCATTGCAGCAGTTTGTGAGGAAGAAGAAGAAGGACTCTGACATCCAATTCTTTGTTGCTTGCCTGCTTGATCATCATCATCATCAGCCATCAGTGCAGGATTGGAAGTGGCTTTCGGCTTTGCAGCTCTTACTTTGATTCTTACATTCTGGAGGTCAGCAAATCTCTTGAATGTGCAATTGGCATCTACAGTTATGAATTGAAAGACACAAAGACACAGACACAGACACAGAGAGAAATACAAAAGGAATTTGAATGTGGTCTCATTGAACATTGCTCTGCTCTGATGTGAAGCATCTGTCTGTTTCTTGGAGCTTTTTCAGAGATCAGAGACATCATGGCAATTTCTAAGAATTTGTTTTTCAAAGATGTTGCTGCAGCAACAGACACAGATCTGAATGCATCTTCTTTTTCATTGCTATAGCATCTGTTCTTGGAGCTTTTTCCAGAGATCAGAGAGATCATGGCAATTTCTAAGAATGTGTTTTTCAAAGAGGTTGCTGCTGCAACAGACACAGATCTGAATGAATCTTCTTCTTCTTCAGTGCTATAACTAACTCTTTGTGTGTGTTGTTGCAAATGCAGGATGATAGTGAGTGATCCTGGCCAACTCCATGTCACACATTCAAAGCTGAAGCAAGCACAGATTGGGGATCCAGATCGGGGTACCAAGTCCTCCTCCTACATAACCAGCAGTGGTCATGTGACTGTGGCAAGGACCATTCCGTGTCAAACAGGCAAGTGGTTCCTTTGTGAGCAAACTTTTCATTTGTCACACAAAATGGTTGGTTTTTTTCTGTGCAAGAATTTGGAACATTCTAGTGTTGATTATCTCTGAAAGAAATTGGATGACAACAGCACTCTTGTGTCATGTATGTGCTCTGTTGTTTTCAGCTTTAGAGCAAGAGAATTGAGAAGAGCTTTTTGCATTTCCTAGTAGGTGTGGTAATGTTTTTTGTTTGGGAGGAGTCATTGTATTTGGTGGCTGTTTCTTGAACTCAAGTAGGAGCTTAACAGGGGTCAGGGATTTGGAGATCAGTGATGAGGGGTGTCTACCAACGAGCATTCAACCTCAGTTTCCACACAGGGACAATGAAGGATTCCATAACAATGATAGCAGCATTGGGGATGAAACATTGCCAGTATGTCACCCCCCCCCCATCTTAATCTGAATGCCATTCTTCAAGAAGTTCATAGTGATGATCTTGATAGTTCTGCAAGGAACAATTTAGGTTAGTTTTTGGGAGCTGAAAACAGAAACCTGGATTGCTTTCTTGGTTTAGATTGAAAAAAGGTTCTGTGGTGTTGATGTTCTACCCTCTCTAATCAATGTGTTAATGCTTGTCTTGAGGTTGAAGAGTTTATTGTACTCCAGCCTTTGCTTCAATTTTGTTGAATTTCAGTCTTGCAATGTGAGCATGTATGCAACGCTTTGATTTTCTTTAATTTGAAAGGGGGCTTTTGTTGTATGTGCAGCCACAACGGTCACAGTTTTGTAGGCAGTGCAATGCATGGATTGACCACTTTGATCATCACTGCCCTGCAGTAATGAACTGTGTGGGTAAGATCCACATGAATTCTCTAGCTCAAAGCATGTCTCTCAGAGGACAGGGCAAATCCAGTGCTTTTGGTTTCTGTCTACAAGTTCTCTTGGGTGCTGGAAAAGAGCTAGAATGATGGTCAGTCAACCAGCAGCTGCTATCTCTTAGTTAGGTCTTTTTGGCCTTCCCATTCTTCTTGTAGCTGCCACTTTGTCCTTCAAAACAAACATTTGTGTGCATTGAAGTCTGGAGAGGTCTAGCACTGATATCAGGACCTGTGGAAGTTGCAGTCTATCTGCCGAATATGAGCAACCTGAAAAGACCTTTCCTGTGTGGATGCTAACTGAATTGAGGGTGCTTTTGGGTTAGGCCAGGGCGTAAGAACCATGTTCTCTTTCTGGGCATGCTGCTAGCATTCATTGTTGCTGAATATCTTTTTGTATGGTGCTGCTACATTTGTAAGTTTCATCTCCCTTGATTGTTGTGTGACCCAGTCATATGGTATGCTAGGGAGACTTCTGTGATCAGCTTGCTACTACATTCTTGCAAGTTCCAATAGCTATTCAAGTAATTTTGAACTCTGATGTAACCTTGACAAGTAGTTTTGAGCTTCTTTTCCTATAAGTTGTCATTTAGTGGTGGCCATCTCTTCTGTGAGATATTTTTGCTTGTGATGGATGGATGGTTGTTGACCCTGAGCACATTCTGCAGATCTGGCTGCAGAAAAACTATTCTCCCTTCCAGACTATACTATACCAATTATTGGTGAGTTTCAGGAGCAGGCGTGCTAGATGGGTTCAGCTACTCTTGCGAAAGAGAAAGGGACAGAGCATGCTTATTTGCAGAATTTTGCTTGTTCCATTATCAAGCACAAATCCAGTGAAAACAATATTGGCATGATTGAAGAGAGTGTAAAGTTGACAGGACATAATCATTATGCCTCATCACTAATAGCAGAAGAGGAGTATTATGATGTGTTTGTGGATTGTGCAATGTGTGGATTAAAATAGCACTTTGCAACTGAATCTATGTCTCTATGGAGCAGGTCTCCAAGAGCTGGACCAGGCCTGGCATGTTGCCTGCCAGGTAAAGGAAACACACTTGTCACAACTGGTTGGAATGTTTTTTGAAATCTTAGATGCATAAACTCAAACCATGCTTTTCACTGGAGCTCTGCACTGGAATTGAAGGAATTACATCTCACAAGAGTGAATCATGGACCCTGACTCTTATGCTGTGAGTCTTGCTAGCTTTTTTCATAAAAAGTATGCTCAAATGCCAGGTTAAACATCCAAATTCCTTGGCCAAAAGCCACTGCTAGTTCACCAAGGAGGCAAAACTTTTGTGAAGAAATTGGCACAGAGAGATTGTATTGTATTTTATAGTCAGATGTGCTTAAGGGGACAAGATGGTGTCTGTAGCAGGTGTTTGACCAAGAACCTTGGGTGGCAAGCACAATGACTTTTGCTGGTTTACAAGTGTTTTGGCAGGTATGAATCTCATTGAGATTGGCTGGAAAAAGACCCAAAAAAAGTATCAAGCAATAAATGTATGCATTGATATCTGGTTGATGCCCTGAGGGACAGCAGAGAAAAATGTGCAGTTTGATTTCAGGCTGAAACATGTGAAATGGAGAGCCAATGAATCTGGCAGTATTGTAGCAGAAATTCTTAGAGAAACCCAGAACCATTGTTTTGTGAATGTAGACCTTAGCCTCACATCCATAGACTTTATCCCAAGACCCTAAGACTGAAATTAATTTTCACCTGTTCATGCAGATTCTGTTGCTGGCTTTTCACATTTATTGTGCAGCTATCAATCTCACCACGAATGAGTGGGTAAGTTGATTCCTTGGAGGCTTCCAGTTGTGTGAACTTATTGATACCTCGTCCTTCAGACCCTGCATGAGGAAGACATGACACTGCAGGTGTGGATATGCAACGAGTGTGGCGTTTCACAAGCTCAAGCAGAAGATATAGAAGATACAGAGGATGGCATTCTGGTCCTGCCTAGCATCCAAGTCTTTTATGTTGTGTTTACCAGGGCATATTGAAGCTGTTTCTTGATTGGAAGGCTGAAGAATGTTTGTGCACTGAGTTGGTTTGCAGATCAAGTGGGAGAAGTATTCTGCCCTATACATCGAGATTCCTCCAAAACCCAGTGAGTCTACCAACCCCTTGAAGAGACAAACCAGAGGAAAATGTTGACTGTGGTCATATTGGCTATGTTGATAATCAATGACAGCACTGACAGAACCTAAGGAAGGGTTCAGTGTTCCTTGTATTATACTCTTGTATAGTCTGCTTTGTTGTGCTCAAATGGTTCACCAATGAGACCTGTCCAAAACCAATCGGAATCCATGTTGCTGCCCTCTCATTGCCTATCCTGAATGCTGCTTGGTGGTTTGTATGTACATCTTGCTTGGATCCTGAACTGACAAAGGACAGCATCACTGTGTTTCAGGTCGACCATTAGGAGGAAAGAAGTTTGTGAACCCTTATGACCAAGGCATCACATGGAACCTTCTTCAATTTTTTCGATCACGTGTTTAGTCAAGCTTTCTTCTGTGTTTGGACAAGCTTGTAGTATGAGTATCTCCTGCAATCTTAAAACCTTTTTAGTTCATTCATTGGAATCACACAGGACTATTTGGAATGAAAATCAAGAGGGTCCCTGTCATTGCTTGGGGTGCAATCATGTTCACTCCTACAAGTTGAAGTCCTCACACATTTGTACAATTGGTACTATCACACTCCTTGTATGTTAACATCTCAGTGCTTATTTTTCTTACCAGTCAAGATTTACTGTAGATTCTGACAATAATTCTGAGTACAGCTCATTGAAACTGGCACTGACCAATTAAGGAATCAGGTTTGCAATTCAACATAAGTTATATCCAATAGTTGCAGTTGTCTCATGTGTCTCTGGTGCTTGTGCAAGCCTGCCATAACAGGATTTCCAAACACAGGAATTTGTATGGAAGCCTGGTCCATTAACTCTGCAGCAATCCTTGACCACACTGGACTAAGCATCAGCCCATAATCCCTGTGCCATTCTCCTGTGAAATGAGCAACATGTCCATGTTTCCATAACCTGCACCATGGAATGAGTTGTAGATCTTAAGAGCGTATTTTGTTCCCTAAAATTCTGTAGCTTGTCTCATTTTTTATCCTCACTGTATCCTACAAGTGGGACATTCATCATCCATTTCATGGGAAGGCCTGAAAAGTGCAACTACATCCCAGAAGAACCGAGAGTAAGCAGCTTGTGTGTTGTATTTTTTGGAAGAGAGGACAGTTTGTACATATGGCTGGAGAAGAACACGGGAATCATCAATCCCTGGAGATGGAACTCACAATATGGCAAGGTGAGTGCCCACTGCCCACATCCTTTGCCTTTGATCTGTACATTCTATAGTGCCATGGTTTTTCTGTTCTGTCATGTACCATTTGCTGAATACAACCACTGTGTTGTGTAGAATGTCAATGAGACCATCAACTTCACACAACTGCCTGGCAGTAAATAGCTGCTTCCATCACTCCTGACTGACTTTTCCTACAAAACCCCAGGTTCCTAATAACAGTTTTGATCCTTGATTTCACACCTGTCTATCAAAATCAGTTTTCCACTCACAAGTTGGAACCTTGCTGGCAGTGCAGGTGAAGGTGCACTGGAGTTATTATTGTAGCAATGATGATAAGAATGAGGGCTTGAGCATTCCAAAGTATGGCCATCATGTCTGAAACACAAAGCTCTCCATCAAGTAATGTTTCAAATACTACTGGAGATGTTACCACACTGCTTGACTCTGGTAAACTGTACACTATTCTGTCCTCTTTCAACTTGCCGAACTTCATAGTGGGTTATATGTTTATATCTATGTTCCTAATTGTGGCCAACCTAAAAGGAAGGAATCCAATGGCAACCCTGTTACTATTGAACACTGTAGTACACACCCACCAAGTCTACATCTCCAGAAATTTAGATCTGTCAGTTAAGCTTAGACATCACAGGGTTCATTGGTCCTCTCTTTCCCAAGGGATCTCAATCTCTGATCTCCAAAGAGATTGCTCTTGTGTCCATGAGGTTGCAGCCTAATATATGTGCAAAGCCTGTATCAACACCTGAATCCATTTCTCCAATCTTAAGATGTGTTTTTAGCCTCTTTTCAGTACAGGCAAACCTCAGTGGAGAATGAGAACAATGGGTGGTTGTTTCTTCACACCTGAAGTCCTCAAAGAAATCTTTAGTGCCATGAACTAGTAAAATTCCTGATAATGGTGTTTCCTATAGCCCCTTTGCTGCACTGACAATTCCACAAAAAAACTTGCTCTTCTTGAAACACTCATGCCTACCAGCAGTAACTGTGATCACAGCCTCTTGGATTCAGTTCAACACCGGAAGAAACTACCACTACTAGATCTATCTATAGAGCATGCTGCCTTGTTACTGTCAGCCCTATTTGCGAACAGCAGCTTGATAAATAGCAAGGGCACAGATCATCCCTGCAAGGTGAATAAATTGAAGGCCTTTGCTGGAAAGACGACTGGGATATTTGTTTCCAAAGAGATCTAAAGTATAGTGCATCCACATCTACTAGTTTTGGAAGGATTGGAGGGTGGTTGTAGGTAAAGAAATGCCAGAATTTTTCAAAATTTTTAAAGAACGTTTTGAAAATAGTATGCTTATGAATCTGAAAGCTCCTGTTGACAATTGATTGGGATCTTACATGGGGTTGCTGGGATTTGTCAAAATTTTGAAGAACATTTTGGAAACAGGATGCTTATGAATTTGAAAGGTCCTGTTGACGGTTGACTGGGATCTTACATGGGTTGTAAGGGTTTAGGGTTTAGGGTTTAGGTTGTAAGATCCCATGTGGAGCTTACAAGAATGTGCCCCTAGGGTGCATTCTGCCAGATGGTTTGTCCCTAAAGCTCAGCTGTGATTCGTTAGGAGGCAGAATGTGCCCCTAGGGTGCATTCTGCCGCGTAGTTCGTTCCCTAGGGTGCAGCCATGTCTCACCAGGAGGCAGGCTGTGCCCTGGAGGCGTGTTCTCTTGCACATAAAGGAGCTAATGGAATTGAAGGCAAATATCAGTACATGGGTCTGAATGTAAAACCTAGAAACCTGCCCAGTCTTCTCTAGTGTATCCAAAAGGCCCTTGCATATGTAGACCACCCACAGTGAACTAGCACCCACCAGTGCACCATCCATTGGATGTGCGTTATTGCTCAGTTGTGGATGAACCTCAAACTGAGTTCACCTTGGTAACCACTTATGTAAGAAATAGGTCTCATATGTAGGTAGATAGGTAGGAAAATAGGTAAATACTAGGGAAGTAGATGGTTTATAAGTAGGTAAGGACTGTTTTTAGCACCTACCTATTAACAATCTGCTTGTGGGTTGTTAGTAGGTAGGCAGCAAAAAAAGCAACAAGCTAACCACCATGGTTAGCTAGGGAACTGGAACCCAACAGAAAACTGTTTCCTGACCACTTACCATTCATCCTTCATGATGCACTGGTGGGTGCTGGTTCACTGTGGCCTATGTATGTAGAGCACGGTGGGCTGTATTTTGGGCTGGCCAGAGTGAACCAACAGCCACCAGTGCACCATGAGGGATGGTGGATGGATGGATGATGGGTCCTTAACATTACATATGCCCATAGTTGTTAATGCAGAGCAGCAGTACAAGAGTACTGTTGCAATTCTTTTTCACTGTCTGCCCTATTTTCTTCCACCTTGGCATTTCTAGACATGTTGTGGGTCCATATCATACATGTTTTGGGCATGTTATGGGTGCTAAGGGGGTATGTAACATGTTACAGGACCCTTGGCACATGCTATCTGGCATGTTATGTGCCCCTTGGTTCTCGCAACATGGGAGGTTATGTGTAGGGTAATGGCCAAGGGTGGAGGGGGGTGTTCTTGAAATAACAAAAGCACTTTTTCATTGGGTTCCAGTTCCCTAGGTAACTAGGCTGGCTACCTTAGTTTCTGCTTTTAGTACATCAACCTAGACCCATTATCCCTTACCTATGTACAAAAACCATCATCAACATGCATCTCATTACCTAATAACTACCTATTTTTCACCTATTTCCAATTGATGTGAAATCTTAATTCAATTGGAGCTGATATTAGTGTCCCGAGTGTGTATTGGTTTTTCATATACCAATCGATAAGAGTAATTATATTTCACAAACATACACACATCACATATAAATGTATAATTTTCATTTACATTAATGTATGTATAAGTGTATAATATTAGATGTGTAAGGCAATTTCATTTCATGTAACCTAGATAAGTGTAAATGTAAAACACACCAAAAAAACACATAAACTTGCCATAGTCTTACACATGAAATCAAAATAAGAATCATGGATCTTTCTTTCACATCCATCATTGTAAAATATACCATTTGTAAATTGAAATCAAACTCTCATAAATGTTGTGGAAAAAGAGTCCACAAATAGATAGAATGTGCATATGCTAAAGGTATTGTGATTCCCCATAAGAATTAAAGTTACAACAAAATGGAAAGATTGTACCTTTCATTGCCATGAAAAATATAGTTTCTAAGAATGAGGTAATGCAATTCCCACCATCATTGAACTTTATGGTTTATAAAAATATGAAGGTATTACACCTCCCACTATCATTGATGATTATAAATTTCAAAACAATAGGGGTATTGCTATGCAACATCACAACAAAACCATGTGTGAAATGACAAGAGTTGAAATTTACTTAAAACAAGTTGTTAACAAATCTTGCATCAATGCTAAGAGTAACAAGATGATCATAACACCACCACCTACACTTGCAAAAAATATAAATGAAAAGGATTAACATGGGGAGTTCACCTTGAACAATATAAGGATCACAATGAAAAGAAGCTGCAAAACAAGCACAATAAGGATCACAATGAAAAGAAGCCGCAAAACAAGCACAAGAAAGGGGAGAACAAAATGACAAAACATGAAAGAGCTTGCTTGAAACAAGTTGTTGTAAAAGCTTGCAATAACACTAATAAGTACATTAATAAAAATCTTACACAAAGGGGAAGCTCACAAGGCTTATCACAATGAAAGGGATTTTACAAGATATCATTTGTTGTGCATTCCTATGTTGATGCTTACAACCTTTGGTATCAACACACATAAACCAAACAACATAATATCATCCTAACATAATGCTGACCATCCAAACAAAAAAAATTGAAAAATATAAGGTCACATGCAATTGTGTAGGAATCCAAGCTCAAAACACAAGATAGAGATCAAATCATAAAAATCATGTGCAAGAAATGAAACAATTGCAAAGCAAACAAAACACATTATATTTTGAAATTTCAAATCACCAAAAGTGATTTGAGATCACAAAACTTGAGATTATATCCCAAACACAAAACATTTAAAATCATATTCACATTAAAATTAATTCATAAATAACTTACCCTAATTTACTTATAATAATTAAGACGTAAACACATAGCTAAAATAAAATTCCTAACACATTTTTCCATACTTACCTTCTTTTTTTTTCTTATCTAGCTTCCTCTTCTACCTTCTTGGCTATCTTGCACATTTATTATTGTTTTTCCTTCTTTCTTTGCTAAACTAGCTCCTTTTCCATAGTTGTCATCTTGATCCTATGAAAAAAAAGAAATTAAAAAAAAATGCAACATGGATAGGAACTTGAATATTGTATATTGTGCTAATTCATCCAATCTCCTACCAAAAAAATCAAGGTTTGCAACATTGCAATATAGAGAAAGTGTTCCATGTCCCAACGTCATTGAAGACAATGGTTATTTATAAAAATGAGGTTATTGCAGTGTAATTTACACTTGCATCGCTTCACCTAATGAAACAAAGTGCATGGGAAATTTTGCATAAATATTTTAAAAACACACACATGCATGTCATGCCAGTGTAAATGTAAAACCTAAAAATTGTTCAACGAAAAAATTAAGTATGAAAACTTGCAAATGTAAATATAAATGTTTTACAATTACATGATTTTCCATGACATGTTACACAACCAATTACATTTACTCACTCACACAACACCAATTCATACACAAACAAGACTTAGCATCGCTTCAATTAGGCTTCATACACATTTAAGGCATAACTAGCTTCCAATGGATGGTGAATTGGTGGCTATTGGTTCATTCCGATTCTTTCACTATTATGTTTAAGGAAGTTTTGTGCCATCTTGAGGGGGCTAATTTCAAAATGTTGATGTTTGGGTTAAAGGTTCCTTGCACCTCAAGGTGGAAGGAAACTTCATCTTGTGAAGGGCATTCCCAAAATTAAACCCATGTTTTTTACATGGGTGTGGGAAATGCCCTCCACAATAAAACTTGTAAACACATTGAACCTCATGTGTGTGAACAACCAAATGTAAATATAAGTAAATTTGAACTCACCTAGCATTTTCATAAAATATTAAATTCTTATTGATGAACAAGCATGGCATCTTGGCTATTGTATACATGTTCACAGTGACAAAAATACTCAAAGTTCAATAACTTGTCCAAACATTATGAAATCATTCCAGTGTACCCTTATTCATCCAAGGCTTTCCAATGCCACCAAAAAAACACACAGAAGGTCTCATGATTTGGGAGACCTCACATGCCAAAACAAAATAAACGAAACAAACAAGCAACCTTCCTTAAAAATAGGATTCACTAATAACAATGTTTCTACTAGCTAATGAGGGAATGAATGCCTCAACTTCCACATGAAACTTCACAACAACAAAATGTATAGTCATGGACACATATGACATTAATGTCAATCTACAATATATATATCATGTATATTTTACATTGAAATAGATGAAACCACATAGTTTATCTCATGAACCAAGGCTATTATATCATAATATAATTTTCCATTGAAATGGATGAAAGCACATAGTTTATTTCACACGTGTCATGAGCCAAGGCCCATATGTCATCTCTATTTTAGATTGAAATGGATGAAACTGCATATTTATCTCATTCATGGGTCATGAGCCAAGGCATTCATTCTGCCATAAGAAAAATCATATTTTGTTGTAGGCCTTTGCCAGGGTGATACATTGCTAACTTCCAAGTGTTGTGCAGTTCTTGATGATACAAGGAACCTTTGATCCCAGTTCTGAAACTTTTTGGCCTTACCTACCAAGAAGGCAAGGATATTGTGTTTAGATTCATTATAGAGTATAGTAGCTTAAGGGATTTTTATAGGCCCCTAGGTAATAATAGTAGGTCTATTTTTTATATATGAGGATTTTTGAAATAAGATATTTTGGCTTGTGTTGAAACTTGAGAAATTTAGTTACAGATTTATAAATTCTTGAAGGATTTTGATTTCTTTTTAGAGGATTTTTTGAAGATTATATTTTTGCATGGTGAAATATTTGAGTTTTTTCATCATAATTCTTCTTTTGCCTTAAGATACTTTAAAATGTAAATGGCAAGGCCACAGCGTGACACACCCCTTGTTTAGTTTTTTTGATGGACTCTCTCTAGTTCAGTTCTGAGACCAATTCTTTGGGTTTCTAAAACTTTTTGGTTTTGGTCTTTTCTTAACAAAATTGGAGTACGGTCCAGTTTGAAATCATGTCCCATTCCATCTTCATTGCACATTACTAATTTAATTTTTTGGGGTTGAGGGGGGGGGATACATATTATGTACAACCAATTGAAATTAATTATTTGCATGGAAAGTAAGGTTATGCTTGGTTTTTCTTTCATAAAAGACTTGTACTTAAACATGCTGAACAACAAGGGATAGTGCCTCCACTTCAAGTTTTTAATTCAATTATTTTAAATGGTCAATTACCGAGTCCGATTCTAATAACAATTCCATTAAAATGTGTGATCCCATTAAAATGTGAAACCTCCAGTTCAGAGCCCCTAAAACCTGACCTTTAATGTGGACGGGAACCTTAAAATCAAGACACCCACGGGTACCTTTTTCCCGTGATGGCTTTTGGAGCAACTGCTTTACATTGTGACATAGCAAAGTGCAAAGGAGACAATATATGCTGGTGAGCCTCACTTGTGGAGTCACTAATTTGGCTTGACGGGGAAGCATTGAGTGGATCCTTCCATCCCTCACAAACAAGGCAATGCATAAAAACACCACCAAATACAATACTTTCTTTGCAACTTATTTTTGAATGATGACATTCGGTGGGGGCAGCAAGTGGCTTTAACAAGGAAAAAATGAAACCAAAAAATGCAATCGTAATTTTTTCTCACTTGGTCAGGTTGAATCAGCACTAGAAACGCCTAACAACCATCAAGCCTTTCACATTCACACTTGATATTAAATTATTATTAAATGAAAAACCTAGGTGACATCCAAGGTGGCACCCAATGTTAAATGGATGATAATTTAATATTAAGTAAATGTTAACTTAACATAAAATCTTCATAAATCTTCATAGTAAGTAGCTATAAGTGCTAAATGGCTAGCATGGTGTTAGGGGCCTGAGTCAACACTAAAGTACTTAACATCAAGTGTGAATGCTAAACCCTAACACCATGCTATTTATGTCCAGTAATAAATAGCACATTTATAATGTTTAGAAAAAGAAAATTATTAAACAAATTGGGGTTTTTTTTACCAGTGTAGCTAGCCTACCAGTGTCCTCCCTGCTGGTTGACCCAAGCCCTTCTTAGTTGACTTGACTTGTGGAGAATCTTACTTTGAAAGGCAGATTGCAGAACATATCGGAGTAGGTACCTTGGCAGCTTCAACACTAATTAAATTATTTGTGGAATTTTTTTGAAAATTTTCACAATTTCTTTTTTTTTCAAAGAGTATTTTTTTGTGAAGGAAAATAGAGAAATCTATGAGTAATATCTTTTTTTTGGTAACATGAAATCTTCAAATTTAATTAATTATTCAACATACTTGTGTTGAAGCTGGTAAGGTACTATGGTAGTATATAGGTACCTCCTGGATAGCTGAAAAGTTTTACCATTTTGTACTAAAGAAGGAGCCCTTGTTAGCCAATTCTGCCAGGTAAGCCAGGGTGAGCCTGGCAGAATTGGCCACCAAGGGATTGTTTTGCTACTGTAAATAGGGGTTAAAAGTCTGGAGAATTCCATCATTGTAGGGTTTCGACTTGATTTGATTATATAAATGAGACTAGAGGGTACCCGTGACCTTCGGACACTGTGAAGTCCCCAAGTTTCATTAAATCCCCCCAATTTAGTAAGATGCTCCCAGCAATTGCTACTAAGAAAAATTTCAGAGAAGAAAAAGGATTCGTAAAATGTTTTTGGCGGCCTGCCTGCCTGTTAGAAGAAGAATTACGGATCTAAACTTCTGCTGCGGAGGGAGGGAGGGATGGAGAAACCACGACCCAGAAGCAAACGCAAGCAAGCTCACCCGGGGCAGCAAGAAACTGGACTAACAAACAGGGGATCTATGTGGGGTTCCCTTTCTCCGCTTCCCGGAGACTGGTAGAAGAAGCACGGATTTGGGAGAAGATGCAACTCCCGGAAATCGACCGGTGCGGATCTTTCTAGGCATCATGAGAGTGGAGGCAGTGGAAACGATAGTCCCGGAGCCGCCGCCACCACAATTGTCGCTAGCGGTTTCGTTTGAAGAAGTGTGCGCCGGTGTTTCGTCGAACGGAGAGTCTACTAAAAGCTCTTCTTCCTCAGAAGACTCGAGCTGCTGCTTCCCGGCCCTAGCCTTGAGACAGGGAAAGAATGAGTAAGGGAGTAGAGTGGTGTTGTTGTTGTTGCTCATCACCCTCCCACCGGCAGGTGGTAGCAAGCTGGAAAGATCTCTTCCTTGTCTTACCACCACATCATCTACCTTGCAAGCCACGGAGCAATAGCTGTAAGATTCTTGCAAGCTTCGCTCGCAAGTAGCGCAGGCGTTTCCCAGTCCCTTGGAAGGACGTGGTTGTGGTCTCTGGTTCAGAAACACCACTCTTGCACTGTTGATGATGTACGTTTGCACTTCCGAGCAGTCCAGTAGCCTCTGGATGTCTTGTAGGCGAATTACGTCGTGGTACACATAGCGTCTGATCTGCAACAGACAGTGACTGCGATGCGCACCCACACAATGCTGGCATACTCCTCCATGCATCACCGTCGCGTGCTGTTGCTGCTTCTCCTTCTTCTGCAGCACCTGAAACAGCAGAAACGCAAAACCTTTTAAGAAACATCTCTCATTCACCGCAAATTCAACCAAGCTAAAGATGAAGCCACAGCCCTCGCCTACCTGCACTTTGCCTAGCGGTCCTGGTGGGTATACTGCTATAGAAGCAATCTCTCCGTCAAACGTTTGGATAGATTTTGCGAAAATCACACTGGCCAAGCTTTGTGTGCGAACGTGCTGTCGTTGTCATAAGTCGTCCTTCTCCTCTCGTTCTTTGCCTTGGATGGATGAAAAGACGGATGAACGATGGGACGAACGACAAAACGAACAAATGAAAAAGGACGACCACCCAAGCTTATTATATAAGTAGATATGATGGTAACAAATTTAATCATCCTTCTATGTTGTTGGCTACCTATTTATTGAAACTTATGATAAATATTTGGTAATTTTATGTATTTATTGTAAATTTGGGGGAATTAAGGCATTTTTTCCATTTAAAATTTCCTCTCTCTCTATAGGTGGAGATCAGATTTTGTTCACTTTGAGAACTTGCAAAAAAAAATTTAAAATCGATGATGTGTATGTGGTGTGCGTGTTTCCTTCAGCTACTTCACGGGGTTGGCCACATGAGATTGATTTCTAGTAGTTGCAGGTGTTGCAATTTGGAAAAATGTGGGACATTCAAATTCAAACCCAAGGAGACAAGAAGAGGAGAAGTTGCTCTCTCCCAACCCATTCGGCCCAAGTGAGTGGCCCAGCCATGTCACCCTGATTAGAGTGCTTGCCAATCCATTTGACTGAAAAATCTTGGACTAGAGAGACATACAATACACCTTTTATTGTGTATCATTCCTTTCCTCCATTCAAGAGTGGGATATTTTGCACACAGAAAAAGTAAACCCCCCAAAATGCATGCTTACCTACATTAGGAACCCAGAAACAAATTCCCCAAAGAAGTCCAAAGTGGAATTTTTTTTTTTTAAATTTATTTATGGCCCAAACTGAAAAAAA
>Ga0209611_10003955_pt1 | contig 25459 bp, 19 predicted proteins | sample S1TSphgellanicum_3_FD_187693 | JGI IMG/M metagenome (GOLD analysis project Ga0209611, IMG submission 187693) | Host-associated microbial communities from peat moss isolated from Minnesota, USA - S1T2_Fc - Sphagnum magellanicum MG (SPAdes) (version 2) | ecosystem: Host-associated > Plants > Peat...
GCGGACCGGCAGACGGCGAATGCCTGGTACGTCGCCGGCGGGGCCATCGTCAGCGTGCTGCTTAATGTGCTGTGGGTGCCGCGGTACGGCGTCAACGGCGCGATCTTTGCGGGAGCGGTGGCCTATGCCGCGATCGATGTCCTCTGCGTTGCTGCGTTGCGGGGGCCCCTCACCGCCGCCGCGCTCGGGCGCATGCTCGCCTCGCTCGGAGCGGGTCTGGCGGTCGGCGGCGGCTTGGCCGCGGCCCTCGCCCTGCGTGGTTATGCGGCGTGGCCCCAAGCCCTTTGCTCGGTTGCCGCTTTGTTGAGCATAGGCGCCGTCGCCTACCGCTATCGGCGCGGCGGCGCGGCGATGGGCGCGCACCCCCGGAATGCCTCATGAGGGCGGCCGAGAGCTCCGGGGAGCGCCTCCGAGTCGAGATCATCGAGGATACGGCGGCATTTGCCGGACTCGAGACGCCCTGGCGTGCGCTCGATGAGCTCCCCGGAGTACACCCGTTTCAGCAGTTTGCCTGGGTGTCGGCTTGGGTGAACACCCTTGGGGCAGCCGGCGGCTCGAGGCTGCGTGTCGCCACTCTGTGGCGCGGTGCGCGCCTGACCGCCGTGATGCCGCTGTGCGTGCGCCGCTACCGCGGCGTGCGCATTCTCGAATGGATGGGCGCTCGCGTCGCGGACTACTGTGATGCTCTGGTCGATCCGTGCGTGGATGACAAGACGGCGTTGTCGGCGCTCTGGCAGGCCATCGAGCGTCGCGGCGGCTTCGATCTGGCGCGCTTCAATCACGTGCGCGAGGATGCGCACGTCTTCGGTGCGCTCGAAGACCTGCATCCGTGGACGGAAACCCTCGAACATGCCGGCGGCGTGCCGATTCGCTGGTCGAGCGGAGAACAGTGGCTGCAAGATCAAAGCGCCAGCATGCGCGACCGGGTGAAATACAATGCGCGTCGCATGGCGAAGGCCGGCTATGACGTGCGCGTTTGGCAGCCGCCGGAGCCGTACGCGCCCATCGTCGACGTCTTGGTGGCGCAGAAGCGGCCGTGGCTCGCGGCCCGCGGTCTCTCGAGCATGATCTGCGAGCCAGAGGGCGTGCAATTTCTGCACGCTGCGGTGGCCGAATCCGCGAGGCGCGGTGAGTTGCATCTGAGCGTGGTTCAGAAGAGCGACCACATCGCTGCGTGCGATTTGGCCTTCGTGCGCAACGGCGTCATCTACAGTTACTTGGGATCGTTCGATCCGGCTCTGGCCAAGTATAGTTATGGTCGCGTGCTGATGGATCGGCTGGTCATGTGGGCATGCGACAACGGCATGCGGCGCTATGACCTGCTGCTCGGCGCCTACGGCTACAAGAGCGAGTACGGGTGCACCCTCGAGCCCGTGCGCACGCAGGTCATAGCCCGAAGCCTCGTCGGCCGCGCCGCCCTCGCTCTGTATCGACGCCGGTCCAAGAGCGCCCAAAAACCGTGACTCAATCGGCAATCGCGCATGGCGAATGTCAAAACCTAATGCGCGGACTGTGCGTTCGGCGTAGCCTTGAGTCACGCACCTGTCGGAAGGAATCCGGGCGTGTAGCGAGATGCAGGAAGGCGGGAAACATTTCGTCATCAGGGATCTGGACGTTCGATCGTGGACAGCCCTGCTTGATCGAGCGGGGGGGATTGCCGCTACACTCCTGATCGCCGGCTATGTCTTCGTGATCGGCCGCTCGTCATATTTCTGGCTGGGTGATTTTCCCAACCATTTGGCACGCGCGACGGTGATGGCGGATCTCATCTTGCATCACGGATCCCATTTCGGTGCGGACTTCCAGTATCACTTCATGTTCGTGCCATACGTGCTCGCCGACGTCGCTCTGACGGGCCTGGTTGGCCTGTCAGGCCCCGTCCCCGCTGCCGCCGTATGGGAATGCGTGACGTTTCTTTCGTACCCATGCGCCCTGGTCTTTTTTCTTCGAGTCAACCGGACGCCGACGACGGGCCAGATAATCGGCGTTCTGTTCGCGACGGTGTTGTCGCCGGACTGGTTTTTCTTTGCAGGATGGTGCGCCTTCAGGCTCGGATTGGCGCTCATGCTGGTGGCAGTCGGCCTCGCGATCATGATTCGCCGGCGCCCCTCGGCCGCGCTCGCGTGTCTCTATGCCGTGGTCGTCGTATCGGCCTATCTGATGCACGTCTCATCACTGCTGTTCATTATCGCGGCCATCGGGGTCACGGGTCTCCTGCGATTATGGAGTCGCGAAACGAACCTCCGAACCGAGACTCTTCTCTGGGTCCCGATCCTCGCTCTCGTCGCATGGAAGTTCGGGTTCGTCAATGAAGGGCGTCTGACGCAGAACACCGCCGAAGGCAATGGGCTCTTCGAGTGGGAGTGGGGAACGTTTCGAGACAAGCTCTCCTTTTCGACCTACGAGTTTCATCGTTTCGGGATACCGGTGGAAACAATTCTGAACGCGGGATTCCTCCTGTGCCTCGTATTGGCCGGTTTACTCAACTTTCGCCGTCTACGGTCGATTCGCGGCTGGCTGCTCGATCCCGCGGTCAGGGATTGTCTCGCGCTCTCCTTGACCTTCTTCGGCATGTACCTGATTCTTCCGCACCAATTCCCCGACGCGGCGTTCGTGGATATCCGGGCCATTGCCCCCGCCATGACTTTCCTGGTGGCGGCCGCCCTGTGCGGATCTTCGGCCGGCGAGGTCAACCACCGTCACCTGGCCTTTGGCGCCATGCTCGCCGCCATCGTGCTGTCGATCGCCACTCTCTCGGTGCTCGGTGGGCAGCTCGATTCAGAGGACGCGTGGATCGGCGATTACCGTCGTATTGCGGCGGCGGTTCCCGAAGGCTCGCGGGTGTGGGATGTCACGCGGGGGCAGGGTCCTTTCGCAATGGCGTCATCCTCCATTCTCATCGATCGGAACGCGGTGATTCCATCGCTGTACAGCGGCGACAACGGCAACCCGATGCTTTATTTCCGTTATCTTCACCGGGGGTATGTGCCGCGAAAGAAGTGGTGGCAGTTTCGGGGAATGGCAAATGAACCTTCACCGGTGGTGGACTGGAAACGGATCGGCTGCGACTACGACTTCATTCTGGCGGAGCAGCCGTGGGATCGGCGCTTGCTGGGAGTGGAAACCACGACGATTGCCGAGAATTCGAGTGCGATGCTGCTCCGCTTGAGCAAGAACTCGTGTCAGCATTCTTGACCTTGAAACCGCTCGTGCGCCTCCGATCAGGCCGCCTTGCAGTCGCGCACAGATTCCTGAAGTTCCTGATCGTCGGCGGTTTTTGCACGGCGCTGCAGTACTTGATTCTCATTGCTTTGGTGGAGGGTTTGGGCGTCCCCGCGACACCGGCATCGACTGTGGGCTATGTCGTGAGCAGCGGCCTGAACTACTATTTGAATTATTCCTTTACGTTCCGATCTGGCGCCAAACATGGCCGATCGCTTCCCCGTTTCCTGCTGATTGCCGGCTGCGGGCTTCTTTTGAACGGCACCGTCACTTACGTGGGCACCGTCATTTTCGGCCTTCATTATATGATCGCGCAGGTTGCGGCCACGATCGTTGCGCTGCTGTGGAATTTTCTTGCCAACCTTCAATGGACGTTCTAGGAGCCTATGTGAATGTAAAGGCGCGGGAAAGTGTTGCAGTCGACCTAGTCGTGCCTTGCTACAACGAAGAGGAGGCACTGCCGGAAACACATCGCCAGCTATCGGCACTCACGTCCGGCCTGCGCCGATCGGGCCAAATCTCGGTCCATAGCAAGATCTATTACGTCGATGACGGCAGCCGGGATAGTACCTGGACGTTGATCGTTGCTCTGACGGAGGCTGAGGAAAACGTGGTTGGAATACGGCTGTCGCGAAACTACGGTCACCAGTCCGCGCTTCTCGCGGGGCTCTTCACTGCAACGGGCGACGCGGTCATCACCGTGGACGCGGACTTGCAAGACGACATTTCCGTCATTCCCGAAATGATCGAACGATACTGTTCCGGTCACGAGATCGTCTTCGGAGTGCGCCGGGGTCGCTCGACGGACACGGTATTCAAGCGCAACTCGGCGCTGCTCTATTATGGTTTGCTGCGCAAGCTGGGGGTCGGCATCATCCCGAATCACGCGGACTATCGCTTGATGGGCCGCAAGGCGATTGCGGCCTTGCAAGAATACACCGAGGTCAATCTATTCCTGCGAGGCATCGTGCCGTTGATCGGATTTCACTCCATTTGCGTGTATTACGATCGCAAGGAACGGCTGGCCGGTGAATCGAAATACGATCTTGGCAAGATGTTCCGATTGGCGCTGGATGGCATCACTTCGTTTTCAGCGGTCCCGTTGCGATTCGTGGCGGTCATGGGGTTGGTCGTCTTCCTCCTGTCCCTGGGAATGGCCGGGTGGGTGCTCTGGATAAGGCTGTTGACCTCGCGTGCGGTTCCCGGTTGGGCGTCGTCGGTCATTCCCATCTATTTCCTCGGCGGCATTCAGCTGCTATGCCTCGGCGTCATTGGCGAATACCTCGCCAAGGGTTATGTGGAAAGCAAACGCCGCCCGCGCTATTTGATTTCAGAGACAGCGAGCGGCACCGTGAAGGGGAAACCTCGTTACACGGCCCGCGAGGAAGAGGAAGCCTGATGGCCTGTCCCGCAAGGGCCGTGCAACGAGGTTCATTGATCGAGACTAATCGATGGCGATGGCCACGGGCCCGGAACCCGTCGCGTACGTCGCCACCGGGGTCAGCACCCCCGACGATGCAGTGAACAGCGATATGGTTGAGTCCAGGTAGTTCACGACATACACGTATTTGCCGGTCGGATCGACTTTCACGTCCATCGGCCCGTTTCCGGTGGAGACAGCGTTACTGGTGACCAAGATCGGAGTCAAATTCCCTTTGGAATCGATCGAGAAGGAGGATACCGAGTTGTCGCCGTAATTGGCTACATACAAGTAAACGCCGGTTGGATCGATGGCCATTCCCTCCGGCTGCACTCCGGTCGGAAACGGTGAGTTCTTCAGTTCGGTCAGATTGCCCTGGTTGTCATAGGAAAATGCGGCGACTCTTGCGTCACCGTTTTCCGACACAAAGACAAAGCCGCCGCTCGCGTTGCCCAACGGGCTCGTGATCACGCCGTACGGCGTCGAATCGGTATTCACCGGAGAGCTCGCCACTTCGGTCAGCAGCGTCGAAGCCGCGTTGTTGATCGTATAAGCGTGCAGACCGTGCTTCTGGGACGCGGTGGCGAACAAGAACTGGCTGGTGGGGTCTACCGCAATACCCAGCGGGTTGTTGCTGGCCGCATAGGGGGAATTGGGATCCGTCGTCAGCGATCCCGAATTCTGATCGAGGGAGAATCCGAAAAGATAGGTATTCGTATTGACAGTTCCGAACCCACCGACGAAGAGGTACTGATTCGACGGCGACACCGCGATCGAGGTTCCGAAAGTCGAGGGTCCGTTGGCGTTCTTCATGGTCGCTTGGTTTTGCAGTACCAATGTGCCGGCGGTGGGATCAGACGTGTAGACGCTGACATCGGGCGATTTCGAGTTGCTCACGTAGACGAAGTCGCCGCTGGCATCTGTGACGATGGCGGTGGGCGTGAGGTCTGCCGCAACGGGACCGCCTGCAATCGCAGTCAACGTCCCGTCGGCCGGGTTGATTACGAATCCGGAGACATCGCCGTTGGAGGTCGCGCCGTCGGTCGAGTTCACCACATAGACGAACTTACCCACGCTGCGGCAAACGATGGAAACATTGGTGACGTTGCTGCTGCCGATGCTGCCGGTGCCGCTCGATACCTTGCACTTCTGAGCCGGTTGAGCCGGCTGCGTCAACACATTCACGGAATAGGCGGCGCCGGGAAGCAGCGCGGTCGCGAAGGTGAAGCTGGTCGCGTTGGCGGCGACGGTAAGGTTATCGCCCCCATTGTCTTGCAGCACCAATCCGCCGCTCGTGAGACCGCTGATGCTGCCGCCGACGGTGTAGGTGGTGTTCTTGCACGTGATGGAAACGCTGGTGACATTGGCCGAAGCGACGGTGCCCGACCCGTCGGAGACCGTGCAGGTCTGCAACGGGTTGGTCGGCTGGGTCAGCACTTTCACCGCGTACGTGGCGCCTCCGGCAAGTGCAGTGGCAAACGTAAACGAAGTCGCTTTGGCGGGGACGGTCAGATTATCGCCAGCGTTGTTCTGCAGGACCAGGCCGCTGCCGGTGAGTCCGCTGATGCTGCCGCCGACGGTGTAGCTGTTGCTCTTGCACGTGATGGAAACGCCGGTGACATTGGCCGCAGCGACGTTGCCCGACCCGCCGGAAACCGTGCAGGTCTGTGACGGATTGGTGGGCTGAGTCAGCACAGTCACCGCATAGGCCGCGCCTCCGGCAAGCGCGGTAGAAAATGTAAACGACGTCGCTTTGGCGGGGACGGTGAGATTATTGCCCGCGTTGTTCTGCAGGACCAAGCCGCTGCCGGTGAGTCCGCTCACCGAGCCACCAATTGTGTAGGTCGCAGGCGGAGGAGTACTGCCGCCGCTACTGCCGCTGCTACCACCGCCACCCCCGCAAGCAGCGATGAGCATGGCGAAAAATGTGACCGCGACCAGTGTTCGAATCTTGCTCGTTGACATACGTAGTACTCCCAGTTCCCAAGTGAAACTGTGACGGGTTGGGCGCTACGCGTCGCGGCCCTCTGTCGGATCTGTGAATGGATTCACGGATACTTCCAGAATTTGTCGCATCGATTGTCGACAGACAGGCCAAGGCGAGTCATTGTTTTGACTTAACTCGTCCGTTCCTGAAGCTTTGGTTCAATAGTGAGCGGTGGTCGAAAGGTACTCGATGATGGCTGCACGCTGGGTCGGGTCGGTGACTCCGCGGAAAGTCATGGCGGTGCCGGGAGCGAAGCTTTGCGGCGCCGCCAGGAAGGCATCCAGCCGCTCCTTGGTCCACTTCCCGTGCAGCGCCCGAAGCGCAGGCGAGTAAGCGTTGAATCCGCTCGCGGAGGCGATGGGGCGCCCCACGATGCCGGCGAGATCCGGTCCATACGTGTGGGTGGCGCCGTCGATCGCCTTGTGACAGCCGCCGCAGGTCGTCGCGAACAGAACGGCACCATCGGTGCCCTCCGCAGGGGTGAGCGAGATGATGCTGGAGGTATCGGTCCAGAGCACGACTCTGCCATCCGGGCCCTCGATGATGTCGCGGATTCGCTCCCCCATCTCGATCGGCTCGGAATAGATGACGTGCTGGTCGAGCAGGCGCAGGCGAAACAGCGCATGTCCGTGCAGCGACCCGACCAGCAGGTCGCCCTTCCACACCGGGTAGCGGTCGCGCTCGATGCGCACCAAGTTCGATACGCCGATGGAGGGCACCCAGGCGAAGGTCGGCTGTTGATACCCGTCGTGCCGGCCTTGCGTCTTGCTCAACGGCCAGGCCGCCGAGCCGTAGTCCGTGCCATACGTGACGAGGGGCCATCCGTAGTTGGCGCCGCGAACGATGAAATTCAGTTCATCGCCGCCCTGCGGTCCGTGCTCGGTGCTCCAGATGGCGCCTTCCGGGGTGATGTACAGACCCTGCGGATTGCGATGACCCATGCTGTAGACCTCGCTGGTTCCATCATCCAGATGAATCAGGATCGTCTTGCCGTACGACACTTGCGGATCCTGAGCAAACATCTGCTTGGTCTCGACCCCGGTGAAGTCATGATCGCCCAGCGTCAACAGGAGCCTCTGGTCGCCGAGAAACCCCAACCGCCCGCCGATTTCCATGCCGGCGAACGGATTGTTCTCGTGCACGGCGTTCTCGCCCCGCAGCGGCACGCAGGGCGTCGACTCGAACACTGTTTCCCAGTGCAGGCTCGGATCGCCCGCCAGGAATGCGGCGCGCGTGCCCGACATGCTGGACACGCGCACCACGAAGCACTGCTGCGCGCGCTTCCAATAGTGGTGGGAGGCGAACACGCGGACGCGATCCCCTTCGCTCTGGACACGCACATCCGCGACCCTGAATTGCCAGGTCTGCACGCCCGGCAGCCGATCCGCCGCATCTCCGCCGTTCGGTTTACCCGTATAGCCCTCCGGATTGGCATCCGCCGTGAACTCTTGGATATTGACCGGCACGGTATAGGGCAGCCGTTTGATCGAAAATTCGTGCGCTCCCGACTGCCAGTCGAAGACGTACATGCGACCGTCGCCGGTCGCGAGCAGGTATTGATCGCCGATCAGACTGATACCGCCGCCGCGCACCACCGTTCCGGGGATCGCGTTTCGGTAGACCTCGCTGCGCAACGTATAGAACGCGGTGGGAATGGTGGTCTGTTCTTTCACCATGCGCGCCGCCGCAGTGCCGTAGGCACGGTGCATCTCCATCCCCAATACCCCCGCGACGGCGAGGGCGAGCACGATCAGCACCGCCAATCGGACCCGCCGCAGCGCGAAGCCGAGCGCCGCGAGCACGATGGAGCCCGCAAACATCGCCACGATGACCGACCGCGAGATCACGGGCGCCGGTTTCGCCAGCAGGAGGTACAGGAATGCCAGGCAGAATACGACCACCGTGACGTTTGCCGCCCGCACGATGCCGATCGGCCTTCCGCGAGCGCGAAACCCCAAGAGGACGGCAATCCCCGCGAGGTAGGCGACGGCAAGCCGGCTCGCCGCCGCTTCCGGGTTGTCGTCCACCCAGAACGGCACGTGCGACTTGAGCCCCGGCAGCAGCAGCAGAAGGGCGAACGCGAGCATGTGCCAAACGAACAAGAAGGCCCAATCGGCGCGGGTCGCGGTGGGGCGGGGTGCTGTAGGCGGCGGCGCCGTGCTCATGGTCGGGGGCTCACGGTGATATCGGATGGTGCGAGAGACTCGAAGACGGCGAGAACCTGCTTGGCGCACTGCTCCCAGCTGAATGCCTTGGATCGCTCCAATCCTCGCGCGATCATCGCGGCGCGCAACTCCGGATCGAGCAGCATCTTCCTCATTCCGGCGGCGATCTCCTCGACATCGAGCGGATCGACGAGGTAACCCGATCCGTCGAGCACCTCGGGCGGTGCGCACGTGTCGGCCGTCACGATCGGACAGCCGCAGGCCATCGCCTCGATGAGTGGGATGCCGAATCCCTCATAGAGGGACGGAAACGCAAACAGGTCCGCGAGACTATAGACCGCGGGCAAATCGCCGTGGTCGATCCAACCCGGGAACTGGATCCGCTGCTCGAGGTGCAGTTCCCGCATCACTTGCAGCTCGCTCTTGGTGCTCCAACGCTGTTCGCCCGCGAGCACCAACTGATGCGGGAATTCGTCCTTGATGAGCGCGAAGGCGCGCAGCAGCCGCGCAACGTTCTTGCGTGACTCGATTTGCCCGCACCACAGGATGAATCGCTGCGGCAGCTTGTATTTCTCGCGCACTGCGCGCAGCCGTTCGGGATCGTGCACCGGCTGGAACAGCACCGGGTCGAACCCGTTGTGGATGGGAAACACCTTGCGCGGATCGACCCCGGTGTGCTTGACCACGTCGGCCTTGACGGCGCGGGACACGGCGATGAATGCATCGGCGTGGCGGCAATAGAGCGGTACGAACATATTGAAGTACCACCGGTCGTGCCTGAGGAAATGCTCGGGAATGACGAACCACTCGGATCCGTGCAGCACGAACATCTTCTTCGCCTTCGCGAAGAAGGGAATGGTGAATTTCGGGTTGAAGATCACATCGAGCCTCTTTTTCCGCGAGATCCAAGGCACGGCGATCTGATCCCACGGCACGGTTCCCGGAATGCCGACCGACAGCTCCTCGACATTCGGATATTGCGCATAGGTTCCGAGCAGCTTCGGGTTCTGGTAGATGAGCACGTAGTGGTGCTGTTTGCCGAACGAGAATAGCAGAGGCAACAGCCTTTTCGTGTACACCTTGACGCCGCCTTCCTGCTGTTCGTAGTGGCGAAGCATGATTCCGATTCTCATGCGCTGCGCCGTTCTTGCGCGTTTGTCCCCGCTCGCGCCAACCAGGCACGCCGTGCGCAGATGATGCCCGCGAAATACCAGTAGAGATAAGTCATCGACGTGAATTGATGCAAGATTGTGTAGGCGACGCCGAGTGCGAACACGGCGACCACCCCGGTGAAGCCGGCCGCGAGCGCTCCGGCCAGCGAATCATCTTCATGAGCCACCACCAGTGTATCCGCGAACACCATCCAAAAAAGCGCGCCAATCGCGACGAGTCCAAGCACGCCGAACTCGAGGAGAAAGAATATGAATGACATGATCAGAAAGTGCTTGAACAGCTGAAAGTAATCGCCCTCGAAATTCTTGCCGAAATTGGACGGCGAGACGCTGCCCAGCCCCAACCCAAACGCGAGGCGCGCCGGATCGGTTGACAGGAACTGCAACGATACCGCGACGGCATCGCCGCGGCGCACGTCCTTGAAGTTTCCCACGCCTGAGATGTCCGACTTCATGTACCTTTCGAGCTGCCGCGCGTTGGTGAAGTAGTTGGTGATGTCCTTTTCCTGCTTGAAAGGATTGTGCACTTCCATCTGATTGTAGATCGGAACGAAAAGCGCGCCGAAGACCGCGAGCGCGAGCACGCCGACGCCGACATAGCGCAGACGCTTGCCGCGCCTGGCCGCGAACAGCACCGTCACCAGCATCGCGAGCGGCAGGAATACGATCGTCGCTTTCGTCTCATTGATCGTAGTCGGCAGGAGCAGCAGCAGGAACAGCACCGCATAAGGAAGCTTGCCGATGCGATTTCGCATCAGCATGCCCGTCAATATGCAGACCGCCGAAATCAGGAACAAGGACAGGATCCCCGAGTCCATCATCGTGCCCTGCACGTTATCGCCGGTATAGCGGCCTTCGCTCAAGACGATCCAGCGTTGATAGGCGGCGATCGGCACCTGCAGCAGCGCGAGTCCCAGCAGCCACTTGAGTTGCCGGCTCAACTGTGCCTCGCTGATCGGAAGCACCGCGGCAAGAAAAAATAACGGAATGGCCCGCAGATAGAACCTCATGCCGCTCAGCATCGGTCCGGAGCCCGGCGGGTTGTTGAGGATGCCGAACAGGATGATGACGCTGAATGCGCCGAAGGCGATCCAATATTTCGATTGCACCAGCGAAAATCGATTGCGCGTTCCGGTGGCCGCCACATATACGAGAACCAAGGCCGATAGCAGCTCCGGTAGGAAATGCAGCACCGTCGGCAGCTCGAAGAGCTTGACCAGAAAGTCATTCAGCATGACCGTACAGATGATGAGCAGGACGAAGTATTGCATTGAATTTCCTGCGTCAGCGCACTGTGGCGGGATTCATCGTGATCAACAGCACATCGGACCCGTCCTCGGCCGAAGTCCAGACGCGCACCACCGACCAGCCCCGCGCCTCCGCGTCGGCTCGCATGCTCTTCTCCGCGTACGGATAAAGGCTTGCGTATACACGGCGACCCGAGGCGACAATGGGCGCCAATGCGTCGTCGGTATACAGCAGCCGGTGATTGGTCCAGCGGTCAGTGTGTCCGTCCCGGCACACATAGCCCTCGTAGCGCGCATCGTCCTCGTCCAGAAAGAAGTAGTCGAAGCGGCTGTAGTACTGGTCGAGATTCGGAATCCCGTTGATCACCACGTCGCCCGGCCGTGTGTTTGCCGCCAACCATTCGCCGACCATGCGCATGTCGCTGCGAGGATAATAATGCGCCGCGACCGCCGGGGACACGTCGAGGCGAAAATTGATCCTCGCGGAGTCGATGCCTGCAAGATGCCGGGGCTGAAAGTCCTCGGTGGCGCCGAAGCAGGCCAGCGGCAATGCCGCGGCAACGAGCAGCGGCAGCGGCCGAACTGCATTGTGCCTGCTGCGAATCAGCGACAACACCGCCGCGACCGCCAGCACGATGAACAGCGGATACAAGAAGAACGTATAGCGCGTTTCGATCCGCTCTGTGGCCGTCATTCCAACGGCGAGCGCCATCACCAGGATGAGACTCAACAGCACCCGCACCGGCTCGAGCCGGGGTGATGGCGCGAAGATCGTCCGATAGGACCAGAATATGAGGGCGAGTCCGATTGCGACGGATAGAATCGGCACGGTCCGTCCCCAGGGGCGCACGATCTCATCAAAGACATCGGGGAATCCGAACAGGTATTGCGCCAACACGGGCCCCTCGCCCCCATCGCCGCTGCGGGCCTCGCCGATCTCGTTCGGAGCGATGATCCAGTGCTCGAATACGATCCAGAACGCGAAGAATCCGAGCACACTCAGCACGAAATACCGCGCCCGGCGCTCGCTCCAATCGCGCCGATTCATCACACCGGTGAGCAACATTAGAATGAGCACGCCGCCCGTGATGGTGAACAGGTGCAGCGCCGCCGCCGCCAGCGCGAACACGAGGCCGAGCGCGGCCATGACGCGGTGTCGGAACGAGAGGATAAATCCCGACGATGCAATCGCGAATCCCGCGGGAAGCAGCCATCCGCAAGCGGCCGCCGGATGCAGACGCAGCGGCGCCAGCCATTGCGTGAGCAGCCGCAGGTGCCCCGCAGATTCGGTGGCGCCCCCGCCCTGATCGGCCGACTCGGCAAAACCGCGCAGATCGCGAGTCGCCAAGAAAAGCAGCGCCGTGAGCGCCAGCAGCAGGATCAGGCGTAGCCACTCGGCTGCCCTCAGGCGACCCTGCTCGTGCGCGAGCAGGACCGCGAGAATGTTCGCAAGCCCGAGGAGCACGCCGCCCTCCCAGAACAGGACCCCGAGCACCGACACTGCGGCCATGCAGCCCAATGCCGAAGCCTTCTTATCCACCGTGAGGCGCAAGAAATACACGAGATACCAGACAAAGACGGCTTGGAAGGGCGCATACATTCGGGCGAATCGCGCCATCTCGATTTCCCAAACCGACACGCACAGGATGATGACCGTCAACCATCCGGCGAGGGCGCCGTCGATCCGCCGCGCGAGCAGGAACGCGGCGGGCAACACCACCAAGCTCGACAACGCCGAAATCATGCGTCCGGCCAGCTCCGGCGACAGCCCCGTCATGCGCACGCCGGCCACCAGGTACTGATACAGCAGTCCACGCGTGTAATAGCCGCCGCAGGGGAATTGCGGCAATCCGCTGCGCAGCACGTTGTCGATGGAGCGCGAAATGTAAAACTCGTCCACTCCCAGCGGCCACGTTCCGAGCCCCTTGAAGCGCCCGTACAGTCCGGCGAGCATGGCCGCCGCTGCGAGCAGCAGCAGCGGCGCACGAATCCAAATCGATTGCCCGCGAAAAATGATAGAGTCGGGTGCCAAGTTAGTCATGAATGTCGCATGCCGGCCGGCCGACCGTCCATAGAACACGACAATATCCCGCATGAATAGGCTTCTGGAGGATCTCAAGGCGCAACGTGAAGGGCTGCTCGGATTCGGTTTCTGGGCGCTTCTCGTGTATCGTTTCGGGCACGCCCGGTACCGCCTGAAAAACAAGATCGTCCGCGCACCCTGGACCATCGTCTACAGGATCTTGGAGAAGCTCACGGAATTGCTTTTCGGCATCACCATCCACTCCAGGGCCACGATCGGGCGCCGCTTCAGCATCGAACACCACGGCTGCATCGTCATTCACGGCCAGAGCATCATCGGCGACGATTGCTTGATCCGCCACGGCGTCACCATCGGCAACAGCGGCTTTGACGACCCGCTCGGTGCGCCCAAGCTCGGCAACCGCGTGCAGATCGGCGCGGGGGCGAAAATTCTCGGGCGGATCACCATCGGAGACGATGTCGTCATCGGTGCCAACGCAGTCGTGGTTCACGACGTTCCCGATCGCGCGGTGGTCGGGGGCGTGCCCGCACGAGCGCTCAAGAAGAACTCTTAGCGGCGACCCAGGACCGATCGCCGGCCGCGCCGAGCAGGTGCGCCAAGACCGTGGCGTTGCGCAACGAATGATGGGTCTCCGCATGTTTGCGGCCCCGAGCCACGACGCCCGCGCGGGCCTCCGGCGCGTCGATGAGATTGCGCACCGCCGCGACCAAGGCGGCTTCCGAATGGGCCACTATTCCCGCGCCTCCGCTCTCCAGCACCCGATCCGGGTCCACGTGCAAGCTCACCACGGCCACATCTCGCAGCCACGCCTGAATGAATGTGTTGGGAAATCCCTCATGCTTGCTGGTGTTGACGAAGATGTGGGCGCGCGCAAGGAGCGCATTGACCTCGTCCTGACTTTTCTCGCCGAGATATTGCAAGTTGGCGGTCTCTTGGATGTCGCTCATCAGGGCGAGTTCCCACGGCCAGCGCTTTCCCGGGGCCGCAGCGGCGCCCACCATGACAAAGCGAATGTCCTCGCGATCCTTCAGATTCGCCGCCAGGCGCACGAAGATCTCGGGCTGTTTCCACGGCTTCAAGTTCGCGATCCACATCACCGTGAGCGGACCCGTCTTGTCGATCGTTTCGACGGCCCGCGGATGGAAGTTGGGGATCACCGCGTCCGCGGCGCGCCGGTAGTTTTTCTTCAGCAGCTCGGCCTGTGACTCGGTCTGGACGACGATGCTCGTGGCATGGCGCGCTCCCCACTGCGCCATCCATTTCTCCAGATGAAGTCTCAGGAAGTTGCGCGCCCGGTCGAGATGTCCCGGTGCGAGCTCCGTATCATGAGACACATGCCATACGAGAGGCACGCCGCGACGGCGCGCATACAGCGCGCAGACCGCCGTGTAGGCGCAGGCGACGCGCTGGTAGATGATGTCGGGGCCGATCTCGCGGAGCAGCCGGTAGAGCGATCGCGCCTCGACCACATAGCCCAATCGGGGGATCGGTCCGCCGGCTCCGATCCTCGACACCCGGTACTTTCTGATTCGTTCGCGTTCGTCCACGAAATGCGTGAGGTAATGGATCTCGAACTCACCGGAACGAAAGAGCGCGTCGATCAGCAGACCAATCTGATATTCGGCTCCGCCGCCGTGCTCGAACGGGTTGACTATGCAGATTTTCCGCTTGGCGCCGCTTAGCATCGGTCCTCGATGACTTCGAGCATGCGCTTCTCGACCGCGCCCGCGATGATGCCGTAGGAGCGGTGCTCGATCGCGTAGCGGCGCCCGCGCTCTCCCATGAGGCGCGCCGTTTGCGGATTCTTCAGCAGAGTGAGGATGCCGTCCGCGAAAGCGCGCTCCTCATACGCGACGCACACCCCGGCGCCGCTTTCTTCGATCACCCGCCTTTGCTCGGGATGGTCGTTCGCAACCACGGCCTTGCCCAAGGCCATGTATTCGATGAGCTTGGTGGGCGAAGTCGAACGCAAGACCGGGGTCGGATGGAACGGCGAGACGCATACATCCGCTTCTCGCACGTACTGCAGAGCCTGGGCTTGCGGCAACTGGCCGACAAATAGCACGGCGTCATTGAGTCCGAGCCTCGCGACTTCGCGCTTCAAGAACTCCTCATCGGCCGGTTCCGCGCCGCCGACCAGGTACAGTTTGGCGGCGGGCATGTCGAGGGCGACCAGCGCAAAGGCGCGAATCAGGAAATCCAAACGCCGCATCCTGACCAACGTCCCGAGATAGAGGACACACGGCACCTTCGCGGGGAGCAGCCGCCGATCCGTCGTGCCGAGCGAGGCGCACAGATCATCGCTGACACCCATGGGCACGGCGGTCATCTTGCAGAGGGGAATGCCCTCGGCGGCGATATCCTCGCGCATCTGTTCGCTTTGCACGAAGACGTGATCCGCGGCCGGCAGCAACCAGCGGTACAGCAGCCACTTGAAGGCCAGGCCGCGCAGCAAGTACAGGAAAGGAAAGCGCGCGCTGCCGTCTCTGGCGGCCGTCAGATAGAACTCCGGAAACGGAAAAGACAGCCAGTAGATGAACCGTATCTTGAACAGGCGGCATGCAGTGGCGGCAATGGCGCCGGCGAGAAATTTGTCTTTGACTTCCACGGCATCGTAGCGCTTGGCGCGCACCCGGGCGATCAATCCGAAATCGTTGACGATCCCGAGCATGTGCTTGCGGATGCGGTGCAACAGCGACCCCCCGAGATCCGTCGCTCCCACCCAGGCTCGGCCGCCGCCCCATGGGGTCACGTACGGCGTCGAGCAAGCGGCCTCGCTCTGCAGTATCCAGTCGATCTCATGGCCGCGGGCGGCCATTTCTTGACCGAAGAGCACCGTGACGTCCACGCGCGTCGGCGGGAACGTATCCGAAGAGACGACCAGGATGCGCACTCGCTTGGGCTCGATCAATGGGCGCCGGACACGCCGCCGGTTGGATTGAACAGGCCGAGGATGCGCAACCAGCGCATCTCCCTGCCGGGGAAGAGCCGCAGCAGCAGGTCGCGGTCGGAGTCACACAGAGCCCGGCCGCGAACGTAGATCAGCCCGACACACGCGAAAATCAACATTCCCAGAGCCAACTGCACCACGCCGGGCGTGGGCGCCAGGCTCTTGACGACCAGGCACAAAGCCACCGCGGCGCCCCATGTCGTCAGGCTTGCGAAGATCGACGCGCCGGCATTGATCCACACCGCGCGCCGCCGCACATGCCACCAAACGAACGCATTCTTGAAGGCCTGGGCGGAGCCGCCGGCGAGCGCCGCACCGTAGAGGCCCATGTAGGGAATCAACAACAGCATCGCGAGGATGTTGTAGCCCGCGAAGATTTTGCTCAGCAGTTGTATCTGGGCCTTCTCCTCATATTGGGCCACCAGCGCAACCGGCGTGGCAAAGCTGTTGAGAGTGGAGAATGCCAGGATGACCGGCAGCAACCAGGAATACTCGATGAATTTCCCCGCGAAGGCGACCTGAACGATCTCCGCGTGATACACGACGGAGAAGGCCAGGATCGGCCATTGCACCAACAGATTCATGTTCAGCAGGAAGGTGAAATATTGGGGTAAGCGCGAGTCCGCTTCCGCGGGTTTGACCGCAAAGAACATCGGCTGGATGATGTTGTCGAACAGCCGCACGGGAAGTGCGTTGGTGGCCATTTCATTCAATCGCGTATAGAACGAATAGATGCCCACCTTGATCGCATTCATGAACGCCACAATGAAGAAATTATCCATGCGCGAGTCGAGGAACAAAGTGCCGGCGTCATTGAAATTGTTGTACAACCCGTACCTGAAGAGTCTCCTGCGTTCCTCGGGCGGCGGCCGGTAGCGCTCCGGCGGTTGTTCGGCGAGGCATTGCCGGTGGTAGACGGTGCGCAAAAATACGTAGATCACCGCATTTCCGAGGGCATCGGCGCAAATAGCCGTGCGCAGAGTGAGTGCTCCCGCGGCCGCCAATCCGCAGTACAGCACCAATTTGCTCATCGACAGCATCGCGACCGATCCGACGCTGAAGCGGTGCAGCATGTACGAAGCCATCGATAGCTGCAGGATCTGGCTTTGGAAATGCAGGAGCGCGACCACTGCGAAGACTTCGAATTCGACGCGATAGGGTCCGAGTCCGAAGCGCGGCGCAATCCAGTTCCAGGCGAACAGCAGCCCGACCAGGATCGTGACGTTGGTAATGAGCCGGGCCTTCGCGACAAGTGACACCAGCCACGCGGCGGCATTACGGCTCCCCTGACGCAGGTATTCGGGCTGGAAACGCCGCAAGGTTTGCTCGAGGCCGAGCGAGGCCACCGTACCGACCAGCGGTATGAACGAGTACAGCAGGTTGAAGACGCCGAAATCCTGCTTGCTCAGGGCGCGAACCAGCACGATGTACCCGAGCACCGTGGTCACTTGGGAAATGACTCGGAACGCGACGGTGTCGAAGAGCGAGCGGCGTGCCTTGCGGCGGTCGTATAAGGTGTTAATCAACCGAATCCTGCCCGCCGCCGTCGGATCAATCTCCCCTGACGTTCCCGCTCTTGCCGTCTTGATATTCGTAGCCGTAATCGTAGGGGGGATGCGTGATCTCGCTGACCCGATTGAGCACGACTCCGGCAATCGGAAATTCCTTCACCATATCGAGCGCCTTCCCCAGATCGGATTCGTGCGTGAGGCCATCGGAGGCGACGACGAGAATGGCGTCCACTTTGGGCGCGACCACCAAGGCATCGTCCGTGAGCAATAGCGGCGGCAGATCGATGAGAATGATGGGATCAACCGTACCCTGCTTGATCACCTCGATCAGTTCGTCGAACCTCTCGGAGGCAAGGAGTTCGGACGCATGCTCCGTGGGCGTGACGCTACCCGCCACCATCAAGTTCTCGCTTTGCACCGACATGAACAACTGGCTGCCGTTGGAACCGCGCTCCAGATAGTGTCGCAGCTCGCGGGGCGGATCGACGCCGAGCGTGCGGAACACACTGGGATTGCGCATGTCCATGTCGAGGAGGACGATCTCGCGGCTCTTCTCCCGCGCCATGCTGAGGGCGAGGTTGAGTGTGGTCAACGTCTTGCCGTCATTGGGGCCGGCGCTCGTTACCGCGATCGTGGTCCATTTGGCGATGCGCGCGCGATGCAACAAGCGCGTCCGCAGCATGCGGTATGCGGCGATGGCCGAGCCGTCGCTCTTCTCGGCGCGTTGCAGCAGCACGCGACGCTCGCGGCACTGCTCGAGATTCAATGATGCAGGCACCCCGCGTATGCGCACCGAAGGATCGATCGAGGCCGCGAGGCGCGTGCGCCCGGCGTTGCGTTCCGCGGCGCCTTCGCCCGCGCGTCGCGAAGGTTTGCCGTTGCGCTGGTTGGCCCGGGTCTTCTCGATGGCAGTTTCGATGATCGACATCTTGGTTGATTACCCGCGCTAACGATGGCGTGTTGATATTACCACAGCGATCGCGATGACCGCCGCGAGCGAGTAGGCGACCGCGAACGAGCTTAACATAAGCGCATGGCGCCGCTTGTCCCGTGTGTTTTTGATATACGGGATGGTGGCGAGTACGGGTACTTGATTCAGTAGCGGTCGGATTCGCGTCGTCCTCACATTCTTGTCGTTGCTCTCGGCGATCGCCACGGCGATCCCCGTGAGCGCCGCACCGAATACCAGCCCGAGGAGGATCAAGCCGACGCGGTTCGGAAACACCGGCGATCGCGGCAAGATGGGGGCGCGCAGCATGGTGAACCGTTCGCCCCCCTGATGGCTCTCGAAAGTCTCGGCCAGATTGGCGCTCTGCAGCCGGTCTTGCGCATGCTGGTACTCGACTTGCAGCACCTCTCGGCGGCGCAGCACCTCGGAGACTTCGCGCTCGGCGCCGGGCGTGCGCGCGACCAATCCGCGGTATTGCTCGAGCTTGGCGCGCATGGCGTTTGCCTGCGCCTTCAGGTTGTTGAGTTCGTCGCGTGCGGCTTGCAACTGCGTCGCGGTCATTTGGTACTGCGGGTTGTTGGATTGCTGCGCTATCCCGCCCGGCGAAGTGCCGCCCGACTGCTGCGCCATCAGGGTTTGCAGCGCCCGGCGCAGGCGCTTCACCTCCGGATGTTCCGGCGTATAGCGCTGCTCCGCCTCGGTCAGCTTGGCGCGCACGGTGGCGATGTCGGTCAGATCCCCGGATTGCGTGATCAGATTCGGGCTCGTCTGACTCAGCTGCACACTGAGCACCGATTCCTTTTCCTGCGCCGTGAGGATTTGCTGCTGCAGGCTGTCGAGCTGGCGCTGCAGGTCCTCCACGGTCGATTGATTACGCTGCAGGAATTCCGGAAGGGCCTCCCCGTATTTGTTCTTCAGTGCAGCGACCTCGGCGTCGATCTGGCGCATTTGCTCGGCCACCTGGTCCGACTGTTTCTTCAAGAAGCCCGCCGCTTCGCCCGCCGCCTCGGTGCGGCGAATCTGGTTGTAGGTCAGAAAGAGTTGCGCCAGCCGCTCGTCGATCGCCACAGCGATGGCTGGATTCGGGTTGTCGTAATGCAATGAAAACGCATTCGATTCGGCCTGCGGCTTCATCGTCACGGGGTCGACCTTCTCGAGCGAGGTGTCCTCGAGCAAATGCTGAGCCTTTTCAGCCGGTGTCCATGCAACGCGGTCCGGATACGGATCTATTTCGCGGACGATGCGCTGCAGACCCTCAATCGTCATGACTCTTCCCTGGACTATCTCGATCTGCTGGTCGGAGTAGCTCAGCACCGTCGATTCGATGATGTCTTTCGGCACCGAGGACGGTTCCAGCATGATGACGGCCGAGGACTGATAGAGCGGCCGAATGCCAAAAGCCGCCACCACGCATACGAACAACACGGCGGGCAGGATGGTCGCCACATACATGGATCGCCGCCGCAGAATGGCGACGTAATTGCCAAGTGCGGGCGTTTGCCCGACTCCGTGCTCCTCGCCGCTCACCATTGCCGCCCCCGCCCCTGATAGCCGAAGCGGATGTACACACGGTTATTCAACGCCCCGTCGGGATTCACTTCATATTTTTCCCACATGTACTGGTAGCCTCCTTGAACGAACAACGTCTGTGTCATCAGGTACTTTACTTCCACGACGGGCCTGAAGTAGGTGCGGTCATCTCCGTTTATATTGCTCGTGATGCCGTGCTGCCGAAGCGCGACCGCCGCGGCGGTGAGCGAGAAGCGCGGCGTGAAACTGCGGCTGTATTGCAGCTGTACCTGCTCGTTGACATAGATGCCGCCGCCCCCGGTCGGCGTGATGACGCGGCCGCCGTTCAAGCGGAATTGACTCTCCTCGGCCTGGTAAGTGGCCGACACATTGGCACCCCAAGGATTGACCGTCGCCTTGTATAGAGTCGGCAAGCTATCCTCGAGTTCGGTGTGTTGATACTGAATGGACGCGGAAGTCGTCAGCAAGGGGCTCCAGTTGGTCTCGAGCTGCAGCGACACGCCGCCGGCATCGGCGGTCGAATCGAACTTGGTTGCCTCGTACTTCGAGCCGTAGCCGCCCACGGTCAGGGCATTCTTCTGGTCGAGCGTAAAGCGCAGAAATGCCTTCCCGAGGAAATAACGGAAATCAATGGCGTCAAAGCTGTTATCCGGCGAATACTGGAACTGCTGCACCATGCCCGAGACGCCCGCCGCGGTGAGCGGCGTGATGCTATAGCTGTAGTCCGGCAGGAGCGTGAAGTTGGTCCGGGTCGCGCCGATGGTCGTTCTGCCCGTATCCGCGTTGGTGGGCAGGACCGGCGCGTTGGGGTTGTAGAACGCCGACGTCAGCTCGGCATTGAGTTCGTCGCGCCGCTCGAAGCCGAAGTACACGCTCGCCTTGCTTCGCGGGGATCGATAATACGAATTCAGGTCGAGGTATTCCTCGAGGCGGTTGTCGCCGGAGTCCGACGGGTAGTTGCGATAATCGATGCGCGGCCGGATGCTCGTATCCGTATCCGGAGTCGCAATGCCGAAGAGCGCCTCCGCGTCGCCAATATATCCCTGAACGGCCGGAGATCCGCCCGGGGTCAGATCCAGGTTGGAATCGTTTTCGGCGGAGATCGTCGCTGTCGGTTGCACGTAGTACTGCGCGGCCATCACCGGCGCCGCCGCCAGCACGCCGAGCGCACACGCCGCGCGCACGAGTATTTTCTCCCGACCCACGGAAAGCTCAGGGTACGACCACGACATCGCCGCTCTCCAGTTGGACATTCTGGGACAGGTCCTTACCGGAGCTGACCGCCCCGTATCGGAAAGGCAGAACGCGCTGGCCGCCCGGAGAACTGCGAATCACGATGATGCTGTCGAGCTTGGCGTAGGGGTTGCCTCCCCCGGCCACGCTCAAGGCCTGCAGAACGTTGATGGTCGGATTCATGATGACGGCGCCCGGCTTGTTCACCTGTCCGATGACGTAGACGACATTGCCTTTCACGTCTGTCACGATCACGGTCGCCACCGGATCGGAGATATATTTCTTGAGCTTGGTTTGAATCTCGAGACGAACCTGTTCGACGGTCTTTCCCGCGGCAATGATCTCGCCCGCCAATGGATAGGAGATCTTGCCGTCGGGCGTCACGGTGATTTCCTGCGGCAGCAGCTTGGGGTCGTCATACACGCCGACGATGACCTTGTCGCCCGGATGCAGGTGGTAGTCCGGCAGAGTCTGCGCATGGATCGGTGCGCTCAGCAGTGTCGACGCACCCAGCAACCCCGAAAGCAGTATCTCTTTCGTAATCCCACTTTTAGTCTGATCCATCGAAACATCGCCTCATGTGTGTCATCCGCCCGCATCCGCGGATGCGGCGCTGCCGCAGGCAACCACGACTCCGGGCGCCCGGGCACAACCTGCCTAGTCGCCGGGAGTATACCGTGCGAGTTCACCGCTAGAACAAGGTATTCGAGCCTGCGATGGAGCCCCTCTGCTCAAGAGGCGATGCACTCCTCAACTTCGAAGTCGTTATGTCAATGTCTCGTGCCGCACAAGCGCCCGGCGCGATCGCTCGCAGTGCCGCGGCATCATTCTCGACTACCGGAATTGTTTCGATGGACAGGCGGCCGGGATCGTACGGCTTCATGACCAGCAGAAAGCCGTAGGCGCACGCCACCTGGTGCCAATCGACGGGCGCCGGCGTCGGCTCGACGTACCAGGTCTCCTCCGGCGCGTAGGGCCGGTGTGTGTATCGAAAATATCTCATCGGCTCGCCCTGATCGCCGCTGAAGAAATACGGGATGAATGCGCCGCGATCGATCGCGGTAAAAGCGGCCGCATGCAACGTCGACTTGATCGGCCGATCGTGTTTATTGGTGTAGATCGGCAGCACGTACGCTCCCGCGGGAATGGCGGATACGACGCTGCGATAGCGGACGAGCCATGCATCGATCTCACCCAGGTGCAAATTGAGGTAGATGAGGTTGGTGAGCGCGAGCCCGGCCGCGACCAATGGCACCACGGCATTCGCGGGTGTGGGATTGGAGGTGGGCGTTCGGCCGGCCGCAACGAGCGACGCCATGAGCAGAAAAATCGCGACCAGGGGGATCGCGCGCACATCCACCCAGCTCGCATCGGAGAGTGACAGCGGCAGCACGATGTAGACGCCGAGATAGACGAGCGCCAATACACCCATTTCCAGTACCTGCGGATCACCGGGGACTCGGCGCGCTTCCCGGATGCGGAAGGGCCAGACGCAGCAGGCGACGAACGCAAGCAGCATCAACAGGTCGGCGCGCCCGCTGAAGCGCAGGAAGGGCCACACGAACCCGCGAGCCTTGCTGTGCATCGAACCCCAGTAGTACGAACTCGAAACCTCGTCTCCCGCGTGAGGGGTGCAGATTGTCAAAACCAGATGCCACGCGAGCAATACGCCCAGGGGCAGAAACAGGAGCGCTCCCCGGAATGGACGGATGCGCCGGGCGTTGATCATGATGATGGTCGATACCGTGAGCGCGGGTGCCAGCAGCACGAGCACGGACGGATGGACGAGGTAGCTCAATACGAGCGCAACGACATAACAGCCATAGAGCGTGGACGACCAGCTCCGGCACAGCATGCGGGCGAGCGCCAATAAGAGGAGGATGGCTGCAATGGCGAGCCCGAAGGCGAGAAACCCCTTCAAGTAGAAGGCACTCGTCGCAAGGTACAAGCCGAGCAGGAACGCAAGCGCTTGATGTTCTCGCCGGAGGCCGGTCGCGCGCGCATACAGGACGAGCGCAGCGGGCAGCGCCAGCAGGACGAACAACTGCCACACGATCGACGCGTTTTCCACGCCGAGCACCTCAACCGCGCCTGCGAGCAGCAAATCGTGCAGGATGTAAGGCACGGCCATGAACCTGAACTGAAATGCCGCGCCGAACTTGAAACCCTGATGGAACGCCAGATCGTCCATGACGACGGCGCGGGCCAGGTGATCGGGATAATCCTGCAGTACCGCCGGTTCGAATTGCGCGAACACGATCACATACGCGATCCCGATCAGTGCAACGATCGTCCACTCGAGCTTGAGCCAAAGGTTTGCCGTGAAGCGCACGTCGCGGGTCATGAGAACGAATGTTAGCAGCGAGGACACGTGGGCAGCCCGGTTCTCTTGCGCCGATGCTCGTACCTGGCTAACCTCACGACGGTGAGCGGCAGCTTCATTGCACGAGCTTCGGTCCTCGCGATGGTGCTGCTCGTCTCGGCGTGCGGGGTCAACCGGGCGAAGCCGCGCGCGGAGCTGGCTGCTCCCTATCCGCACAGCACGCTGCTCCGGAGCGTCACCTGGAATTTCGCGACCATATGGAGCCATCGCAAGGCTCACGGCAGCGATTTGTGGCCATGTGCATGGGCGGCGGACGACGATCTGTATTGCGCCTGGGGCGACGGCGGCGGATTCGACGGTGACGATGATCGTATCGGACGCGTCAGCCTCGGCTTTGCACGCATCAGCGGCACGCCGCGCGAGGACGATCCGGATTCCCTCACCGGCAAAAACCTGTGGGGAGAGCCGCCCTACGCCGAATCGGCCGCGACTTTCGGCGGCAAAGTCGGCAGCATGATCGCCCTCGACGGGGTGCTCTACGCGCTCGGCGGCTTCTGGACGCGCGACAATGCGCGCGAGCCGGCGCATTCGAACGGGCGCGGACCGCACAACACCGTTGCGTGGTCCGTCGATCGCGGGAAGAACTGGCAAGTAGGGGCCTGGTCCAGCGTCGAGCCGCTCGGCTCGTTCTTGGACGCCGGTAAGGAACCGGTGGGTGTGCAACCCGCCTACCTGCTCATGTACTACTTGAAAACCGCGGACAGCCTTCACGTGTATCTCAAGCGGGTCCGCACCGAATCCTTCATCGTCGATCCCGCGACGGTGCAAGGCGGCGAATATTTTTGCGGTACCCGCCACTGGGGCCGCGAGGCCCTCTGGTCTTCGCAAGAACGGGACGCCGTCCCCGTGTTCACGGACGACAACCACGTGGAAGGGCCGAGCGTCGTCTACGATGCAGGCCTCGGGCGCTATCTACTGACCGCCGGCCATTACGCCTCCGGCAACGACGATGACTCCTCGGCGGGTCAGGTCGGTCTTTTCGAGGCGCGCCACCCGTGGGGGCCCTGGGCGACGATAGGCTACTACGAGAACTGGGGCAATTTGAGGGCAGATACGGCCGGGGATTTCCTCAGCTTGCGTCTTCCGTCGAAGTGGTTGAGCGCTGACGGAAGGGTGGTCTGGGCGGTATTTTCCGGACCGCGTGCGTTTGATTCGTTCAACATCGTCAGAGGCAGATTGAACTAGCGCCCCACCGATTTCGTGAACCGCTTTGCTTCCACACCCCTCGGCCGCTCTGTCAGAATCTGATCTCACATAAATACAATAGGGATGGGCGCTTGGCCAAAGTGCGGCCTCGCGGCGGCGTTCCCAGGGAGTCTTGATCGATGCGACTGACTTTTCGCCGTCGGATTACGGTGTGCTTGACGTTGAGTCTTGGGCTTGCAGCGTGTGGGGGTGGCGGCGGGAGCGGCGGCGGCGGCACACCGACGCCACCGACTTACACGATCGGCGGCGCTGTCTCGGGACTCGCGACCGGGCAATCGGTGACGCTGGCCGATAACGGCACCGACACGTTGACGGTGAACGGCAACACGACGTTCGTCTTCGCGACGAGGATCGCAGAGAACGGCAGCTACTCGGTGACGGTGAAAACCCAGCCCACAGCCCAGACCTGTGCGGTGTCGGTGGGGTCCGGCACCGATCTG
>Ga0209611_10003960_pt1 | contig 25443 bp, 17 predicted proteins | sample S1TSphgellanicum_3_FD_187693 | JGI IMG/M metagenome (GOLD analysis project Ga0209611, IMG submission 187693) | Host-associated microbial communities from peat moss isolated from Minnesota, USA - S1T2_Fc - Sphagnum magellanicum MG (SPAdes) (version 2) | ecosystem: Host-associated > Plants > Peat...
GCCGTGATGAAGTGCGCATTGATGGCATTGATACGCTCCTTGCGCCACACCGGATCTTCGAACCAATCCTGATCCCACAGCCGTTGCCGCATAGCGTCCGGCGCCGGATTCAAGCCCATGGCATGCCCGCCGCCCTTGAAGGTCAGCAGGTAGCGCGGCGCCCCGACCGCCGAATCGAAGAACGCGCGCGCCCCCGTTGCGTAATCCACCGTCCGATCGTCATCACCGGCGATCAGCAACAGCGGCGTGGTGAGCGCCTGCAACCCTGCCGTGCCCCACACCCCGAGAGGACCGCCGCCGGCCGGCGAGATCGCAACCACGGCCCGGAGTCCTTTGACCTTGAGCGAGTCGGGCGACGAACCGCCGCGGGCGAACGGCCTCATCAGCCCTCCCGGCACGAGTTTGACGGCCGCGCCGTCCGGATCGAGGCTGGCTCCCGCCGCGGTCAGTACGCCGTATCCGCCCATGGAGTAGCCCACCAGCGCGATGCGCTGCGGATCGATGAGCCGCTCATCGCCGAGCGTGCGCTGCAGCGTCGCGGCCACGAACGCAATGTCGAGGGGCCTGCGCATCAAGGGACCGACGAATCGCGCCCGATCGGTGATGGGCGGATCGTCGTGGCGGATCGCCGCCACCACATAGCCCTTCGAGGCCAGATTCTCGGTCAGCCAGCTCATCGTGTACGGATCGTTGCCGTAACCATGCGAAACGACGACGAACGGATGACCCGTGCCGGACGCCGGCGCATCGCGCACGGCAATCCCGGGGAAAGTGAAGTGCGCCGGCGGCGCGGGCGGCTCGGAGGTAAAACTCGCCGCATAGACCACGTGGCGCGCGCGCGGCGCCGGACTTGCCGGGTACCAGAGTTCCACCTCGAGAGCACGATCCACCTGCGGCGCTTTGCCGGTTGCGGCATCGAAGGCGAGCACGTCGCTCTGTGCAGGCTGTATCAAGTGCAGAGTCTTGATGCCCACCGGGGAGTCGCCGAGGCGCGCGAGTTCCGGCGCATCGACGCCGAACTGGCTTGGCGGCTCGGCGGCATGCAGCGGCTCGGCGGCATGCGGCTCGGCGGCATGCAGCGTCGCCGCCCAGGCCACGAGAATGGCCGACGCGAGACGCGGGTGCATCAGCGCATCCCGAGCAGCGGCGGAAGCTCGGTCAACGAGTCGAGCAGGGAGTCGCAGTCCAGCGTACGTGGATCCCGGCCCTCATTGTATCCGTAGGAGACGCAGACGATCGGAATGCCGGCGCCCCGTGCTGCCTGCACATCGTTGACCGAGTCGCCGACCATCAGCACGGCGGTCGGCGGCACCTGCAGCGACTCGCAGGCGAACAGCAGCGGCTGTGGGTCGGGTTTGCGCCGCGCGCAGCTGTCGCCGCCGACCACGAGATCGACCCAGCCCGCGAGCCCGAGCCGCTTGAACAGCGCGACCGCGAAGCGGTGCTGTTTGTTGGTGACGACGGCGGTGCGCAATCCCGCCTCGTGGACTTCGCGCAGCGTCTCGACCGCACCGTCGTAGGGCCGCGCGCGGTCCTCGTTCGATTCCTCGAGCTCGCCGTAGTAGTGGAAGAAACGTTCGACCATGGCGGCCTGGACGCCGGCGTCGAGCGTGCGGCCCTGCGCGGCCAGCGCGCGCTCGATCAGCATCGGCGAACCGCGGCCGATCATGTGGCGAACGTCGTCCAGGACCAGTTCCCGCGCCCCGTACTCGAGCATCGTGCGGTTCAGGGCCAGCGTGATGTCCGCCGCCGTATCGAGCAGCGTACCGTCGAGATCGAACAGCACGGCCGACAGAGGCTGTCCGCGCCAGTGAGCGGCGATGGGCTTATGCATCGATGGTAATGCTGACCGGGCAGTGATCACTGCCCATCACCTTGGCATGAATCTCGGCGCTTTTGACCGCGGAGCGCAAACGCTCCGACACCAGCACGTAGTCGATCCTCCACCCGATGTTGCGCGCCCGCGAGTTGGCGAAGTGGCTCCACCAGGAATAGTGACCGTTGCCCTGGGTGAATATCCTGAAGGTATCGACGAAGCCCGCATCCAGCAGGTTCTGGAACCCCTCGCGCTCCTCGTCCGTGAAGCCCTTCTTGCCGCGATTCGGTTTCGGGTTCGCAAGATCGAGTTCGGTGTGGGCGACGTTCAGATCGCCGCAGAAAATCACCGGCTTGACGCTGTCGAGCTGCCGGCAATAGGCCAGGAACGCCGGATCCCACTGCTTGTGGCGCAGTTCGAGGCGGCTGAGGTCGTCCTTGGCATTCGGCGTGTACACCGTCACCACGTAGAATTGCGGGAATTCCGCCGTCATGACCCGACCTTCCTCGGCGCTGTCGCGCTGCAATTGGTCCGCGAATGCAAAGCGCTGCGCGAACTCGGGCGGGAAGCCGTTGACCACCGACGAGGGCTCTGGCTTGGCAAAGATGGCCGTGCCGGAATATCCCTTCCTGACGGCGGAATTCCAGTACTCACGATACTCCGGTAGATCGATTTCGAATTGTCCGCGCTCCGCCTTGGTTTCCTGAAGACAGACTATATCCGGTCGATGGGCGTCCAGAAACGGTTGCAGCAGCCCTTTCTTCAGCACCGCGCGGATGCCATTGACATTCCAGGAGAAAATCTTCACGGCAAATTCCAGCCGGCGCCGAGCGCCTTGTAGACCGCGATCAAGGACGTAGCGGCATCGGTACGGCTCTGCGACAGCACCAATTCGGCGCTCAACGCCGTGCGCTCGGCATCCAGCACTTCGAGGAAATCGATCAGGCCACCCTTGAATCGCCGCTGCGCGAGATCAGCAGCCTTGTCGCTGGCGGCCGCGGCCACTGTCAGGGCTGCGCGCCGGGACTGCGCCCGGCCGTAGGTGATCATGGCGCCTTCGGTGTCCTCGAGCGCATTCAGCACCGCGCCTTCATACGCGGCAAACGCCGCGTCGGTCTCTGCCCTGGCCGAACTGATCCGCGCGCGTACCCGGCCCAGGTCGAATGCCGCCCAGGAAATGCTCGGTCCTGCCGAGAAGAATCGCGCCTCGCCCTGCCCGAAATCCCCGAAGGTCGGAGCCAGATAGCCGGCATCGCCCACCAGCGTGACCTTGGGGAACAAGTCGCCGGTCGCGACGCCGATCCGCGCCGTGGCGCCGGCGAGCCGCCGCTCCGCAACGCGCACGTCGGGCCGGCGCCGCAGCAGCTGCTCCGGCGTTCCGATGGCGCTGAAGGGCGGCAAAGCCGGCGTCGCGGCCTGCGGCGACAGGCGGGCGGTAAGGGCATCCGGCTGGCGCCCGGTCAGCACGCTCAGCCGGTAGATGGTGGTTGCAATCGAGGCTTGCAGGGTCGGAATCGAGGCCAACGTGGTCTGCCACTGTGCCTCGGCGCGCGACGTATCGAGTTCGTTGCCGCGGCCCGCCTCGAGCCGCGTGCGGGTGAGCTTCACCGTGCTCAGCTGATTGTCGGCATTGCGCAGCGTCAGCGCCAGTTGGTCCTGCAGACCGCGCAGCACGAAGTAATCGCGCGCGACCTCGGCGATGACGCTGACCCGTGCATCCTGCAACATCGCTTCGCCGGCGCCCACGTCGGCGCGGGCCGCCTCGACGTTGCGCCGGACGCGCCCGAACAGATCGAGCTCCCACAGGCCGTCGAAGCCGGCCTGCGCCGTGTCGAATTCCCGCTGCTGCCGGTCGAACCCTGGCAGCTGCTGCTGCGCGTCGAGGTTGTGCGTATAGCCGCCGGCCAGCGTCACGGTCGGAAACTGGTCGAACCCGGCGAGCCGGCGCACCGCGCGTGCCGCCCGCAGATTCGCCTCGGCCGCGGCCAGATCCTTGTTGTGCGCCAGCGCATCGTCGACCAGCCCGTCGAGCAGCGGGTCCGAAAACGACGTCCAGTAGCGCTCGACCGTCTCGCCGTCGCCGAGCCCCGGCTCGGCGGCATTGGCAAAGCGCGGATCCACCGGCGTCGTCGGCCGGTGATAGTCCGGCCCCACCGCACACCCCGCAAGGATCGCGGCCAGAGCGCTCACGGCCAGGGTACGCGCAGCCCGGGCGCTCAAGTTCAGGGTACGCGCCGCCCGGGCGCTCAAGGTCAGGCCACGCGGGGCCAGAGCGCGCACGGTCAGGATGCGCGCAGCCGAAGTGCTCCAAGTCGGGGTGCGCGCGGCCAGGGCGCCCTGGCCCACAATGCCCGCGGAACGGGCGCGCGCGGCCGGAATCCCGCGCGGCATCCTGCGGCTATGCACGGCCCGCCTCGATCTCGGCGGCGCTCACCGGCGGCAGCTCAGCGCCCGGATTGCGGCGATTTTCCAGCCAGGACTCGATCGTCACGAAAAATACCGGCGTGAGGAACAATCCGAACATCGTCACACCCAACATCCCGGCAAACACGGCGATGCCGATCGCCTGGCGCATCTCGCTACCCGCACCGCTGGCGATCACCAGGGGAATGACGCCCATGATAAAGGCGAACGAGGTCATGAGAATCGGGCGCAGCCGCAGGCGGCAGGCTTCGACCGCCGCCTCGATGGGCGCTTTGCCATGCTCGACGCGCTCGCGGGCGAACTCCACGATCAGGATGGCGTTTTTGCAGGCGAGTCCGACCAGCACGATGAAGCCGATCTGCGTCAGCACATTGTCGTCCGAGCCCTTGAGCCACACCCCCACCATCGAGGACAGCAGGCACATGGGCACGATCAGAATGACGGCCAGCGGCAGTGCCCAGCTCTCGTATTGCGCGGCCAGAATCAGGAACACCAGCATGACGCAGATGGGAAACACGAACAGTGCGGTGTTGCCCGCCGACTTCTGCTGGAACGTAAGGTCGGTCCATTCGTAGCCGAACCCGGTGGGCAGCGTGTCGCGCAGCACGCCCTCCATGGCGGCGGCGGCTTGGTTGGACGAGACTCCGGGCGCACCCTGGCTGTTGATGTCCGCGGCCAGATACACGTTGTAATGCGACACGCGATCCGGCCCGGCTTGGAAGCGCACATCGGCGACGGCGCCCATCGGTACCATGTCGCCGCGGAGGTTGCGCATCTTCAAGTTGGCAATGTCCTCGGGCTGGTTGCGAAATTGCGGTTCCGCCTGGGCATAGACACGATAGGTGCGTCCAAAACGGTTGAAATCGTTGATGTACACCGATCCGAGGTAGGCCTGCAGGGTGTCGAATACCGCCGACAGCGGCACGCCCTGGTTCTTTGCCTTGACGCGGTCGACGTCCGCGAACAGTTGCGGCACGCTGTTTTGAAACGTCGAGTAGGTTGCGTAGGGATTGAGTTCGCGCGTCTGCCGGGCTTTGTTCAAGACCTCCTGCGTGACCCGCGCGAGTTCGTCATAGCCGTGCGCGCCGCGGTCCTGGATGAACAGCTTGAAGCCGCCGGTATTGCCCAACCCTTGCACCGGCGGCGGCGGCACGGCGAAGATCACGGCGTCCTGAATCTGGCTGAATTTGGCGTTCAACGCGCCGGCGATTGCACCCGCCGACAGGTTCTTGGTGGTGCGCTCGTCGAAGGGTTTGAGTGGAAAGAACAGCACGGCTGCGTTGCTCAGATTGACGAAGCCCTGCACCGAGAGTCCGGAAAATCCGAGCACGTGATCGACCCCGGGCGTGTCCTTCGCCATCTGCGACATGCGCCGCACCACTTTCTCGGTCCGGTCGAGCGAGGCGGCGTCCGGCAACTGCACGATGCCGACCAGATACTGCTTGTCTTGTGAGGGAATGAATCCGCCCGGCACGACGCGAAAAATTCCCCAGGTGCACACCAGCAGGATCGCGAACCCTCCGAGCACCACGATGCGGATCGCCGTGATGCGGCGCACCCCGTGCCCGTAGCGCTCCGAGGCGGCCTCGAAGCCGCGGTTGAAGAGCGCGAAGAAGCGCCCGAGCACGCGATTGATGCCGCGCTGAAACGCATCCGGCGGCGCGTTCTTCGGCTTGAGCAGCAGCGCCGCGAGCGCCGGCGACAGGGTCAGCGAATTGAAGGTCGAGATGATGGTGCTGGCCGCGATGGTGATGCCGAACTGGCGGTAGAACTGGCCGGTCAGCCCGCTGACGAAGGCCACCGGCACGAAAACCGCGCACAGCACCAGCGCGATCGAGATGATGGGCCGGGTCACCTCGCCCATCGCGGCGTGCGCGGCCGCATGCGGGTTCAAGCCGTCCTCGATTTTGCGCTCGATGTTCTCCACCACCACGATGGCGTCGTCGACCACGATGCCGGTGGCCAGAACCAGGCCGAACAGGGTCAGCGAATTGATCGAGAAGCCGGCCAGCAGCAGAGCCGCCAAGGTGCCGACGATGGCGACCGGCACCGCAACCAGGGGAATGACGCTGGCGCGCCACGTCTGCAGGAACACCACCACCACCAGCACCACCAGCAGCACCGCCTCGAACAGGGTGTGCACCACCGCCTCGATGGAGCTGCGCACGAACACGGTCGGGTCGTAATCGATTTCGTAGCTCACGCCCTCGGGGAAATTCTTCGCCAACTGCTTCATGGTGGCGCGCACCGCGTCCGAGAGCTGCAGCGCATTGGCGCCGGGCAGCTGAAAGGCCGGGATCGCGACCGCCGGTCCCCCGTCCAACATGCTGCGCAGCGCATAGTTGTCGGGACCGAGTTCCAGCCGCGCGATGTCGCGCAGGTAAGTGGTCTCGCCGTTGGCGCCGCTCTTGACGACGATGTTGCCGAACTCCTGCTCGGTTTCGAGCCGGCCCTGCGCATTGACGATGTACTGGAACTCCGTCCCGGGCAGGGCGGGTTGGCCGCCGATCTGCCCCGCCGCCACCTGCACGTTCTGCTCGCGCACCGCGGCCAGCACTTCGTCGACATCGAGGTTGCGCGCGGCGATCTTCCCCGGATCGAGCCACAAGCGCATGGCGTAATCGCCCGAACCGAACACCTCCACATCGCCCATGCCCGGCAGGCGCGCCAGCACGTCGCGGATCTGGATGACGGCGTAATTGCGCAGGTACAGCGAATCGTAGCGTCCGTCGACGGAGCGCAAAAACACCACCATCGTGAGGTCGGGGGAGCGCTTCTGCGTCACCAAGCCGATCTGCCGCACCACATCCGGCAGCCGCGACTGCGCCTGCGACACGCGGTTCTGCGTCTGGACTTGCGCGATATCGAGATCGGTGCCGAGCCTGAACGTCACGGTGATGGAAAATGTGCCGTCGGGCGTGGCGGTCGAATTGGTATAGATGGCGTTTTCGACGCCGTTGATTTCCTGCTCGAGCGGCGTGATCACGGTCTCGGCGATGGTCTTCGGCGAAGCGCCCGGGTACTGACCGCTGACCACCACCGTCGGCGGGACGATTTCCGGGTATTCGCTGATCGGCAGCGCGGGCATGGCGAGCAACCCCGCCACGGTGATCAGGATCGCGAGCACCGTCGCGAATATCGGCCGCTCGATGAAGAACGATGAGATATTCATCGCCGGGGCACCCTAATTCGCGGCGCGCGCCGCGGGGGCCGGGGTGTCCGCCCCCATCACGACCCGCTGCGGCGTGACCGTGACTCCCGGGTGCACGCGCTGCGCGCCGTTCACCACGATCACGTCGCCCGGTTTGAGTCCTTCGCGCACGATACGCAGCCCGTCGATCACCCGTCCGAGCGTCACCTTGCGGTATTCGATCTGGTTGCCGGCGCCGAGCAGCAGCACATACTTCTGGCTCTGGTCGGTGTTGACGGCGCGATCCTCGATCAGTATCGCCGAGTATTCGCCGCTGCCGAGCAGCTGAACCCGGGCGAACAAGCCCGGCGTGAATTGTCCGTCCTTGTTTTCCAGAACCGCGCGCGCGCGGATCGTTCCGGTCTGCGGATTCAGCTGATTGTCGACGAAATCGACGCTGCCCGGGTGCGGGAAACCCTGCTCGTTGGCGAGGCCGACTTGCACCGGATTCTTGGCGTCGCGCGAACTCGGCCGCTCGCCCGAGCGCGCCATCTGCGCATACCGCAGATAGCTTTGCTCGTCCGCGTCGAAATACAGATAGATGGGATCCATCGACACCACCGACGACAGCAACGTGCCGCCGTTGGTGCCGCCCGTGACCAGATTGCCGCGCGTCACCTCCGCGCGGCTCACCCGTCCCGCGATCGGGCTCGTGACGCGGGTGAACCCGAGGTTGAGCGATGCCGATTCGAGTGCCGCCTCGGCACCCGAGACGTTGGCTTCACCCTGGGCGACCGTGCTCTTGCGCTCGTCCAACTCCTCCTCGGAAACCGCGCCGCTGTCCTTGAGACGCTGCACCCGCGCGAGCTCGACGCGTGCCAGTTCGAGCGCCGTCTTGTAGCGCTTCACGTCGGCGGCAGCTCGGTCGTAGTCCGCTTGGTAGGGGCGCGGATCAATCACGAACAGCAGATCGCCGGCCTTGACCTGGCCGCCTTCCGTGAAGGCCACCTTGTCGATATACCCCGAAACACGCGGCCGAATTTCCACGGTTTCAACCGCCTGCAGCCGGCCCGTGAATTCATCCCAGTCCTTGACGCGCTTCTCCAGCACCTGCGCCACGCTCACCTCGGGGGGAGGCGGCGCGGACTGACCGGGTTTGCCGCAGCCGGCGAGCGACAGCCAGGCGCAAGCGGCGCAACCGAGGGTGGCCGTTTTCAGCCACTCGGCGGCGAGACCCCGCAGATTGCGCCGCGGAGCACAGTGCCCCTCCTGATGCGATGGATTCTTGGTGTTCGCCAAAAGAAACGTCTTCACCATGCGCGCCTTGCCCTGATTTCTTGTCCTGTTGCGCCACGGCGCACCCTCGACGTTGCGCCACTGCGCACGCTCGATGACCGTCGTCATTTCACCACAAAGGGCGGCCAGTTTTAATAAGTTAACTTGAATGTTATTGACAATCATTCGCATTCGCGTTCATAATTCGGCCATGATAGTTTGCATCTGCAATGCGGTGTCCGACCGTCACATCAAGTGCGCGGTGGCAAGGGGCGCCGGCAGTATCCGCGATCTCACGCGCGAACTGCGGGTCGGTACCTGCTGCGGCAAGTGCGTCCCGGAAGCCAAGGCGATCCTCTCGGCCTCGCTCGAGGCGCGCAGCGAGAGTGCCTCGCTCGCCTACTTCCCGCAAAGCGGCGCCGAATTCGCGGTCTGATCGTGCCGCAAGCCCGCATCGGGCATACAATCCCGTCAAAGACAGGCGCATGGCGCGCCGCCACCGGGGGCCAGCGTGCAGGGCGATATAAAGGTTTTGGATTTCCTCAATCAGGCGCTCAAGAACGAGCTGACGTCCGTCAACCAGTACTTTTTGCATGCGCGCATGCTCGACAACTGGGGGATGAAGCGGCTCGGAAAACTCGAGTACCAAGAATCCATCGACGAGATGCGGCACGCGGACCGGCTGGTGAAGCGCATCCTGTTCCTCGACGGGCTTCCCAACCTGCAAGATCTCGGCAAGCTGTTCATCGGCGAGGATGTGAAGGAGATTCTCGAGTGCGACCTGAAGCGCGAGATGGCCGCGCATCCGTTGTACGTCGACGCCATCGCCCACTGCGAATCGGTGCGCGATTTCGTCACCCGCGAGCTGCTGGTGCACATCCAGAAGAGCGAAGAGGAGCACATCGACTTCATCGAAGAGCAGCTCGGACTGATCGCTGCCATGGGCTTGCAGAACTACGTCCAATCGGCCGTCGCCGCGCTGCCCGATTCCTAGCCCCGATTCCTAACCCGATTCCTAAGCCCCCGATTCAAACCGATTCCTGGCTACGCCTAATCCCGATTCCTTGCCTCGATGCCCCGCCCCGCTGCTTTTTAATCGCAGCGGCGGGTGGGATCTCAAGACACGCTCCCAGACTGGCAGGCCGGCGGCTGGCGCGGACAGGCGCCGCTGCGGGGACAGATGACGCTCGCGGGTGAATCGAGGGCCTCGGCGATCCAGGCGATGTTGAGCACCTGCGACGCCGCACGGATGGCGGCGGCCGCCCGCTCCGGTATCACCCCGTCGCCGCCGCCGGCGCGGCACGCATCGGCCACCGCCGCCACGATGTCCTCGCCGTCGAAGCGCTGCGCATCCAACGCGGGCAGCAGATCCACGCCCACCGACAGCACGTGCATCTCGTCGAGCGCATCGCGCGTGAGCAAGGAATGACAGCAGTAGAGGCGCGCGCGTTTGCCGTCCTGCATGACCGAAATCTGCGATTTCGGTGCCGCCGGCGGCGCGCCGGGCGTCAGTTGCAGCAGACGAAATACGGCCCAGCGAGGACAGGGATCGGACACCAGGCTCATGTTCCCCCACGGCAACGGAATGCCGTTGCCGCGATACACGGCGCGCAGGTAGCCCGGTGCATACGCGTCGAAAAAATGCCAGTGGCGATACGGCGATACGGCCGTCATGCGGCGCATGACCAACGCCGGTGTCACGCCAAGCTTCGCGCCGGCGGCAACGCTGTGGGCTTCACGGATGAGGAACCGGCGAAACGGCACGCGCGGGCAGAGCAGCGCGCCGGCGAAGAAGCTGCACTCGAAGTCGCGCCACGCGTACAGCACATCCTGGGCGCCCATCCCGGCCGGTGAAGCGGAGGCCTCGCCCTCGCCGGACTGGGCGCTGCGCGGCGAAATGGCGCCGTCGCCGTTGTGCAGGACCTTGTGGCCGATGAAGAACGCGAGCTCATACTTCAGCCGTTCTTCCTGGTTGCGCAGGCGATTGTTGATGAGCACCGTGCCGGGAGCCGCGAACCGCGAACGCACCAGCGTCCCGGGCGGCGCGCCCGGTGCGCCGTCGAACCACTGCACGTCGAGCGAGTGCCGGCGGCAGATTCCCATGAGCGCATCCAGGCTGAGCGGCATCTGGCGCTGGCCGCACTCCTCGGCCGCACGCTCGATATCGGGAAAATTATTGTGCCGGGTTTCCTGCCAGACGCGGATCAGGAGCTGCGCAAACTGCCGGCCCGTCGTGCCGGTCTGCGACAGGAGCTCCGGCAGCGCGTTTTGCAGCAACTCGTGCGAGAACAGAAACGCGGGCTCCAAGGGCATGGCCTCGAGGCCTCCCCGCACGCGGGGCGCCGGAGTCGCTTCCAATTCGGTGTTCTCGTCGAGGAACCAGCGCGCGTCCTTGCTGAAAATCCCCGCCAGCATGTCGAGCATCTGGGCCGACGGCACGCGCTTGCCGGTTTCGACCATGCTGAGGTAGGACACCGAGGGAGCCCCGGCCGCGTCGATTTGCACGCAGCGCGCCGACAATTCGTCGAGAGTCAATCCGTTACGCTTGCGCAGGGAGCGCAGCTTGGTGCCCAGAAAATGCCCCTGCCGTATCAGTCCCGCCATTGGGCTAGCAATCCCGCCTGTTCAATATGTGAAATTCACAGTGTCAAATTTCTGGTGTGTAAATCTTCGTCTATCTACTCTAAACTACGGCCCTATCGCGAGCAAACGCGCTTTTTTGTTTTTTCAGGAGAACGACTTGAGTAAATCGATCGACCGTTGGTCCGGCATACAGCGTCCCTACAGCTCAGCCGACGTCGCGCGTTTGCGCGGCTCCGTGAAGATCGAACACTCGCTCGCACGCCTCGGTGCGGAGAAGTTCTGGCGCCAGCTGCATAGCGAACCGGTGGTGGCAGGTTTGGGCTGCATGACCGGAAACCAGGCGATCCAAACGGTGCAGGCGGGACTCAACGCGATTTACTGCTCGGGCTGGCAGGTCGCGGGCGATGGCAACACGGCCGGAGAGGTGTATCCGGACCAGAGTCTGTACCCCGTCGACTCGGTGCCGAAGATGGTCGAGCGCATCAACAACGCGCTGCTGCGCACCGATCAGATTCATCACATGGACGGCAAGACCGACATCGACTGGCTGGTGCCCATCATCGCCGACGCCGAAGCCGGCTTCGGCGGCAATCTCAACGCCTTCGAACTCACCAAGGCGCTGATCCGCGCGGGCGCCGCTGGCGTGCACTTCGAGGATCAACTGTCGTCCGCCAAGAAATGCGGTCATCTCGGCGGCAAGGTGCTGGTGTCGACCGCCGAGGCCATCAACAAGCTGGTCGCGGCCCGGCTGGCCGCCGACGTGCTCGACGTGCCCACGGTGATCATCGCGCGCACCGACGCCGACGCGGCGGATTTGCTGCTCACCGATCACGACCCGCGCGACCAGCGCTTCGTCACGGGGCAGCGCTCGAGCGAGGGATTCTTCTACGTCAAGGCCGGCATCGAGCAGGCCATCGACCGCGGGCTCTCCTATGCCCCGTATGCCGACCTCATCTGGTGCGAAACCTCCAAACCGGACATGGCCGAGGCGAAGCACTTCGCCACCGCGATTCATGCCAAGTTCCCCGGCAAGCTGCTCGCCTACAACTGCTCGCCGTCGTTCAACTGGCAGGCCAAGCTCGATGCCAAGACCATGAAGCAATGGCGCGAGGAGCTCGCGGCGCTCGGGTATCGCTTCCAATTCATCACGCTCGCCGGCTGGCATGCGTTGAATCTGTCGATGTTCGAGCTGGCGTCGGCGTATCGCGCGGACGGCATGCTCGGCTACTCGCAGCTGCAGCAGCGCGAGTTCAGCCAGGAAAGCGCGGGCTATCGTGCCACCAAGCACCAGGCGTTCGTCGGCACGGCGTACTTTGATGCCGTGCAGACCGCGATCAGCGCCGGCACCTCGACCGCCGCCATGGCCGGCAGCACCGAGACCGAGCAGTTCACCGCGCCGAAGCCTGCGCCGAAACGCGCGCTCGGCTGAGTGGATTGACATGACGGTCGGCCCAGCGATGCAAGGAGGCCGGGGTGCGGCAGTAATGCCATTCCGATCTCCCCATCGACTGGGCCGTCGCTCATGAGCGACCCGGGCTAGGAGCCTCAGCATGAGTGCCGCCGTCCCCTCCGCCGCGATGCAGGACAGCGCCACCGCGAAGGATCATGCGTCGCTGATCGCGGAACACTTCCGGCTCTACAACGAGGAGTTCGGCCGCATCACCCGGCGTGCGGCGCTGAATTTTTTGGCCGAGGATTGGCAGACGGCGCAGCGCGACGCGGTGGCGCGCATCGAGCTGTACGGGCAGCGCGTGGCGCGCTGCGTGGCGGCGGTCGCCGCGCAGATGCAGTCGAAGCGCACCGATGTGGCGCTGTGGATCGAAATGAAGCGCTGCTACGAGAGCCTGGTGGCACGGCGCCCGGACAGCGATTTCTACCGCACGTTTTTCAATTCCGCCACGCGCGACATCTTCGGCACGGTCGGCGTGAATGCGGAGGTCGAATTCTGCGAGGCCAGCGTCGGCCGTGCGTCCGGCGCGGTGCCGATCCGCGTCTACCGGGTGGGCGCCTCGTTGCCGGTCGCGGTGCGCGAAATTCTCACCGACCTGCCGTTCGGCGCCGCGATCAACGATCCGGAGGCGGCCATCCATCGCATCAGCGCCGAGATCGGCCGCTTCTTTCAAACCGGGCGCCTCAGCGGCCAGCCCGAGTCGATCGAGCTCATCGAACCCGTCTTCTACCGCGACACCCATGCCTTTGCGGTCGGCCGCATCATCGGCGACGGATCCATCACCCCCCTGGTGCTGGCGTTCACCAACTCGCCCCAGGGCGTGCAAGTCGACGCCGTGATGCTGGCGCGCGCCGATGTCAGCTCGCTGTTCGGCTACGCGCGCTCGTACTTCCACGTGGATCTGCCGGTGGTCAGCGCCGCCATCACGTTGCTGCGCTCGTTCATGCCGCGCAAGTCCATCGACGAGCTGTACACGGTGTTGGGGCGCGCCAAACAGGGCAAGACCGAGCGTTACTTTGCATTGCAAAGGCACTTGGACAAATCCATCGACAGCTTCGTGCATGCGCCGGGCGAGCGCGGCCTGGTGATGATCGTGTTCACGCTGCCCTCCCACGAGCTGGTGTTCAAGGTCATCCGCGACCACTTCGGCGCGCCCAAGACCAGCACGCGCGAGGACGTGATGGAGCGCTACCAATTCGTGTTCCGCCACGACCGCGCCGGCCGCCTGGTCGACGCGCAGGAGTTCAAGCGCCTGCGGCTGCCGCGTGCGCGCTTCATGCCGGCGCTGGCCGAGGAGCTGCTGAACGATGCGGCGACGAGCTGCCGGATCGAGGGCGAGGATCTGATCCTAGAGCACTGCTACATCGAACGGCGCCTGCGGCCGCTCAATTTGTTCCTGCGCGAGGCCGAGCCCGCCGCCGCCGAAGCGGCCATCATCGATTACGGCAACGCGCTGCGCGACCTAGCGGCCAGCAACGTGTTCCCAGGCGACTTGCTGCTCAAGAATTTCGGTGTCACCAGCCATGGCCGCGTGATCTTCTACGACTACGACGAAATCTGCCTGGTGTCCGATTGCGTGTTCCGGGATCTGCCGCAGCCCAGTTGCGAGGAGGAGGAAACCAGCGCCGAACCCTGGTTTCACTGCGGACCGCGCGACGTGTTCCCGGAGCAATGGCTGCAGTTCCTCGCCATACCGCCGGCACTCACCGCGGTGTTCAAGCAGTGGCATGCTGATTTGCTGACGGCTGCGTGGTGGCGTGCTCTGCGGGCGCCGTCACCGGCGGCGGCAGCAGCTTGTACATCACCGGCGTCACCAGCCGTGCCAGCAGCGTAGAGGAAATCAATCCTCCGATGATCACCACGGCGAGCGGGGAGTAGAGCGCGGATCCCTGCAGCGCCAGCGGCAGCAAGCCGCCGATGGCCGTGGCCGAGGTGAGCAGAATGGGCAGGAACCGCACCGTGCCGGCCTCCTCGATCGCCTGATCGAGCGCCATCCCCCGGGCGCGCAGCCGGTTGGTGAAATCCACCAACAGGATCGAATTTTTGATCTCGATGCCGACCAGGGCGATCATCCCGATGATGGAGGTGAACGACAGCGTGTAATGGCTCGCGAGCAGGGCGAGCAGCGCGCCCGTGAGACCGAGCGGAATCACGCCCGCAACGATCAGCGTCGAGCGGAAACTGCCGAACTCCAGCACCAGCACCGCGAGTATGCCGAACACGGCCACCAGGATGGCCGGCAACAGGCCGCCGAAGCTCTCCTGCTGGGCTTCCACTTCGCCCGCCACGACGAAGCGGTAGCCCGGCGGCAACCCGATCGACCCCAGGCGTTTGACCGCCGCCGCCGTCACCCGCGCGGTATTGAACCCCGGTTCAACGTAGGCCGACACCGTGACCTGCCGCTCGCGGTTGTAGCGCGTGATCGAATTGGCGACCGTCTCGAAGCGCGGATTCGAAATCTGGCGCAGCGGGATTTGCCGCCCGCCGGCCGTGCTCACCTCGATGGCATCGAGCGCCTCGATGCTCGGCCGCTCGTGCATCGGCAGCCGCAAGGTGATGGGGTACTCGTCGCCGTTGCCGGCCCGAAACTCCCCCGCCGTCAATCCGGCGACCGCGAGCCGCACCGTGCGGTTGACCTCGAGCGCCGACACGCCGAGCAGGGCCGCCTTCTGGGTGTCGATGCCGAGGTTCAAGTCGGTGCGCAGCAGACGCACCGGATCGTTGACGTCGCGCGTGCCCGGCGTCGTCTTGAGCACCTCCTCGACCTTCGCGGCGATGCCGCGCAGGCCTTCGATGTCGGGTCCGACGACCCGGATCGCGATCGGCGCATCGATCGGCGGCCCCTGTTCGAATTGCTTGAGGGTGATGCGCGCGGCGGCGTAGCTGCCGAATTGCGCGCGCAGCGCGGCGAACAATTGCGGCGTGCGCTTGGGATCGAAGCCGCGCAATTCCACGAACACTTCGCCCACATTCGCGGAGCGTCCCTGCGGAAAGTAGTTGTAATAGACGGCGGGGCTGCCGTGGCCCACGTGGGTGAACCACTGCTTGACCTGCGGCTCTGCGGCGAGACGCGCCTCGACGAAACGCAGGGCGCGGTCGGTTTCGGCGATGCTCGCGCCGTCGGGAGCGTCGACCCGGATCAGGAATTGCGGCACGTCCGCGCTCGGAAACAGGCTGAAGCCGATGAGCGGGACCGTGGCGAGCGCAAGGCCGAATATCGCCAACGCGGCCAGCAGGGTGGTTCGCGGCCGCTTCAGCACCCGGCGCAACGCCGGACCGTACACGCCGTGAATGACCGTCATCACCCGATGCAGCACTGCCGACTCGGCCGCCTCACCGTCGTTCAGCATGCGGCTCGCGAGGAACGGAATGATGGTGAGCGACACGAACAGCGACGCCGCCACCGTGTACAGGATGGCGGCCGGCAGCGAGCGGATGAACTCCCCCGGCCCTTCGGGCAGGAACAGCAGCGGCAGGAACGCGAGCACCAGCGTCGCGGTGCAGCCGAGCACCGCCAGATAAATCTGGTCGGTGGCCTTGATGGCCGCCTCGACGCGCCCGTATCCGGCGCGCGCATAGCGCGTGATGTTCTCCACCACCACGATGGAATCGTCGACCAGCAATCCCAACGCCAGCACGAAGCCGGCGATCGACAGCTGATTGAGGCTGAAGCCCGTCACGGAAAGGAGCGCCACGCCGATCGCCAACGACAGGGGAATCGAAATCATCACGACGCCCGCGGCGCGCAGCCCGAGCGGCAACAGCGTCAGGAGCACCAGGCAGATGGCGATCGCGAAATCCTCGCCGAGCCGGCCGAGCCGGTCGGCGACGTTGCGCGATTGATCGAACCCACGCTCCAATTTTATGTCCGCGGGCAGGGTCCTTTCGAAGTCGGCGAGCTTCGCATACAGGCCGTCGCGCACCTTGAAGATGTTGGTGTTGTCTTTCTGATTGGCCGTGATGAACACGGCGCGCTTGCCGTTGAAGCGCCCGGTATAGGCGTACTCTTCGGTCTGCCAGGACACCTCGGCAATATCGCGCACCTTGACCAGGCGCCCTTCACTCGCCCCGACCGCCGTGTCCTCGATCTGCTCGAGCGAGCTGTAGCTTCCCGAGGTGCGCAAGTTATAGCGGCGCAGACCGACGTCGACCGCGCCTCCCGGCACATTCAAGCTTTGGCCCTGGATCGCCTGGATGACCTGATCCAGGCTCACGCCCGCGCGGCTCAGGCGCTCGAGATCGACGGCGACCCGCACTTCGGGCTCCGGGAACGCCCAGGTCTCGGCGGTGCGCACGCCGCCGACCGTTTCGAAGGCGTCCTTGAGGTTCTGCGCCTTGTCCTTGAGCTCGCGCCAGCTCGCGGTATCGCTCACCAGCGCCATCTGCACGATGTTGACTTCGCCGGGGCTGTCCCTGCGGATGTCGATCTGCGCGATGTCCGCCGGCAGCGTCGAGCGGATCCGATTGAATTCGCGAATCACTTCGTCCTGCTTCTTCTCGGGATCGCTGCCGTAATAGAACTCGACGTGCACCACCGCCAGGCCGTCGAAGGCGGAGCCCTGGATCTTTTTTACGTTTTCCAGCGTATTGACCGCATCCTCGATGGGTTTGACGATCAGTCGCTCCATGTCCGCCGGATTGGCGCCCGGCCACACCAAGGTGAGCGTGGCCGCGGGGAACGGAAAGGAGGGATCCTCCGAACGAGGGATGCCGATGAAGCTCGCCAGCCCGAGCGCGATCAACAGGCCGAACATCACCAGCGTGAATTGCCAGCGCCGCACCGCGAACGCCCAGAGGCTCATGGCACCGCCACTCGCACGGTCTCGCCGTTCTCGAGAAACGCCGCGCCGTCGGTCACCACCTGAGCGCCCTGCGACAATCCGTCCAATACCTCGATGCGGCCGGCGCTCATGCGGCCGATCCGGATGTTCACCCGGTGCACCACGTGCGTCGAGGGATCCAGCACGAAAACTCCGGCCTCCCGGTCGTTGGCTTCGAGCAGCGCCTGCAGCGGAATCACCCGGCTGCTCACCGGGTTTTGCGGACTGAGCGCAACCTTCGCCACCAGTCCCTGCACGAAGCGGGCAGCCCCGGCGTCGACCTGCACTTCCACCGTGAACGTACCGGTGGCGGCATCGGCCGCGGAGGCGATGTTGCTTATGCGGCCGCGGAAGGATTGGCCCGGCCAGGCGTCGAACTCGACGCGCGCCGCATCGCCGACGCGCACGCGTACCACGTCGCGGTCCGCCAAACCCACCCGCACGATCCAGCCGCGCTCAGCACCCCCCAGCACCAGCACGGTCTGCCCCGCCTGCACGACCTCGTTGGCCTCCGCGAGCTTGCGCAACACCACGCCGTCGACGGCGGCCTCGATGCGCGCATGCGCTGCGTTGAACCGGGCGCTGCTCTCGGCCGCGCGCGCCACCGCAAACGCGGTGCTCAGGTCCTGTACCTGTTCCTGCGTCGCGACGCCGTCAGCCAGCAGCGCTTTGCCGCGTTCGAGATCGCGCTGCGCCTTGGCCGCCGCCTGGCGCGCCTGCTCCAGGGACGCGTCCACTTCGACCGGCTTGAGCACGGCAAGCGACTGCCCGGCCTTGACGCTCTGGCCCTCCTCCACCGGGATGGACTCGATCACACCGCCCACCTTGAACGACAGGCGCGCCTCCTCCTTCGGAGTGAGCAGGCCCACCGCCCGCAGCGCATTGTCGAGCGCGGCATCGGTGACACTGACCACCTGCACGGAGCGCAGCGGCGGCGCCGCGCTGCCGCTGGCGTTCCCCGAACAGGCGGCCAAGGCGGCGCACAGCGCCAACGGCGCCAGCAACGCCAATCGCGCCAGCAACGCCAATCGCTGCAGCACCGCCAACAGCGCTAACGGCGCCAGTGGCGCCAGCGGCGCGTCAACATTTAGCGAGACCCGCAGGCTGGTTTTCGTCATGGCTGAATGTCCGTCGGGTTTTTGTGAGTCACCATCCCGACCGCATATCGCAGTTCGGCGATGCCTTCGAGGGCGGCGAAGCGCGTCACATTGAGATTCAATTCGGCGTCGGTCAGCGCGCGGCGCGCGTCGATGAATTCAGCCTGGTTGATCTGACCGAGATCGCGCTTGCGCGAGGCGATGCGAAACGCGCCCGCCGCCGCCTCGACCCGCTTCGATGCGGTGCCGAGCGAGGACTCCGTGACCTCTAGATTCTGCAATGCCTGCTGCACCTCGAAGCGGATCGTTTGTTCCTGCGCCGATCGCTCGGCTTGCGCTTCGCGCAGCGCCGCCCGCGCGCCGGCCACGCCGGCCTGATCCGCGCCGCCGGCGAACAGGTTGAATCGCAGCACCAGAGAGGCCAGCACGTAGCGATCGTCGCCGCCCAAACCATACGTGTAGCCCTGCGTGCCGGCATCGAGGGCGAATTCCAGGCGCGGTTTGAAGGCGGCGCGCGCCAGGAGCTCGCCGGCCTCGGCGGCAGCCGCGGCCGCATCGAGCTGCTTGAGCTCCGCACGCTGACGCAGCGCCGTGTCCTGCAGGGAACTCAAGCTCGATCGTGGCCGCAGCCGCACGATGTCTGGATCGTCGACCGCCGTCACCGGCAGCGGGCGGTCAAAGGGCGCGTTGCGCAGCAGATTCACATAGCTTTGCGCCAGCCGCTCCGCGTTGCCGGCACCGAGCCGCGTCTGCTCGACTTCCAGCTGATCGGCCTCGGCGCGCAACACCAGATCCCGGGTGATCTTGCCATTGCGGAACAGGCTGTCGTTGACGCGATGATTCTCCGCGGCGAGCTCCAGGGTCGCCTCGAAAATCCCGATCTGCGCGCGCGCCTGCAGCCAGCGATAGTAGGCCTCGCGCATGTCGCGCTCGATGCGCGCGGCGAGCGCCGCCCTGCCGGCGGCGGCGGATTGGTATTGCGACTCCGCGCCGGCGCGCGCCGCGCCGAGTCGCGGGTCATACAAGGATTGGGTCAGCGACAGCTTGGTGTCTTGTTCGCGGGTGCGCTGAAAATCGATTTGTTGATTCGCCACCGGCGCGAAGCGCGCGGCGCCGGTGAGCTGATTGAGAGTCGCATACACGGGATTCACCAAGTCGCCGACCGGGATGTCGATGCTGCGGCCGCCGTCGGCGCGCGAGTAGCGCGCCGCGAAATCCAGCGACGGCAGATACCGGGCGCGCGCCTGCTCAAGTGCGGCCAGCCGCTCGGCAACCCCCGCACTTGCTCCGTCGAGTTCCAGGTTTGCCGCGAGCGCGTCGGCCACCAAGGCGTCGACCGCTTCTTCAACCGAGACCGCCGCCGACGGCGGCGGTGATGGTGGTTGCGGCTGCTGTTGCTGTTGCTGTTGCTGTTGCTGTTGCTGTTGCTGCTGGGTTTGCGCCTGCGCGCCGTAGGCGGTCAAGGCCAGCACCAGAAGCACGGCCGCGAAACAGCTGCTGGTCACTTAGGGATCCTCCTCGCGGCTCTGTTTGCAATCCCTGTCTCGGATTTGGTCGTGATCCCCCTCTTGGCTTTAGTCGTGATCCCCCTCTTGGCTTTAGTCGTGATCCCCCTCTTGGCTTTAGTCGTGATCTCGGTTACGGCTTTAGCCGTAATCCCCGCCTCGGCTTTTGCCGCTGCCGCGCCCTGCATCGCCGCGCGCAAAAGGGCGAATGCATACTGGCTGAAATCAGGAATGGCGACCCCGAACCTTGCGAGATCATCCCCCTTGGCCATCGCCAGCTGAATGATGCCGTGCGTGAAGGCCCAGAGCGTGATCGCGAGATGCACCGATTCGCCGACATCCAGACGAATGCTGCCGTCGCGTTTCCCGGCTTCGATGGCCTGCACCACTGCTCCGATCGCCTGATCCGCGGCCGCGCTGCAGCCAACCTCGTGCGAGCCCGGATCGATCGCAACCGAGTGCTGGTTGAAGCGCGAACAGAAGTCGAAGTAATGAGGGAATTCATGCGCGTAAGCCATATACGCCTGACCGATGGCCTCGACTTGATCGATCCCTGATGGATGCGCAGCCGCGGCCGCAATGAACCGATCCCGAAGCAACCGCATGGCGCGTTCGCCGATGGCGAACAGCAGTTCCGCTTTGTCCCGGAAATACACGTACACCAAGGCCCGCGAAAGGCGCGCACCCCGCGCCACCTGATCGATGGTGAGCGCATCCCAGCCCTTGTCGATGTACAAGACCTCCGTGGCGTCGAGGATTTCAGCGCGGCGGCGCTCCTTCTCCTCTTCCCGGCGGTCGGCAATGTAGGACATCGACTGAACGATAGATAATTATTGACACTGTGTCAATAATTGCCTAATCGCCAATGCCCCGACGATATGCATGGGCACCGATCTTCAAAACGAACCCCTTAGCGCAAGAATGGCGCCTGCGGATTTCGTCCTTTAATCAGTCCCGAGCAATGGCTGATTTCCCTATGCGTGTCATGTGTCTTTCCCTTTCGCGGTAGACATCAGGCTGTGACGACAATTTCAGCTTCCCACGATCCGCTCGGCAGCGCCGACAGGGCCGACAGCGCCGACAGCGGCGTGACAGCACCAAGCCTTATTCCCTATGCCAGGATCGCATGGCAAGGATAAATCCGGAGATGCCCGTTTCTGGTTGTGTCTATGATGCGTGCACAGTACTTCCGTAGGAGTGTTTTGATGAATGCGAACACAAGTGTCCTCATAATCATGGGCAGTATACGTGCCGGGAGAGTCTGCCTCACGATCGCCAACTGGATTGCCGGCTTGGGTCGCAAGTTCACTGATCTTGGTTATGAGATTATCGATCTTGCGGACTGGCCGCTGCCCATGGATGACGAGCCCGCCATCCCAGCAACCGGAGTTTACGCGAACGCTCATACGCGTGCGTGGAGCGAGAAGATTCTGGGCGCTGGCGGCGTCATTATTCTATCGCCTCAGTACAACTGGGGGTATCCGGCCGCGCTGAAGAACGCGATTGATCATTTGTATCGCGAATGGCGCGACAAGCCGAGCGCCATCATTACGTACGGCGGCCATGGCGGCTCAAAGTGCGCGGAACAACTCAAACAAGTCGCCGCAGGGATAAAGCTTCAACTCGTACCCACCGCCCCGGCTCTCGTACTGCCTGAGAAGGTGATTCGCGAGGGTGCAACCCTGGAGCCCGATCGAGATTTCAGTGAGCACGTCGCATCTGTCAAGATCGCTCTCCTGGAGTTGCGTGCCACAATTACATGAGCCGTGAGCATCGGCGCACTCATTGGATGCCGGGATCCTCGGGTCGCTGCGCCAGCAGCGGACTCAGGATCGCATTGATGCTATCCAAGGTGAATGCACCTGCCTCGGCATAGCGCAGCACGCCGTAGCGATCGATCACGAAGTTCAGAGGTACAACCTTCACCGCGCCATAGTCGCCCCTGAAGCGCCTGATCATGGGAAAATTTACCAGGGCCTGCACGGGTTTCAGCTGCTGCGGCGGCAGCGAATCCTCGGTCGCGACCGCGAAGATCTCGATGTCGCTGCCCCGCTCGCGCATCGCGCGGTAGTAGTTTGACAGCAACGGCAGTTCCTGCCTGCAGGGGCCGCACCAGGTGGCCCAGAAATTCAGCACCACAACATGACCTTTCAGGTCCGCAAGCTGGATTTTGCGGCCATCGAAGGTAGTAAGCTCGAAGTTGGGCGCCGGCTTGCCGACGGTCGGCGGCTTGCCGCTCCAGTTGAAAGCATGCGTCGTCGCCGCGGCGGTCAGGCAAAGTCCGACGAGCGTACCCATGATGGCCTTGTTGATCCTAAACCCCCAATTCATCCCTACTTCGGCAATTCATCCCCTACTTCGGAAAGGATAGCAGTACACGCACTGCCTACAAATTAATCGTCGGTTTCGGATCAGCACGCCTTCAACTTATCCACAGGCGTTTCCGCGGAAACGCGCGTCGTCGCTCGTTCGACCGAGGCCTTTGTCGCGATACTCGATTGTCTCGAGGACGGCGCCAAAGGACGACGCATTATCCTGAATACGATGCTGTCGCGAGACGCGGTCTACGTCAGCCGCAATACACGTCAGTGCCGTGAGCCGGAACGAGGGCAGCATCCGCCCAGCGCGGATCGGACCGCAGCACCAGTCTCCAAGGGCCTGCTGGCCGGGGTACCGGCTGTGGCCGGTCGGACAGATTGAAGACCGCGAGCAAGCCCCGGTGGCTGAAGCATAGCCAGGCCGCGTCCGCATCGTAAGTCACCAACGGCTTGTCCTGCGTCCCGGTGCCATGCGCCGACGCGCCGCGCGCCGCATCGCGGCGCAGCCGCAGCAGCTGGCGATACCACTCGAAGAGTTCGGCGTGCGCCGGAGCCGCGAGCTCGGACCAATCGAGCTTGGAGCGTTCGAAGGTGCCGAGCTCCTGAGGATTGGGCACCGCGCCTGCCCAGCGGAAACTGCTGAATTCCCGGCTCCTGCCCTCGGCGACCAGGCGCCCCAACTCGGCGTCCTGATGATCCGTGAAGTACAGAAACGGCGTCCGCGCGCCCCACTCCTCGCCTTGAAAAAGCAGCGGTACGAACGGCGACAGCAACGTCATGGCCGCGACCGCCTTGAGCTGCGGTACGCCGAGCAGCATGCTGAGCCGTTCGCCCTGCGCGCGATTGCCGATCTGATCGTGATTCTGCGAGCACACGACGAGCTGCTCCGCGCCAACGCCTGTCGGAGGGCGGCCATGGCGCCGCCCGCGGTGCGCCGAATACTGTCCCTGATACACGTAGCCGTCGCGCAGCGCCGCGGCCACGTCGGCCAAGCCGTGGAAATCCCCATAGTACCCGTCGGTTTCGCCGGTAAACAGGCGATGCACCGCGTGGTGAAAATCGTCCGCCCAATGCGCATCGAGCCCGTAACCGCCTTGCGCTATGCTGCGCACGAGACGCGGGTCGTTCAGGTCGCTTTCGGCGATCAGCAGCAAGGTGCGGCCGAGTTGCGCACCCAGCTGCCTGACCGCGCCCGCCAGTTCCTCGAGAACATGCACGGCGCCGAAAGAGTAGATCGCGTGTACGGCGTCGAGCCGCAACCCGTCGAAGCCGTAGTCGCGCAGCCACATCAGCGCGTTGTCGATGATGAAATGACGCACGGGATCGCTCTGCGCTCCGTCGTAATTGAGCGCCGCGCCCCAGCCCGTGTGGTATTGCTCGGTGAAGTAGGGACCGTACTGCGAAAGGTAATTGCCGTCCGGCCCCACATGGTTGTAAACCACATCGAGCAACACGGCGATACCCGCGGCGTGACACGCCTGCACGAACTCGGCGAGCTGCCGCGGCGTGCCGTACGCGGGAAAGGGTGCGTACAAATCCACCCCGTCGTATCCCCAGCCGCGCCTTCCCGGAAAGGTGGCCAGGGGCATGAGCTCAACGTGCGTGATGCCGAGCTGTAGCAGATGTGGAAGTTTCGCCTGGGCCGCCCTATAGGTGCCCTCGGGGGTGAACGTTCCCACATGCAGTTCGTAGATCACCGCTTCGCTCAAGGGTTTCGCGGCAAAGACCTTCGCTGCCGCTTGCAGGGCGCGGAGCTCCGCCGTGTCGATGCGATGCGAAGCACCGTGCACGCCGTCGGGCTGCCACCGGGACCCTGGATCGGGAACGGGATCCTTGCCGTCGAGCGAATATCGGTAGCCCTCGCTGAAGACCGCGGGGTCGGCATCGACCTGCCACCGCCCCGGCTCGACGCCCGGCTGCATCGCGATGCGCCGGCCGCCGGCGACCAATTCGACGCTCTTCGCCGCCGGTGCCCAGACATCGACCCTCATGATTCGACCTTCATGATTCGACCTTCACGATTCGACCTTCATGATTCGACCTTCGTGATTCGACCCTCATGATTCCACCTTCACGACGGCTCCCGCACGAGCAGCGCAACGGGAAACGCGTCGAACAAGGCGCCGGGCGTCACGTCCCGCTGCACGACGGCGCCGGTAAAGTAGTTGCGCCAGGCGCCGCCCGGCAGCGGCAGGCGGGTATCGCCCCAGTCGCCGCCCAGCGTCAGCGTGAAGCGCGGCACGGCGGCGATCAAGTTCTCGCCGCGCCGAAAAGCGAGCAAGCGCGCGAGGTGCGCGCCCTGCGCGACCAGGGGTTGATACTTGCTCAGGTCGGAGAAGTCCTGCTCGCGCTCCCCTCGGATCGCCAGCAGGCGCGCCGTCATCCACAGCTTGGGCAAGCCGGAGTCCCAATCGCGTATCGCGTCGGCGGCCGACATCGCATGTGTTTCCCGCAGCAGGGAGTCGCGCAGCGTGAAATCCACGGGGCGTCGATTGTCCGGGTCGACCAGGCTCAAATCCCACAGTTCGGTGCCCTGATAGAAGTCGGGTACGCCCGGAACCACGATCTTGATGAGTGTCTGGGCAAGACTGTTGATGCGCCCGGGCAGGATCAGCGGATCGACGAAATGCGTGAGGCTCGCCAGAAACTCCGGCGTCCGATAAATCCCGTCCACGAAGCCGCGTATGGATTCCTCGTAGGCAGCGTTCGGCTCATGCCAGGACGTATTGATCTTCGCCTCGCGGCACGCCTTCAACATGTACTGCCAGCAGCGCTCGCGGTCGATGGGCCAGGCGCCGATCAAGGTCTGGTACAGCAGATACTCGGCGTGCCGGTCCGGCGCATGATTCTGCCAGGCGGGAGCGTTCAGCTTCGACCATTGATGCAGCGCTTCGGCCCAGCGGTCGGGAATTTCCGAGAGCAGCGATATGCGCGCGCGCACATCCTCGCTGCGCTTGTTGTCGTGCGTCGATGTCGCGAGCATGTTGTTCGGCCACCGCTCGCTCAAGGAGTGGCAGAACTCGTG
>Ga0209611_10003964_pt1 | contig 25434 bp, 17 predicted proteins | sample S1TSphgellanicum_3_FD_187693 | JGI IMG/M metagenome (GOLD analysis project Ga0209611, IMG submission 187693) | Host-associated microbial communities from peat moss isolated from Minnesota, USA - S1T2_Fc - Sphagnum magellanicum MG (SPAdes) (version 2) | ecosystem: Host-associated > Plants > Peat...
GGAAACAGTCCGTAGTTTTGTCTTGTCTGGGGTTCTACAAATGAACTTAATGGTAAGGGTAAGTTAGCGAACGTGTTATTAAATTTAAAGGCAAGGGGGGCGTGGGGGCGAGGGGGTGTAAGACTGGTGAGCAGGGGGCGGACGGTTCATGCGGAGGAATCTGAGGACGTGCAGAGAGATGAGGAGCAGTTAGCACGTATAAACATGCGCTAATAATAATACCCGTCGTCGATCCACTCAGGCATCAATCTCTCTCTCTCTCACACACACACACCCCTGCACACGCCTGCGCGAGCGCGGCGTAGACGGAGGCTGGAGCTGGTCATTCGGGGCCGGGACTGACTGATGACTAGTGCAATATAATTTCGGCGTTTTGATCAGCCACTAGTTGCTGCTGCTGAAATCGCTGATTTGCAGCAGCAGCAGCAGCAGCTGAGTGTAACTGTTTTTGAGATCAGATCGTCAACTGCGCTTTCCTTTTGCCAGTCCTGATCATGAAACAGTAAAGAGTTTCTTATGAGCACTATGGAAATCACAGACCGTGTAGTACTTTTTTAATTACAGCTTCGTGGAATCGCACGGTATTTACTATTCTGGATCTGGCTGTGTTGCTTGTTATGCGCGTGTACAGCGTTTCTAGCTCTCTTCTTCTTCTCTAGCTTTCTAGTGTACAACATAAATTGCTGTTCTTATTACTATAATTCGACGACTTCTTTTTTGGGGGCTGAGCGCACATTCACAATTAGAAACATTGGCCGAGTCTTCAGCGATTTCAGGAAATTACTTACCAGCTGCTGCTGGGCTCCAACCCGTTTACCGGATCAGCGAAATCAATTTACCAGAAACAATCTGATGGCTCTATAACTTCGACAATGCCCGTTATTAGTGTTTTACTTGCAGCTAGCTGCTGTTTCTAATATAATAGAGATGGTCATGAGGACACTAGTAGTACTGATGTCGCCTTGATAGCATTAACGTCCTTGATGATGAGTAGTTTAGTTATATGGGACTAAAGAGTTACGCTGCCGGAAGACTACAGTAAGTTTTGCCTCTAGTTCCATCTCTGGCTTTTGATCTGGAGCTGTTGTTAGAGGACGGATTGCTAGGCCTCCAAGTTCACCTCCAACTGGCTGTAGCTAGAATGCATTTGGAGCTGGCCTTGGAAGAATCCCCAAAATGGAAATTTCACTTCTTCAGGTGAATAACCCATGGAGGCCTAGCTAGCTTGTCATCAGGATATCTACGTACGGTGTATGAAAAATGCAAAATTTGAGATATTAGACCAACACCTAAATATCACACGCCAAAATGCAGTCCTTGGAAAAAGACTTCAACCTTGGCATCACTGATTCGTTTTACCATGTTTTCAATTATTAGGTGTTCTCAGTTAGCTTTTTCAGAAGGCCAAAATTTGAGAGTCAATTCTGATCAGTTCTTTCTGGAAAAAGCAGAACTCTGTAGCTCATTCAAGAGTCAAATATAGCTTCTTTTGGAGTTGCTACGGACCGGCCAGCATTGTGAGAATTCATCCTCAGCTTGAGCAAAAGTTCTTGTCAGTTGGGTTTGACCAACCAGGAAATTCTCGATGTTAATTTTCTCAACTTGCAGATATCAACTAATGGCTGAAATCTTCGCCTTTAGAATCTGTTAAATCTAGACTTCTGTGTTTTCGAGCTGCCCCGGAAGAAATCATTTCAACTCTTTTTTTCACATAGACTTGGAAACATTGGATAACATCGACCGTGTCTTGTACACTGTTCCTCCCATGAGCAATAATAATATGTTACTGGTCCACAGTAAATTTTGTTACTGATCAGGCGAAGTCAAGTAAGTGTTTGTTGGAGCTGGAACAATTTCATCATCTTGTAGTTCACAGTTCGATCGAGCAGATGGATCTCCATGAGTTGGTGCAAGGGGGAACAGTTTTCGAGCTTTCTTCTAGAGGATTCTCAAGGAATCAAAAATTACCACGCCTCTAGCGATACTTCATCAGGAACTGACTTGTGTCGCATGATCTGCCCCGGGGGTGGGGAGAGCATTTTTCAACTTGTTGGTCGTCCTTGAGCCGTGCTGGTGAGCTGGAGCTTTAAGCTTCTAATAGCGCCAAACAGCGCCGAGAAGGTCGAGCTTCCCTGTCGCGAGCTCTGAGTGAGCTCTTTAGTCAGGCATCATTCAGCAGCCCAACATGTTTTGACCAGTAGTGATTCTCCCCCCGCACAAGTGTTTCTGTGCAGGTTTTAAGCTGTGCCCGCGAGCTTCATGCGGCTGAGACTTGCAAACTAGTTGCCAACACTTTCCTGATATCGTGCAGGGTTTCAAGCTTCTCTATTGGGAGTGCCTGACTGCCGCCGCCGCCCGCGCGTGGGGTCGACCGTCTTCCTCTCCAACTTCCAGCTACCTAGCTACCTAGCTGCACATAGAGAGACAGCAACCGATCGAAGATCTCGGAATTACTACATCCGAATATTGTGCAGTGTTTCAAGCTCGGTAGTATTGGTCGTCGTCGTCCATCCCTGATCGACGCGGCACTCTTGCGGTTCCTGAAAATAATTTAGGGTACTGACACTACTTCTTCCTCTTCTGCATCTAGCATTGCACAGTTTGTGTCTTGAAAGCTGCTGTACAGATGATCCACGATTTCCTTAAACATCATGCGTGCCTCATGACTCCTTGTGGGTGCTGCAAACATAATCTCTTGCGCTGCCCACACAACGTCTTAGATCGGTAAAAAAAATCCGTTTGATGCATCTTGCACTCATGAATCCACCAGGTTTCCAATTGCTACTACTCCTGCTATGGTTGTCCATGCTCTTCGTGCCCTAGGTTCGTGTGCTTTACACCTCGATGGTGCCTCTTGTAAAGAGCAGTCTATATATCGTCTTGCATCGTGCAGATTCTTTGAAAGGACAAGGATGAGATATTCGAGACAAGTCTTGCATACACTGCACGTGAGGAGAGCGACGGTTGTTTGGAGGCGCCCGGATAAAACTTGTTGAGGATCACCAGCCGATGACCAGGCATGTACTCTGGAGTCTTCGTGATCATGTGATGTGACTGTAGGCTTCCAAGGTTCATATCAAATTTCGTAGATGGCGGACCGGACCGGCTCGCTAGATCGAAGACAGCTCGTGGTAAACAGCAGCCCAGACAGAGGTGGTCCGATCAGTCCATTGGATCGTAGAGCACCTGCAGCCGGTAATAGAATGCAGGAAGTTGTGAACTCGGTTTCAGGTCGAAGAACCATGATGCCGAGCAACCCTAGTCATGCAGGGCAAACCAATTCTTCAACTCCCTGTGCTGCTTGCAAGCTTCTCCGCAGAAGATGTACGCAAGAATGCCCCTTCTCGCCTTACTTCTCCCCACATGAACCTCAGAAGTTTGCCTGTGTGCACAAGATCTTTGGGGCGAGCAACGTTTCCAAGATGCTGATGGAAGTCCCGGAAAGCCAGCGCGCCGACACCGCCAGCAGTCTGGTTTACGAAGCTAATGCGCGGATCCGCGATCCTGTATACGGCTGCATGGGCGCTATCTCCGCACTCCAACAGCAAGCACAATCGCTGCAGGCCGAACTAAACGCCGTACGTCAAGAGATCATGCGCTACCGCCGGTACGATAACGCCGCAGCCGTCGGAGCAGCTGCTGCGTCCCCATTAACAGCCGGAGCTGCCGTGATGGCTCTTGGATACAACCAAGCTGCTCATCAGCTGCAGGATCACGAAAGAGGCATGGTTTCTGCTGGCGCTCTTTCAAGCCAAACCACAGCATCCGACAATTACAGCGCCATTCCCTCCCCCAACAGCGTCGCCACTCCTGAAATGAAACCCGAGCGCAGTTACTGGTCTCCATTGAACTAGCAGCCGAGCCCTGCCGCTTGTTTCAATACTACTACTACTTCTGGATCTCCAAAGATGACTAGCAATCCCAACAGCTAGTACTGTAGCTGTTGTAGCTCTCATCGCCTGCAACACCACTAGACTTCGGTTAGAACTCTCCTCGTCACGCTCGTGCATTCATGAAATCGGTAAGCAAATTCCCTTATATTTTGGAATTCTCTTGCATCTCTCACTGTACATGATGCAGGAAAATCCTAGCTAAGCTTTCCAAGTTGCAGAACTGAGAAGTTACTCTACATATATAACTCAATATGGCAGCTTCAGCTTTGGACAATCTGGCAACTTTGAACACACAAATTCCTGTAGACTAGTCACTAGATTGATTAACAGAATATCAATCCAGATTCGATATATATATTACAAATGCAGCAGCGAGTTGATATTAGGTTGATAGATGTCTATCTAGTATTATATAATTTGCTGCAACTGCGATTCTTTTTCAGGCTTGCAGCTTAGTACGCGAAGTCATAGAAATTACAGGTTTGAGTCTATTTTGATCAAGATTCCAAGGATTTTATGTATTGCATTAATATTCACGAGACTTCGACTCCGTGTAATTACATGAATCACGAACTGGAGTGTATGTACATGTGAGGTGGTGGTCTGTTATTATTAGGTCCAGCTTGCAAATCATCTGCAGCTGAGATACCATCATGAACTTCTGGACTGATCTTTTGTGTATTGTACAATTTTTTTTCAATAGATTGGACGTTGTGATCTCTGCAAAAGACATTAACAGGTCTGTTCTAGAATTTATACCCAATGTTGAGCCTCAATTCTGCAACTAGCTCGCTTCTAGAGTCTAGATAATGGACTAGGTATTCTATTGACCTTGAGCTGCCTGGCTACAGCTCGTGTAAGTACAAGCATCTATACCTAGCTGAGATTCTGTAGGACCGATGAGAAGTCTTGGTTGATGGCTTGCAATCCAGCATCTAGTGAGGCAAGATTCTAGGCTGATATTCTATGCACATCTAGAATTCTAAGAACTAGGTTGATATTGGCAAGTGCTACTATTCTAAGACAAGATTGATGATTTGCTACAGCCCCCTTTAGTCAGACGTTGGGTACTAATATACGACTAGGTTGAGATGACTTGCTTATATACAGCCTCCAGTCAGGAAAAAGGTACCATTCCAATCTATCTACTTGCTGGTTAATGCAGGTTGCTATACTTAATAAGTATTCCGAGACTAGGTTGATATTGGCAAGTGCTACAGCATGTAGTCAGGCTGCAAAAGGTGGTGAATACCATATACCTGGTTGAGGCTGCTACCTACCTCTTTAGCTACTGATCTATCCAGTTTAGGAGGTCATTGAAAATAGCCAGGCTATACGGTGTAGCTGCCCTGCTCAGATCCCATATATCAATGGCACATGTCCATAAACTTTCTCACATGTCCTCACCTATGTAAATTGGGTATGGTCATTTGGGGGGGAGGGGGAGGGTGATCCAACTGAGCCTTAGGTGGCGGTTAGGATATCTTTCCATGAGGGGGCTGTTATGAAAAAATCTGTCATAACAGCCCTTTTTCATTACAATTTTTTCACCTAACTGGGCTCAGTCATCTCACAGCTCTCACAACTCCACATTTACAAAATGCAAGAGAGCTGTGAGTCACCTTACTCTTTTTAATTGAAAGCTATGTGTAACATAGGTTACACCACTAGTATTCATTAATTATATATTTCTAGCCCATTGCATAGCACTACTGTTACAAGGTTCGCCACAATGGCTTTCCATTAGGCTGCTGTGATTACAATAGCCCAATGGAAAGAAACCCTTAACCAGGTCATGTGACTAATAACTATTACTAGACTGCTCAACATGACCATTATCTGATGTAATTGGCATTTGGGAGGGATTTTGCTCACATCATTAAGAAGTTTGTAAACTCTTTGCTAGACCTCATGCAATGTTCTATGTGTTAGTCGTATACGCATTTTCAAACAGCAGCTGACCGGCACAATAAGAAGTTTAAGATGAAAGGCAGAATCCCTCCTGAGTCTTGAGTGACAAATTATGAAGCATTGATTGACCAAGAATTCTAATAGTAAGGTGTGTGAATGATTTCCTAACTTTGACTCTCCAGCATTCTATAGTGTTCAATGAATTTGGTGCCTGGTTCAAGGAATGCTTCAACTGATCTGGTATGGAATATCATCCGGATTACACTAATTCACTCACTTAATGTTAGATGTACTTCAACTGCTAAGTGCATTAGTTCGACTTAATTCTCAATAGAGAAATTAAGTACATATAGCTAAAAGTCATTGGTCTCATATAATCACAAATCTTCTTCATTTAACACTTGAGTACAATATATTGGTCACAACTACCTATATATGTGACTCTGGAAACTAATTTCCCTTAATTGTTTAGGGTTTTTCTGTTAACCTGTAGGATATGAATAGTTGCTAGCATTGAAGAAAAGTACATGGTTGAACACTGGTGACTGTAATGTACATTAGAAACAAAAATAAATAAAAAGTTAGTGACCAACCCTGATTTTAGATGCAACACAAGCTACCCCTATGAAGGGAAGAGCCATGTGATCGATCAGTTTAGTAGAAACCTTTTAAGTGTCTTCCTTTGCTTATGTGCATTAATTGTGAAAGAGGGAATTATGTTGACTCAATTGGTGAACTCACTTGAGAGGTGAAGAGACACTCAAATGTCACACGTTTAGTTGGCAAGCTAACTGTTTCCCTGATCAAAGTGCATGAAATGGAAGAGATAGCAAGTCAAGGCCTTGTAAGGTGAAGAGGTTTTCAATCAATCATGTTCATTTTGCAAACTAAGTATTGTTCCATGCACATAATGGGAAGAGATAGTACATGGTGAATCAGCCCTGTAGGGTGCAATCGCATTCAGTTGGCAAACTGTCTGTCTGTCAAAAATCAGCTGAAATTTCTATTTGTCCTTGGATGGCAGCTTAAGAAGCAACATTTGTCCATTAGAGTGAGGTAGAAACCTTACGCAGAAGGTGAAATTGCCGCTCATGTCTCTTCATCACCAAACAAAATTTCAGCTGTACATATCCCTTATTTGGAAGATCCTCACCCCGGGCCTTAGGGTGTGCTGTGTGAACCAATGTTGTGCAGTTGTTTGAATTTTTAAAGAACCACCAGTTTATGTTTTTAACCATTCCAGAATCAAAGAACCGTCAGTTCCAGTTCTTTGAAAACAATTCAAAATCAAATAACCATCATTTTTGGTTATTTCAAATCCCTCAAAGAACCACCGGTAAATTTCTGGTTAATATTTCAAAAAGCTCAAAGAACCAATGGTTTTCATGAAAGAACTGGCAAAGAACCAGCAGTTTTTTGGTCGGCTGTTTGACCTTTTCATGTTCTTGAGAATCATGAATTTAGTCACACATGGAAATTTAGTTTCCATAGTCACCAAAGCCAATTCTTTGATCCTTTTCCAAACCAAAAAGTAGGTATGTACCTGAGTTGATAACCAGCGAGTATCTATCTCTAATTCTAGGAACTTCCCAACAACACTGGTGTGCACTGCCATGATAAAACCACCCACCACTACTCTAGTGGTGACCATCCAAATATTTGAGGTTCACAATCTGAATATTGAGTCAGACTTCCACTATCTTGTGGTATAGTCCTTAGAGGCACACGCCCAAATATTGGGTGACCGACAAGACTGGCATTTATGACAATCAAAACACTTTTTTTTACTTGCAATCGGCTGTGAAAAGAAATCAATGGCGCTCCAACAATTGTCAGGCCTCAACTTCATTTAAACTAACTTTGCTCAACTGCCAAATGGTAATGTACTCCGGTTTAAAGTTGGGAATAGTTGCAAACCAATGCAACCACATGGTAATGCTCTCCCACTCTTTGACCATAATAAATGTGATAAGATGAGAACAGTGAGTGGGTGGATTTCATACACCCTTACAATATATTACATTTACCTTTCTCCAAGGTATTGGCAAGTTCCACCGTCACTAAATGGTTGTTGTGCATGGTTGTTGTGCCCTCTTTTTCTTTTGCACCCTTGTGGATTAGATTGTGCCCAAAGTCACATGGTGTCTTTAGTTTTATGAAAAGGGAAACAAGCATATGATTTCTATACAATTTAATATGGTAAGATTTTGAAATTATTTGAAGCCTATTGTTTTAGGTCAAATGAGGGATTTTGTAATTTGTAAACAACTTGCAATGTCATAGTACATATACTGAGTTTGTATGGCAAGTTCCTCATGTCTCTTTCAAATAAATTATTTAATTCCAAAACTTCCATTTCAACAAATCAAATATTCCAAAGCAATGTTTCATTTCCTTCACAAAAACTTTTCTTTGAGATTCTTTTTTGGGAAAATTTTAACATGTTCAAAAATAATATAACTTTGGTCAAACTTGCTATTCAATTAGGGTATGCAACTTCTAAATGGACTCATTTTATAGTTTGTAATGAAATGCTAAGATTTAAACCTTCCAAAATTCATGAATGTGGTTAACAATTCAAAATATAAACACTTCTAAATAATTCCAATTGGCATTTGAATTTTATGAACTTTTTTAAAACACCAAAATTAAGGAAAATGGTGATGCCTTATGTGACATGAATGTTGTAAAATTCTTTTAAAAAATTTCACAAAATTGTATCTTAAGTGATGAACAATAATTAGTTTTTGGAAAGATGAATAATTTTTTTAGAAAGCCAAAACTTTACATTTGTGGCTTGTAAAAAAGACATTGATTAAGAACTCAAAAGCATATCAAAAGTGCAACACCCTAAAGTAGCCTTGCAAATGCTTCATTAATGACCCATAATGCATAGACTCCAATGCACATTACATGTACCACTTCAATCAAAGGTTGATGTATGGTTAGGTGGACCAATTTTGGTGTAGTATGGTTCATTTTTCTATTACATAGGTGTGATTCTAATTGTAACGTTGTATTGTAAATAATGTAAAATTGTCGAATGGCATTCATTTTGAGTTATAGACTTCAATATGTGTACATATTAATGCATAATTAATTGATATGAAAACCTTATAAAATCATAGGAGCTATGGACTTCTAAAGTTGAAAGTCAAGCTTAATTGTAACATTAATAGCAAGCAAATAAGTGAATGGACTTAGGTTTAATTCCATGACAAACTTCAAAACTTGATAAGGATCTGGTTTTAGTTTTAAATGTGTATTAATAAAATCTAGATTGCAAGGGTTTGCTTCATATGAAATGAAGTTTATGATTTGTGAACTTTTAATTGGTGAAAAATTCAATTATTTTTTCAAAAGTTCATATCATATTAAAAATAACATGATTTGTGTTGGAATCTTGCATACATGTACCAAACAATGATTTCAAGTTAAATTCAAAAATAAATGGAAAAAAAAGTGTTAGAATCATTGGACTATTGTTATCTAACTACCTAGACATCCCTTAAGGTGAAAAAAACAAAGGAAATTAACTTTTCGTCCACCCTACCATGCATTTATTTGCAAACTCCTAGCATTTTTGGACTCTTTAATATAGTACATATGGTTTTTGAATTTATTATAAACAACAAATCCTTGATATGGATCTTTTCATTTTTGTCATGGTTGCCTTTGTAATTATTAATCAAAAAACATGATGTGGCAAAAGCCGTGTTGTTTTATGATGCTTCATTTTTTTGTGGTATATGTGAATTGATGCAACATAACTCACTAGTTTATGGCATGTGAAAGCACATTATGTTGACCCCACTTGGGGTGTCACATTATAATATTTTTTAAAGGTGTGCATGTTTAAATGTATCCCACTTCAAACTTTTGAAAACATTTCACAATATTTTTGTTTATTTTATTAGAATATAACCTAGGCAATTAGAAAAAAAATTATTTCATTTCATTTTATAAAATGGGAGATTGGAATATATTTATGGAAACAAATGTAGTGTACATATGTTTTCAAAAACAAAATTATATTTCAAAAAAAAAATTAAATAATTTTTATTCTTATGAAAATTGAACATATATTGAACCATGTCATTTCACATTGTTTGGACCATGTTTGAATACCATGTGATTAATTCACCAAAAAATATTTTTTAAAATGAGTTTTTCCAACAAAGATGCAATAAATGTGTGATAAATTGAAAATTTGACAAGTTATCACATTCACATTGAAAATGAAAAGTTCATAGTTAGAAGAGTCATATTTTACATTTCAATAAAATCAATTATTTTAATGACTAATGAAGTTTTAAACTTAATGTAGTCAATGAAACAATGGCCTTATTATACCAATGTATACTACAAATATACCCATGGATCCTTCAATATAGATAACAAAATTTATTATTATTTTCCAAATAATATTACATAGCATTAGTTTTGTAAAAATAATAATCGTAAAGCCCAAAAACCAAATTTGATACCCAAATATTAAATGTACCATTTTTTGGAACAATTATACTATATGTATTATAATACTAGACCCAAAAGTGCCCCAAAGGCGGTCATTGTAACATGCTTTCACCCTAGCATGAATTTTAATATTATGATGGGTTATGTTATAATAGACAACCTTCTCTTAAAGGTTTCTCTCCAAGAAATGGCCTTCCATGAATTGTTATTGTTGTCATTAACTATAAAGTTGGTTTTGAAAATGGAAAAGTTAATCCATGAAGTTAAAAATTGAAAGGATTTCAATTGTGTGGTAGGAAAAACAAGACCTTGATTCTTACCATTTAACTCTACAATATTAACAATCTAAGTGGAGTTTTAAAATTCAAAATCAATATTATTGTTAGAAGGCAAAACAATTCTAAAAAGGCAAGAGGACGAAGCCTAAAATATTTCATTGTTAAATGTTATTTTGTTTCCCTTATTTCAATGTTTTGACAATGATATGAAACAATTCAATGCTTGGAGATAATAGGGTCACAATAGGTAAATTAAACTATTTTCATCTTCCAATAAAGAGTCACATATCCCTCACATTGAATTGGAATACACATTTGTTGTTGTGACATATAGAAGGGAAGAAATTTGTATAATCAAGGATAATTTTCAAATCGAGAATTCCACTCCATGAAACATGCAAAGGCATTTCAACAGGTGTAGAATCAAGTTATTCATGAAACATGCACATGACTCCAATTAATAGATTTTGTACCATTATACAAATTTCTTGTACCAAACAAACAAAATTTCATGCAAGTATCCAAGCCCAATGAAACTTGACATTGACTTACATAATTCATAAAAAATTACCTATAACTTCATGATGAATATCAACTCATTATTTTTTAGGTCAAACATCTTTACATTTTGCAAGATTTTATTAGAAACCAAATGGTGCAAAAACATTTAGATGATTAATCAAATAATGTCAATCTTCAATTGAAATATATGAGTAGATGTCAATGTTAGTTCATGTCCAACCTATTTTTTCATGAACTAATGCAAAAACATTCTGTCCACTAAAAAGGTGCAACCACTATAACATGAAATTTTAGTTCCAATTTCTCACATAGTGCTCTTGGCTAAGGTTTAAGGTGCTAACTTGCATTTAATCACAAATGGATTTTCACCAAATTTTAACTATTTTAAAAAAAAATAGCTACTTTTTTATTATTTTGACAATTCTTTGAAATTTGTTGATATTAAAGCTAAAATATATTGTGGGATGATCACAACTCTTATTAAATTTCTTATGGGATGATTGCCACCCATGCTACATCACAAAAATGAGAAAAAAGATCCATATTTAAATTATGATTGTTCATTGAAGCTTTTGTTCTATGGTGTTCAATCATTCATAGTTAAGAATATCACAAATACTAAGTATGATATGCTACAATTTTGTACCAAAAATATTATACTCCATCTTTAATAAATGTTTTATTTGCATATTTAGGGTTGGTGTATTAATATGTCAAGAACTATGTCAATGTGACCTTAACGCCAAAAGAAACCTCAAATTAACCACAAGTAATTAGATACTTGGTTGGTTGGTAGAATGTGATGTGTCAATTATTAACATGCCATGTGTCAACTCAAGGTTAACATATTTTGCATTCCATCATTTTTTTAAAAATTGCCTTGAAAAACATTATGTCATTATCTACTTTTGGTAATTATGATTTTGCTAACTACTACACCTTTAAAAACATCACTTTCCTTGCCTTTCTAAGTTTCTTGAAGCCAAATGAAGATAGGAGACAAGGAAAATGAAACATTCAAGAAGGTTGATAATCAAATTACGGGAACATATTTTGGATAAGTTTGAAATCAACCCAATGAATAAAAATATTGAAAAATAATTTTAAAACAATGTACCAATGTTTTTATTGTTTTAAAAACTTTTTAAAGGACTTGAAAAGATTTGAAATCAACATGTGTTTTAGAAATTTTTAATATAAAACTTAACGTAATAATGTCATAAAAAAATTTAGGGTTTAAAAAAAAAACTTTATTTGAATTTGTAAATCCTAGAATTCAAAATATTTTCTTTAAATAACCAATCATGTTTTGTGAAATTGAATTGATTGGCTAACCCATTGCCTTTAGAAGGACTCACTTAAAGGGGCACTATTGGTTCCCACAGTGTGATCACACCCAACTTTGCATAGTGATGTTATCAAGGATGCAATTTAGGTTTATATAATTTCAATTTGACAACCAAAAATCATAGTTGTTTTACAACTACCTATAAACCACAAATGTTCCATGCTAAATGTATTGAGAGGTTGTTCTTCCCCTCCATTTCACTATTTTCTCACATACAAGGAAAAGGACATACTTTTAAAACATCCCAATATTTAAAGTACTCCGACCATGAAGCTAGCAAGCAAGGTGGATGGTATTGAAATTTTTTTGATGGAAATGAGTAGTCAACAACAATTATGGTAGCTTTCGATCCTACTCACATAGTTGTGACCTACCAAACCAAGGAGGGGAAATTTTTCTACTAGGAAGATGAATGACAACTCTATTGGAGTTTCTTGGCCATTTTTTAAAACCCCATCACAAGAAATAGATAGAAATTACAAGCTTTTTAGGGGTCGATAAACATTCATTTCAATTCATATATAAGTCTAAAGATTGTGCTCTTAGTCTTGCAAGGAGTCTAGAGACAAAGTGGGGGATCATGAAGCATGAAATGTCAAAGTTTGTGGGAGCATATGCATACATGTGTTCATTAAAATGTGAGTGGTAGCTCTTTGAATGATACACTTGACAAGAAGAGGTTGGAGTTGTACAAAATGAAACATATGAAGAGGAGATCTTCTAATATTGTTATTGTTGGCCCCTTCTAAAAAATATTGTAAAGGGATCCTAAAGCTCCAAGTGCCTCCACTATGAAATTGTTTTGAGTTGGGGGAGGCTACAAAATACAAGAAACTTGCAACTTGAACTAGAAGAACTTGTTGCAAAGACGATGGTTTGCAAGGCAAAACAGTTGTGAATTAGTAGAAATGATGGCAGGACCTATCAAATAGTCAACGCACAAGCCTGGATCAGCCTTGATGTCTACTATGTAGTGCAACTTATTGAGTTGCACACTACTATATCCTCGACCTGCTACTGACATTTCTTTTGCTAACCACTGTACATTGGGGTTCTTCATGTTTGAGCTCAAATGCAATGCATAATTGAAGTTGCATTATTGAACAACATGAAGATTCCTAACATTTTGGCATTGGTCTTTTACATTACAATTACCATATCTATCACTTATGTTTCATGTTGATTAATTCCCATAAAAGTTGATTGAAAAAATATATAAATTTGTAAGATCAATGATAGTCTGGAATTGGTCTCTTACATTAAGATTTACATACTTGTCATTGATGTTTAGCATTTAAAATTTTCCAAAATGTTTGGCCAAATCAAATTACAATTTTGAAAGATCCCCAACAACCTAGCACTGGTTTCTTATGTTAAGACTAGGTAATCTTTTTGGAAAAGGTGAGAAGAAGGCTTTTGTGGTTTTTCTACTTAAGGAAATCGCCCGAAATAAGTTATTATGCTTTCTCAAGGGTAGCAGCAGCTCAGCCTAATGGCCTCACCGGCATCTCAAAAGGAGGAAGGAACAAGGGACCGAACTTATGACGTGTGATGATATGAGATGAGACTACAATGTACATACGGTACCTACAATGACTGACGTTTGGCACAAAATAATTTGCAAAAGGTCTAGCTGCAAAAAAAGAAATTTTCATTGATATTTGTTGAAATTGTTGAAAACTGAAAACCACTGAGTTACTCTTACATATGCACAACACGAGATGTATTTTCCATACTTATTCCTCAACTGTTGAAATTCGTGGAAAATTAAATTTGAATCTGCCAAACCTCATTTTCTAAAATAAATAAATATCAGCAAAGAAAGTGCTGAACATTAGTTGTAGGTACGGTATGTGGTTTCGAGATAATAGCCTGAACAAAATTGTTAAAGAGTGAAACGAAGTTGCTAAGAAAAAAAAGAAAGGCGCCGCTGCCGGGGATCGAACCCGGGTCACCCGCGTGACAGGCGGGAATACTTACCACTATACTACAACGACAGCTGTTACAATTGCTCTGCATGAAAATATATTTTTATACAACTGTATTTAAAGGTCTTTCTTCAAGTACGTTGAATCCTTTTTATTGCATGGGACAAACATCATCGCCACTAGTGTCAGGAGAATACTTGTTGCGGCCATGGCAGCCATGCGGAAGGAGAAGGAGGAGCACCGCAGTTGGTGGTTGTCTTATCCTTTGGAATCGGCAGGTACTGGCAGGGTATATGTATACCCTGGACCGATGGTTCTAAAACTCAAAGAAACAGGTCAAAGAACGTACCCTGATGAACCATTGGTTGTTTGCTGTTTCTTTCATGAGAACCACCAGTTCTATGCACGTTTTCAAAAACCTGGAACCAGATGTTCAGGTTTTTTTTTTTTTTTTTTTTTTTTTTTTTTTTCAATTTTGTCAGATCGATAATTTGGCAAAATTTCTTTTGAAATGAGAAAAATAAGTCAAATTTAGACTTTAAAACATTTTTTTCCAAATTTCCCCAATTGTTTTGTTCTTTAATTATTAAAATTTTTAAAACCTGGAACCAGGGGTTCTTAACAAAATGAAAGAACCACCCAACACTGGATCCAGGATCCCAACACTGGTCGAAATCCAGACTTGGGGATGGTTCTTTGATTTTGTATAGCCTCCAGTTTCAGGGTTTTGGAAATTTTCAAAGTCAAAAGACCTTTTGGTTTTGGGTCTAACAAATCTGTCGCAAGATTTATTTAGGATCCTGCAAAACAAAAACCCTATCTGCTGTTCTTCCAGGCATGGAAGAAGAGCAGATAGGGTTTTTGTTTTCCTCAAGAGCTCTTCTTCAAGACTTCAAGACTAAGTCTATGTTGCAAGAATTTCATCATCAACAGCAGTAACAACCACAAGAGTGCAGCATTAACTCCTATCACTTGAAACCTCTTTTTTGAAATCCTCCCACAACCTTCAGAAGTCCTTAGTACAAGACTTCAGGTGTCCTTAAGGAACATTTGTCACCCAAACAATTCATGCTGATCAGGAGATTTAGCTGAACCTCCTGTTTGAATTCTGATTCAAAGAATAATTCATAATCTGAGAAAGCAAAACATCATATTTTCTGTAAGTTTACAAAAACTACTCATTTTTTTCTCAAAAAACCAAAATAACAAGTTCAGATTTTTCCACTGTCAAAATGCAGATGTATTTTGTTGCTCTTTTGGCGGTGCAGAAAAACCAGAACTTGTTCACCATCAATGTTGCCTCAACTGCAACCAACATTTATCAACTCTCTTTTATATTGAGGTAAAGCTTTCATGCTCACTGAAAGCACATGTAAGAATTGGTTTGTTAGTAAGAAGCTGTAGAACTTTTCCCGATCAATCAAACCTCCAGCTCCTCCATTGAATCTATGCCAGACTGGATTCATCACACAGGTTGCTATTGGTTCACTCTGGCCAATTTCAGATACAGCTGCCTATATCAGATGCAAGCAATTCTCCTGATCAAACATTCAATAGACTTTGATAAAATATCTACAAAATATGATCAAAAGAGTGCAAAGTTTGTTGGACTTTTAAAGTTCCAAGACCAATATCAAGAGTCCTGCCAAAGATATACTTGGGAACTGCCATGAGATTTTAGTAGAGATTAATTACTCATGATTGAAATCCTAAATTCAATTGCCATCTCCATGTTCTGTGTCTCTCCTTGTCTTTCTGCCTTCTTCCAAAAAGAGTCACTTGTGAAGCAAAGGTTACTAACTACTTCCTGTTTGCCACAGCTCTGAAAGATTTTGTGTCAGTGCAAAGACACAAATTTACAGATTACACTGCTCTCTCTCAGAAACCACCAAGAAGTCACTTCAGATCCACAGATGCACACACTCATCACTACTGCTCCTAGTTACCTGAAACCACTCTAAACCAAGAGCCATCTGCACATTGTTGACCAGTTACTTCCATTCCAAGCTCCCTCATCTCTCTGGAACTAGGCATATTGGGCCTTAGACAAAAGGTGTTTTGAAGCTTTCATCATAGTCCTCAGAGGTCTGCCAAGGCCTGGCACTACAAACCACCTGTGTTGTATAGTAAAGTCTGTCACATCCACGCTTCATGGAGTTATTCGTTAACAGTAGGCTATAGCAGTTACCACCTTGAGCATTTAGTGGCAAACTCCTCTTTTGAGTATTTCTGAAATTCCTTGATATGAATCACAGAATCAGTAGTTGGGATGTCCAATTCTGTTGCACATTGTTGTGCAGCAGCTGTTTCATATCAAAGGCTCTTGATAGCGGATTTTGAGGTGCTGCTTCTTATGCTTTTAAGCAGACCCAAATACTCAGAAATTGCCTCACCTTCTTTATGGACCTCAATGTCGTACTCTGCCAGGGGGTCACCTGTGACATTTTGTGCAATATCCTGCTCCATCTCCTCATCCCGAGAATCAAGCTCCATGGACACAGGACTGTCAGGCCTTGATGGCAGATCCTGACCCGAACCAGATGAATCAGTGACAGGAGCTGGCCTCTGTGAGTCATCATTGCTGCCAACTGGAGCCTGTAGCAGTCGCTCAATTGCTTGTGCAGTGGACTCTGATCTCTGCAGTGCTTTCGTTGCTGAAACAACATCAACCAAGGGATACTGGGTTTATATTGGTGAAAGGTGAACATGAATTGTTCAGTTGTTCCAACATTGTAGCAATGGATCTCAAGTCTCACTTTGGGTAGAGCACACATAAGAATTTTTTTAAAAGTAGGATATAAGCCAGTCTTTGAATACACTTTTAAGTCCAAGTTTAGAATCAGAAACTAAACACCAGCATGTGTCACACACATTCTTGAGAGCTATCAAAAAGTCTAGATTAACAACAAGCTCTCTACTGTAATGTAGAAGCAAGAACTTTGGTCATGCCAAAGATTATGAGTCATGCCTACCCCAAACTATGTGCTCAAGCTGAGATTGTTGTAGAGCTGCATTTCATACCTTTCTCTTGGTCGAACCCCATGGACATCAATTCTGCAAGTGCTGTCTCATCTACAGGTCCCTTAAGTTGATGAGGTTGACAGTCGAGGCATACCTGTATATCAAAGAGGCTTAGCAAATTACATCAACTTGCATTTAAATTGATCATCAACTAGGTGACCCTCAAGCACATTTTCCCTTCCAATTTCAAAAGATGTAAACTAAAGCCAAATCCAGATGTATGATCAGCTGTTGTTGCTGAATCCACAATATAAGACAGGAAAGTACTAGAAAAATATGACTGAACAGCTACAGGTGGTAAGATCTATTGATTTCCTCTGCATTACATCATGTAAAATTAGGTCAGGTCTACACTGTAGTGATTATGATTGAGCTGCAGATTCAAAGTTGATGGCACAATTTTCAGTTCCTTGTGAGATATGTACAGGAAATTCATCGCCATCCATTTTGCATGTGGAATCTGCATGTACTTGTCATGCACCACGAACATGTGATATAGCAAGGCCTGTAAAGACCTGAAGAGTAGCCAGGGAGGCAGGGTTCAACAGCATCTCCAGAGCCATGTCCCTATCATTTTCACTCTGCTTCAATGCTTCCGCAGCAACTCGACGATTGTACCTGTCATGACCACCCATGTACCCTGCCCTTCACTGAATCAGACAATTTCTTAAATATATGTGTCATGCACGTCCAAAATAGCATGCAACAGCAATCCACAACATATCAGTGTCTTCAAACAAATCAATGAGATTGCAAAACTCCACAACAACACTTTTAAGGTAATATTGCAGCTTCTTCAAACATGAACAAAAGAAGTCAACATTTAGAAAACAACCAAAAACTCCAGGACTGGAGCACTGAAGGCTTACCCCAGAGAAGCAAGCTCACTCAATTTTCCAATGTCTACTGCCTTTCCCCCCAATGTTTTGCCATACCTCTTCTGCTCTCTGCATCCAATGAATGTACAAGTCCAAAACATGAAATCAGAATTGCTCCAAATAGAGTGTAAATTACATAGGGAATCAGCTAGCTGTACATACAATGCATTGATGGATCAGATCTATTTAAAGTAACAGGATGACTATCCTTGAAACAGCCCATCACTTGTATACTCATATAGAAGGAGAGGATTCACTGACCTACGCTCCTGTTGACGGCGTCTATCATCCTCCAACTTCTGTGATTTCCTGTGCCTGTCATCCACTACAAAGTCTACTGCTCGCTGCATATCTTGACCTGATACACGCAGAGCTCTGCGGGACTCGGTCAGTGAGAAACCCATGCCAACCAGAGATGCAACTGCCTCATCTGACACTTGAAGCTGCACCAGCCACCATTGACACACCCCTATTTAAACATCAGAATCAGTTCACATTGAAGATAGACCAATGCAGAGCATTAGTATTGCATGACCCCAGCAGTGTCCATATTTTCAGGGCATACAGAGGTCTTTTACAAGGATTGAGACAAGTCCACTTTACTTTCAGGGAAAAAGAGATCACAAGGGTTTCAGACCTAAAATAAAACCTGTTGATGCTTGCTTTCAGGTGTAAAATTTGGTGAACTTTCTACAAAGCATAGATGCAAGTGGTATAAAACACAATTATAAGACATGTCCACTGTCCCACAGAGGCTATGAGATACTTGTTGCACATATGACCCTGGAGACACATATCATGTAAGACTGTACAAGTTATCAGTTGACAGAATACACTATCTTTAGATAAGCACAATGGAGAAAATGCAGAAACATAACACCTGATGAAATTTTCTTTGAGCAGAAAGTAAAGAATGCTGTGCAGCATCCAGCAGCCCACTATGGTAGGCTACCACTCCTTCCAAAAGTTCCAACCTTACATACCTGAACATACACACACATTTGATTAGCAAAGTCAGAAATAATTAATCACAACCTCAGAGCTTTACCTGCAGTTATCTGTGAACTGGACTGCAAAACCTTGCAGTGAGTGATGAGGCACCACCCATAAACAAAGGAAGAATGTGAATTGGATCTGGCTCATCAAATCAAAAGCATTCGAAGCTGTTAACCTCCCAATTAAACACAATCCTAAAATCCTCAAGGTGTACAGGAAAGAAAATCTGAACTTGCAAAGATACAAGATTACAGGTGAATGGAAGGCAAGTAACACACAGAGCCAGCTCAGGGCAGAATCCGCCTTGCAACACACGAAGGCGCTCCAAATTCTTCCCATGGGAGCGAAGGAGACCCTCTCGAGCCTTTTTCAATCGCTCTCGCGCAACAGCTAATCGTGCAATATCCCGTAGCATGAAAAGGGACCAGACAGTGTCTATCTGAAGGAGCGCCACATTGTCAACCGCCTACATGTACCCACCCACCAGAACACTCAGCCATTCAATCTGAAGACATGGTAGTCTCATGTAACACTAGAGACACAAGCACAATAGACCACTTGTACAGACACAGTCCTTCACTGTCTCAGAACTACAAAAGACAGCACTCTACTTTTGGAAAAAATTCCAAACAAGGCAGTGTGAATCTCCATCCAGTGAAGCATGTCCATTCCAGATTCACTGACTATCACAGGCTAAAGGCAACTTATAATCCAACTGAGTACTGGCAAGGCTTTCATGAAGCATAGAGAGCAGTGACCAGATTGGAAGGTTGTGTACACAAGTTGAGGACATACCTCAAGAATTTTGCGATCACAAAGAGAAAAGGCTTCCTGAGATATACACAAAGAAACTATTACTACCAGGGATATGACTATGCTCATTCTCCATCTTGTTGAATTACTTCAACTAAAACACCACTACCATTGCCTTATTAACAAATCCATCATATAGAATCATCACAAATAAACAGCAACTTGGCACTATATGAGTTTCAGCAAATGTGCAATCTTTACAACTCAATTTGTGAGGATGTTCAACTACCAAAATGTGTTGAGCAAAGTGGACAAAATACTCCTTTGATGAGGCTAACATAAACTCAACAAGTGTCAACAAGGTCCAATAACTCTCACTGATAAACTTTCAGTATAAGATTTCAGTATACCTCTGCCATAGCCAGGACCTCTAGGGCTTCATCATACAAATTCTGTTGGAGCAAACTGCGAGCCTTGGAATGCAGCATAAGTCCCATTACCAATGCCCTAACATGTCCAACCCCATATATCCCATTTGATATCGTTATCAGCATATGGCACTTATGCAAATACAACAGGTAGGGAAACCCTAATTCTTCACAATAAATGACAACTGCAAGCACCGTAGGTTATGAACCTGCAGATATCCACCAGCAATAATATCTGCAAGGAGATAGAATTGGACAATGACCAAAGCTACCTTCGGCATTCTGATTGACGAATCAAATACCCCAGAAACTAAGTACTCTTGTCTCCCCACAACTCCCACAAGGATGTATTGGCAGATAAAAACCAGCAGATGGAAACCTGGTAGGTGATTTCATGCACAATACTCCTCAAAGAAAGTAGAGGAAGAAAAAGAAAAAGAAAGTTGAGGAAGCAGGTGTGGGACAGAGGACAAACTTGCGATCATCATCAGAGCTGAACTGGAGTTTCTCGCCACTTTGATTCTCAAGTTGGATGTCAAAATTGTCAACAGGATAGTCGTCCTCCTCACTGCTTCTCTTTGCCATGGCATCAACTGCTGCCCTGCAGAGAGAGGTAATATAGTTCCAAATCCCACATGATGACGATGATGATGAGGAGGAGGAGGAGGAGCAGGTGCTGAAATGCGAGAATTGTAACCAAAGGTTTGGCAATAGCATCAGGCCAGGTTTGTCTGCACAGGGGTGACCGAATCTCTCTCTCTCTTCCCTCAGATCAAACAATCCTTGTCCAGAGAGACAGATACTTCCTCACAAACTACAAGTTCTCACACAATCTTACAATCCCAAGCAATGTGGTTTTGCGAACCTATTCTCTGGCATTCAGAAGTTCCTCAGTTCTGAATTGCAGGAATGCTTGTGCGATTGAATGGCTGCAATTTGTAGCTGGTTTGATTCTGATAGGAAACAGAGCACATGCACGCGTTTGCAATTGCAACTGACAAACCCTTTCTGGTGTCTTGATGCTCAACAAGCCACCAGACATGCCAAGGGAGAGAGCGATCTGACGCAATACTTGCTTGCTAGCTTACATGAAGAAGAAGAAGAAGAAGAAGGCTTTGAGACTCGGCAGAAGGCAAGTTTTCTTACTTGATTCGAGCAAGTCGATCCGAGCGTTGTTTCTCAGAATTCACAGCAGCAGCTTGCTGTACGCCACTCCGTGTGAGCAAAATCTTGGAGTCGTCGGCGATTCCCACCTCTCGCAAACTCCGCACTCCTCCTCCCGCCGCATCGTCCTTAAGGATGCGGCCGGCGCAGATCATGTTGATGCTGTCGGCTCCAAAACCCGCGAGCCTGGCTATCTCCACTCGCAAATTTGCAACCGTCCAAGTGTCCAGCGGCACCTCCAACTTGCCAGCCCATGCCCCCGCCACTCGCAGCCTTGCCTGCGCACCACTGGACCCCGATGCAACGTCGTCTCTCATCTTCGCTCTTCTCCTCCCCTCTCGGCTCCCCTCTCTGCTCTGCACTTTCTGCTCTCCTCTTCTTCTACCTTCTCCTCTTCAAGCCAGGGGAGGGATGGTCCTCAAGCCGCTCGCTCATCTCAGCTCATCCACGAAGTCGCCCAACTTTCATGCAGTCGCCACTTTATATACCCTAGCTAGTGATGATAACCTGTTGCTTGTGAATGAAGCAAAGTGCGAATCATCCGTGAAGTAGCGGCCGGGGGCGGGCCGGCGGGCGGATGGCGGATTGTGGATTAGGTACCGACAGTACCGATACTTACAGAAGAAATCCTGAGCAAATCTTTCGAGCTTCCACGAAAAGCTTTTGACGTGTAAGTCAAGCGTTTCTCGGATGACAGACAAACAGGGGGAGAGTAAGTACCTAAAACGTTTTTTGATGGGATGTTTGCAGTGCAACCGGTGCGACCGACGGTGCCCCCAACACACCATTATTGAGTCTGAAGAGGATGATCAATTGGTGAACACCTCAGGCACTGAATGAATCCCAGTGACTCCGAAGAAGACCAACCACCTCAGGGAACACACTAGTGAGTCTGCACCAGTGTTGTTCGTGTATATAGTTTAGGAGTGTAAATCTTCTTTATTTTATTTTTTACACCTCAGGTAAGTGTAACACCACAAAGCATGTAAGTGTACTTAACAAACTTGAAATGTGTAAGTGTAAGGCCGTGTCAATAATTTTCAAAAAAACAGTGCAAGTGTGAGTGTAAATCATTTACACTTACATTGTTCTTACACATGTAAAGACTTGTAAGTGTAAAAAAAACTACATTTACAAGCTCTGTAAAACCAAAAAAATGCAATAAAAAAGATGCCAAAACATGCAAACTTTGATGCAATTCATCACTTTAAAGGTTACATCAATTCTAGTTTTTGGTATGATCTAAAAATTGGCACATTTTTATAAGTGACAATAAGGTTCATAGGAGTTTAATCAAGACTAAAAAAGCTCCATGTGTAGAATGAACAACACATTACCAAAATCATGAATACATATCCCAATTTTGCACACAATTTTCTATATGATCCTCAACCTCATTAAGAAATTTGGCATCCAACATATCTATATCTCCTCCTCGACCTCTCCAAACTCATCTTGAGGTCCTTTCTTAGCCTCAAATCCAACAGTGGGATCATCATGTCAATTCTTGATTAGAGGCACCAAGAGATCCAAATTATATGGATCAAATCAACAACGATGAAGACCTATGAGAATGTCAACAATAGAAAATATTCTCTCAATCTAACTACCAAGTATGCCTAGAATTGCTCTAACTAAATAGGCATCTATTGGAAATTGCCCTTCATGTTTTGACCACCAAAAAAAAAAATCTTCTACTTCTTCCAAGGGCACATCAACTGTGCGAAAGCATGACAATTCCCACCAAACCTACATTTACACACATATTCTTCAAATAAGTTAGCTTGAAGCATGCAAACAAGTTAATTCACAATGTTTTGCAAACAAATAAAAAAAATAACACTTACTTTGTCGCAACCCTAGCCTTGGGCTTGTAACCAAAGCAAGGGTTTGCAAAGGTGCGAACCAAGACTGAGCCCGGGAGTCACATTCTTTGCTCCCGGGAATGCAAAGAGTGTGCGGGAATGAACCCTCACACTCCTAAGTGAACTCCCATTTTGGGAGTTGGAGTCCCAATGGACTCCCGAATGTTTAAAAGGCGATTTTAGGGGTCAAAACTCGTTGGATTGAGACGTTCCTCATATCATTGGAAAGCCCTTGGAACGTAGATGTCTGAAATGGGCTTGCATGACCCATTTGAACCCCTGAAACACAAGTTATGGCCAAAAAAAGGGTCGGGAATCAAATTGGCAATTTGACTCCCGAGCACTAAAAGTCAGGAATCACTTCGATTCCCGTGCGTGCAAGTGGCATGCGACATACGTTAGAAAATTCTCAACTAGGGCTACAACTTTGCTTTGAACCTCATTTCAATCAAAGGTTTGAAGACAAAGTTATGGGCCCCCAAAGTCGCAAAAGTCCCAACTTTGGGAATTTCGGGACTCCCACTTGAGAGTCCTAGGACAAAATGTCATTTGGATGTGAGCCTCGTGAAAAGGCATAGAGTATACTATAAGGGGGAAGGTGGTGGCTTCCCCCAAGTCCAGGTCGTGGTGAGTCTTGTGAATCTGAATTTGCATGTGGTTCATCCTAACACCAAAAGTGCTCCAACTATGCACTAACCAATTTGTTGTTTGGTTTGTGCAAGTCCGTGTGAATAAGTGTATTGCTTGTCCATCTTCCTAGTCCCATCCCAAAGCTCCAACATGCCCCTCAACCCTTGAAGTGCTGCGAGCCAGGGAACGTGCACCCAATTCCTTACTTTTTTACTATTTTAACTTCAGACTCACATTTGAGTTTATGAAGGAGCTAGGGAGCGTGTCATACTTACTCAAAACAAGTTTCATCCTCAAACACTCCTACTCCAAAAATCACATTATTATTGCACATAATGTTTTACACAATACTTGAAGAAACATTGGATTGTCCATGATATTTCTGGTATAAAGTATTGAAGGTAGGGAGGAGAAACTTTCTATCATATGCAAAAGAAATTTCAATTACAAAAGACTAGCCAACATAATTTCCCACTAAACTCAAGTCTTTAAATTGAAGATTCAACATAAAAGCAACCATATTGTGAGCTTAAAAAAGCTTGAAACAATCCATGAAATCAAGGAAGGGCTTCAAAACATGAGCTACTTGCTCTCACGTGTTAGCACCAAGTTTTTTCACCTTAGTGCATATGTCCATTTCATCAACAACATCAACTTCTATTTGTAACTCTAATCTTTCCTTGGAAAGTTTCACATACAACTTGATTATAGAAGCAAGAGCATCTAATAATGACCAATACCCACAACAATGTTTAATTACACATGTAATAACAACATGGGAAAGTGCATCACAAATTGCATTAGCAATTGCCCAAGTTTGTGCTAAAGGAATCTTATTTACTAAAACCTTTATATGGCGCCCATAGCACATGATAATGATAACCTTATATGCTAAGCATTGTTGAAACATAACAACCTTGGATGCAAAGCATGTTTTCACCAAACTTGCTAACTTGTGTTTAAACAAACCAAATTCTAGGCATGCCTCCTTCCATTCTTTTGCACCTTTACCTATAATGCACAATGAAAAGAAATCAATTTTATTATACATTTCACAACTCACAACTCACAATTTAACCTACAAATGTTTGCATTGAAAAATTCCAATTTATCAATATACCTATATGATGCAAGTTTGGAGAAATGTTTTTGCAAATTTCACATTAATTGGTCCCAAGTCTTTGGAAATCTTGTCATCATTTGTTACATATTGAACTGCCTAGCTCATAGCACATCCAAAACACGCACCATCAAAAGGGACAAACAAATGTAATGCCTCACATGAAATTAAAGACTTAAAGGTTGTGGTCATGCTCAACAAGTTGGTGCCCTCATCTTTGACA
>Ga0209611_10003966_pt1 | contig 25431 bp, 18 predicted proteins | sample S1TSphgellanicum_3_FD_187693 | JGI IMG/M metagenome (GOLD analysis project Ga0209611, IMG submission 187693) | Host-associated microbial communities from peat moss isolated from Minnesota, USA - S1T2_Fc - Sphagnum magellanicum MG (SPAdes) (version 2) | ecosystem: Host-associated > Plants > Peat...
CAAGGCTGAAGAGAAGATTTAGTTCCCGGATGTAAATAAAGTAGCTACCATTGATCCCTGCTTCATTTTCTCGATCACTGTGAGATCTGATGAAATTTGCCTCAGGATTTGAGATCCTCTCAACTTGCAAAGATGTACATAGTTCTTCAGGTTCATGTGTGACATTTCAACTTCATTCCAATTCAAATGTGACATTTCACCTTCATCTATGAAGTACCTTCACATTGCTGCTCAGTTTCCACCAAATGCTTTACTACTTGCTGATGGATTTGGGTTAGAAACTGTCTCTGTCATATGATCATGTTTGCAAAAAATTTGGACCTCAATCTCTCGCATGCTTTTTGAATGTGTTCATGGAGAGACAATCTAGCAAGACTTTCCAGGGAGAGAGAGATCTAGCAAGAATTTACAGGGAGAGATTGTAGAGTATGGAGTTTTGACTCATCAGTGGAATTGCTGATAGCCTGACAGCCTTTCTATTGATCCAATGAAATCCTGAAATGAAAAACTTTTTCTGAATCACACAATCTGCCATAGCAAACACATTGCAACGGATGTCATAATCTGGTGCATCATGTTATAGTGGAGCCTGAATTGGCTGGCACATGTGACCTCTTTCTTCTTCCTGTTGTTTTTTTAGCCCTTGTCTCAGATTGTGACTGTGAATGCTTTGCATGTCCGAGGAAATGCTTCAAAGCATCTTGTCCACTTTTTGGACCCATTAGAACTACCTCTATAGTATAAAGCTTGCAATTGTGTAAGTACTTCCTGTTTCAGATCTTTTGAACCAACTTGAGATAATTGGGAGTTTGACTGAGGATCTCCAGACATTTTGAAGTTAAATGTGCAAGATATTTGAAATGGACATGTTTATAACTATGCCTTGGATGATCATCTCTAGACATTTCAAAGAAGTTTTGATATGCAAGATATTCGAAATAGACATGTTTATAACTATTGTTTGATGTTATCTGAGGATCTCTGGGTTGGGACATCCTAGTTTTTGGACCAAATATGGAAACAGAAGTGGAGTTCTACACAAACAAATGTAGTAAAAACTTTGCTATAGACTATGCAATTCATTAATGAAAAGTGGCAACGAGAAAGCTCTAACAAGTGAGAACTCTAACCAAAAGACCAAGACTGGTGCAATAGTACAGTGTTTACTGATGCTAGTTTCCAGGAGCTGCTTACTTGCCACACACAAGCAAGGTATACAACAAACCCATAGTTTGAAATGGCAAAACCCAGAGCTGCTTCATGGCTAGTGTCAATAGTGTTTTCCAAAATATTGACCACACTTCCTACAGGTGTCTATATACTCACAATGATAGAACCAGAGCTAGTGTCAGAGGAAAGTACAAATCATTTCTCTAAGAATTCCCCAAGATGGGAGAGAAGATCTACAAAGATGCCAAGGCTTCAAAACGCATGGGGTTTTGATAAAAAAACCGCATGGGGTTTTACCTTGTCTGGACAGAGAATTCTCCTGTGAATCACCATTGCACAAACTTCAGATAACTTCTGCCTGCATCTACAGCACATAAAAAATCTGGAAAGCTAACTAGAGATGTGCACTATTTGGGTCACATTTTCAATTGCAGCAACCATGTCTAAAACAGAAGTCTTTTCCAAGGTTGTAAATGGCACAACCTGCATATACTCCATTAATAAAATGTTAAGCCACAGATGCAGCAGCTAGAAAATACCAAGAAGGCACTTTTCTATACAGGTGACATTCATGAAATATCAAGCAGCAAGTGATGGCCCAGTTTGTATAACTTGTGTGATGCAATCCCTTTCATTTCAACTACTTATGCCATCACCTCTAAGGCCATACACACATGTCTTTATTCAACTAAGAATGCAAGACCTTTGCATAATAATCTTGTCAACAAAAAACTGCAGGGTGATGCATAACAAAATGTCAGTTGATTGCCCCAAAAGCTAAACCATATTTAAAATGCAGATTTATCATCTGCATGGAGATCACTGACTCTTAGGAAGCTTCAGAAAGATGCTATATAAACCGACTCGTGAATGAAATGAACCAGTTCTGTTCACCCATCTGGATTCATGGCTTGAAGAGGGAAGAAGTCCTGGGTGCAAGGGACACTCTTTGATTTTTGCCCATAAACATTTGCAGAAGATTAAATACAAGCTGGAGCAACACAGTTCTTCAATAGTTGGTTGGGATCCTCACAAGTGATATATAGAAATAACCAACTTCTGCATTTCAAAGGACACATTTCAGAATTGCTTTTCACTGATAAAAGGATCCAGGCAATAGGAGAGATTCTATCAGAGAGCTAGACAAAGTCTCCAGATTTTACCTTCTTACTCCCACAACTGCTCATGAGTTCCAAAGGTTTCAAGTGGAGTTCACATAGTAGACCATGGGCAAGTTGGAACAACTCTCTCCAACTGCCTTTCACCCTGGAAACTGAACAACAGCATCAAAACTGCAATACCAATTGGAAGCCATTGAGTCCATGAGATATCTGCTTCTTGATCAACTATTGTGGAAGAATCAACATGATCAATGACATCCAGGAGTCATACAGACACGAGGAAAGGTCTCAATCTCTCCTGGAAATCCTTCTTAGCACCTGAACTACCTTTTATCCGAGACTGAGTTTCCAACAATCTCTGCAGTTCACATACACATTTAGAAACCACAAAGTGACACCAGCTGCTGAAATCAGCACTTTGAATGAATCATCCTCCTTGCAGCTGCTCCTCTGATGCTCAATTAGCTTAATCAGAAATCTTACTAGCTTGAGTTGGTGCTCCATGTTAGCTTAATTTTGATTACCTTGAATTGATGCCCATTTAGGTTTAATTACAAGTCTTATTAGCTTGCTTTGGCACTCTATTAGCTTACTGGTGGTTCTTATTAGCTTGAATTAATGCTCAGAATGTTCAGTAAAGATTCTCATTAACTTGAAATTTTATTGCTGAATTATCTTAATCATGACTATTTTTAGCTTGATCTGAGGCTCAATTAGTCTAATCATGGTTCTTCCTAGCTCAATCAGATGCTCAAGTAGCTTAATAACAAGTCTTTTCAGCTTGATTTGGAGCTTATTAGCTTAATATCGTAATTCTTCTTAGTTCAAATTGATGCTCAATTGGTGTATCTAGTCAAGATTCTTATTGACTTGATTTGTTGCTCAATTGTCTTAACTTTGATTCTTATTAGCTTGATCAGATTCTCAATTAGCTTAATTAATATTCTTATTAACTTGATTTGCTGCTCAACTATCTCAAACATGATTTCTTGTTAGCTTAATAACGAGTCTTTTCAGCTTCAATTGGTGCTCTATTAGCATAATCATGATTCTTATCAGCTCCCATTGATGCTCAATTAGTGTAGTCAAGATTCTTATTGACTTGATTTGTTGCTTAATTGTCTTAATTTTGATAATATGATGCTCAATTTAGCTTAGTCAAGATTCTTATTAGCTAGATTTGCTGCTCAACTAAGCTCCAAAATGATGATTTCTTGGTAGCTTGATGTGATGCTGCATTGGTTTAGTCAAAATTGTTATTAATATCTCGATCTGATGCTCAAATTAGTTTAGTCAAGAGTCTTAATTAGCTGTAATCTATGGCCCGCTTTATACTAAAGGTGCATTCACACTTGGTGTTAGGGACTCTAGTGTTGAGTCCCCTAACATCATGTTAATCATTTAGGACTTAAACCTACTTACCATGAAGATTTTATGTTAAGCTAACATTCACTTAACATTAAGCTATCACCTATTTAACATTGTGTGCCACCTAGGATGCCACCTAGATTTTCATTTAACACTCACTTAACATCAAGTGTGAATGCACCATAAGAGTCAGGGCCAATGTTCAACCCAAGTCAAGCATTCCTATTGGTGGAAAAGTGGAAATCAACCCCAAGGGTTTTAGACTAGGAGTCAAGGCTGAACTAGAAAAAATCTTTTCAATCTGCCTCAAATTACTAATAAATGCTGAACTTTATGGGCTTGTACTGGCCCCAAGGTTGGAAAAAGGATACCATCAAATTTGGGAGGCCAATTTGCAACCCTTGGGACCAATGTTCCAGCATTTATTGGCCTTGCCTTGGTAGGCAAGGATATTGTGTTTAGATTCATTATAGAGTATAGTAGCTTAAGGGATTTTGGCCCCTAGGTAGTAGGTCTATTTTTAAATGAGGATTTTTGAAAGATGATATTTTGGCTTGTGTTGAAACTTAAGATTAGGTGTAGAGGTATGATATCTTGAAGGATTTTGGTTTCTTTTAGAGGATTTTTTGGATGATTATATTTTTGCATGGTGAAATATTTGAATTTTCATAATTCTTCTTTTGCCTTATGATACTTTTTAATGTCCTGACATCAATGTTCTAGCATTTATTAGTAACTTGGGGCCAAACATGAAGCCAAAAATGCTCAAAGTTGGCCTCAAGTTTCTTCGGCCCTGACTCCTAGTGTAAAGCGGGCCTAATGCCTGATTATTGAGCTAAATCCTGTATGCAGAGGGAGAAAAATGGTGCCACATTCGGAGGATTACTGGTTTATTGCTCCCTGCTAAGTTTGTTTACCCTAACTAATGAATTTCTGTCCACACGAGAGAAGCGTATGAGTAAGGGAGGGAGAGAGAGAGAGAGAGAGAGAGGGAGGAGAGGAGGTGGGAAAGGGGGATAGCGACAGCAGAGCGTGTGGAGAGACAGACAAGGAAGCGTGGGAGGTAGACGGAGGTTTTTAGTGCCGGGAGATTTGCTTGGAAATGGCAACGGTCACGCAGGTGGAGTTCTTCTAAGGGGAGGAATGAACTATATTCACGTTTTCTAGAACTTGTGGAGATTTTTTGTTTTGTTTTGTTTTGTTTTTTTTTTTTTTGCATAATAATGTTGCATACTGAAGTAGAACAGAAGCAGAAGACGAAGAAGGAGACCGATGGTTTCGAGAAGTTCTTCGACAGATTGGAGCAACGCTGCGAATTGATCGGCCTCAACATTTTGTCAAGTAACAATTATCCGAGAATGTACTTTGCCGTTTCGCGCCGAAAGAGTTTGGACCCTACTGCACCGACCTGCTCCCGTCTGGCCTACTTAGCAGTATTAGAGACCATGCAAGATTACTCGAGCTTGTCCAGGTATGGAGATTTAAGAGACTAGAGAATGTAGGGGTGAAGATGTTCCTTGAGTTTTGGTGCTTCACTTTGTGGTTCTAGTAAGAGTTTCGGTGATTTAACTTCTATCTCAGGCCCCTCTCGCCCCTGTTTCTGACATCTTCATCCTACAAATTTGGGGGATAGTTGAAACGGCCTTTCAAGGAGCGAAGACGTTTTTAAGAAGAAGAAGAAGAAGAAGAAGAAGAAGAAGAAGATAGCAGTACTGTTCTGTAGTTTTGAATTTCGATTTGGAGTAGATAGTTTCGAGGAGATTTGCAGCAATGGTTGACACAACGTGCATTAAGGTAGACAAAGTGGAAAGATTTGGCTTCAACTACCAAGCTCGATGCCTGTATATCAAGGGCACATGGTTCCCATCTGGATTCAATCTCTGCATTTCTGATGGAGTTCATGCATGGACTGCTTGTCCTTCTGAAGCTTCCATAACACAGACTGCAAATACATCCAAGATTTCAAACCTTGAGTACATTGATAGGGCACATTCTCTCCTTGGAAAGCTGAGCTATGGTGTCCAATTCCAATTCTGTCGGTTGGAAGATGAACAGGTGAAACTGATTTTGTTTCAAAGTTCCTCAGGAGCTTTTTTGTTCAATGTCATCCTTGATACAGCTGCATTGCGGGATGTCATTATCGAGATGTTAGACTTTGCAATGGACTCTTGGAGGAATTTGGATGAGAGACTGGGAAAAGAAGTGCGGAGATATGAGAGATTGGAAATAGAGCTTAAGTATGAGAAGTTGAAGGTGGAGGATGAGCTTGATCGTGTGAAGACTGAGTATTTGAATCTCCAGAAGGTTATAGATGATGGAAAAGCTCCAAAAGAGTGTGTTGTGAAGGCTATGGAGGAGCAATCTCCATTGATAGGAAACAGGAGATGCTTTTCCATCAACGAACCATCATCATCAAAACAAGCTTCACCACAAATCAGGCCTTATCAAGCCCTGCCTTGCCAGGAGTTGGAAAGTAAAGAGGCCAATATCTACGAATTGGATGGCGAGGATATAATTGATGAAGGTGAGGTAATCATTCTTTCTCTTGTAACAAGAAATGAAGAGTCTGATGTAGTGAGGATGATAATTAGGTCTTCTACATCTGCCAGGAATGAGGAAAGAGCCTTGTATGCAGGAGGTGACGAGGAGGAACACAGTCACTGAACCATCAATGAAAGGAGAATGAGCTATTTGAATATTGAAGTTTTGTTTGGTGTGGCAGGGAAGAATGTGGCCGGAAGCAATTCAAATAAAAGCCAGAATAGGTTTGTGAAGAACTCGCAAGGAGATACCAATCATGTTTTGAGCTCTCAATCTCACTCCAAGAGATGTCATAAGGCAACTTTACCTTCTTCATCACCTTTGACAAACGCAAAGAAAGTGAGAGCTCAAAACCCCATCAGCACCAAGAAACGAAAGAAGTCAGGTTCTGAATATCTGCAGGCTACATCTGGAGGCTCAGTGGATGCTCAAAGCTCTGAGGGCCAACGAGAGTTCAAAGTTCAGAGTTGTGATTTCCATGACTTTGATGAGCATCGCACTGAGAGTGAAATCAAGATCAACCAGTACTGGGCACTCTATGATGACCAGGATGGGATGCCCAGATTTTATGGCCGTGTCTGTAAGATTGTGCGGAAACCTTTTCAGGCTTCAATTGAATGGCTTGAACCTTTCGGAGCTGTACTTCCTGCAACTTGCTTTGTGAAAACCTCAAATCTTTGTGTCTCAAGTGGTGAATTCAGGATGAGTTTTGTGTCTGTACAGAATCTACCTGCATTTTCTCACAGAGTAGAGATTGAGAGGACTTCAAGGGGCATTTTCAAAATCTATCCAAGAGAAGGTGAGGTCTGGGCTTTATACAAAACATGGGACAAGAAGATAGGTTGCAAAGATGCAGAGGCAAAGAAATTTGAGTATGAGCTTGTGGAAGTACGGAACAATTTCTCAGCTGAACAAGGCTTGAAAGTTGTACCCCTGTTGAAAGTTGTTGGCTTCAGAACATTATTTAACACAGGGCACAATGGATTGGCATATTGGATCCCAGCCAAGAATGTGGCTGCACAATTTTCCCACCGCATTCTTGAACATCGTATGCTTGGATGTGAAGCTCGGGGCGTGCCATCAGGATCATGGGAGCTCGATCCTGCATCCACCCCTGCCTCCTTCCTTAGTTCCATCCCAAACACACAGGCAATCAATGAAGAACATCACATCCCAAACACAGAGGCGATCAATGAAGAACTTCCCATCCCAAACACACAGGTGATCAATGAAGAACTGGATTCTCTACAGCCCAATGCAGAATGTGATTGTCCTCAGCCTGAATTCTCTTTTTCTGATTGATCTCAGCCTCAAGGTCTTCAGAATCATCTTAATTTTTTGTGGAGACTTTTTCACTCTTCCTGCTCAAGCAGATTTTGTTGTGCAAAGTGTAGAGAAAAATCAAGTGTACAGAATCTGAATATGAATCCTGCATAGGCAGATGAGAGTGTTCAGTAGTTGTTCTGTTGAGGGATCCTGCAACAATATCTGTGTATCTGTGTTACCTACCTCTCAGACTTCAACCCTCCGAGTGTACCAGGTAGCTATATCTGTGCTAGTAGGTTTCCTTGTGATTGCTGGAACAGACTCAAATATGGTGCTCAGGTAGGTTTCCAAGATGGTTCTCAGCAGGTTGGGAAAGCAGAAACAAATTGTCAGGCAGAAGTGAGCCCCTGCATGCACAGACGGGATGCTCGACCAGTTTTCAAGGACTGCATGGCCCTAATGGGACATTTTATGTGGGTAAGAATAGTGCACCATCCATTATGTTGGCTAGCAAGCCCTTCATGGTTCCACCACGATTTCATTTGCATGAATGGAGTTGGTCGTCAATGTACAGCAACTTGTAGACTTCAGAGATTTGGGTCCTTTGTGTATGCAGCTGAAATGTCAAAAATCTACCAGATGCAGCCATCAAGTAGAATCATCCACAAAGATGTGTAACTGAGGATTGGAAGATACCTTGCTTTACAAGGTTGGCTCTCAAGTAGGATTCACCAATTTTGGAAAGTATTGTATAGGTTTGATTGTGCATGAGTGCAGGAAATTCAACTGAAGCAAACACGGCATTGAAATTTATGTTAGCTTATGAAAGTAAGTGACAGGACTGTGACCTGTCGGAATATTCCCATGCACATGATTGAGTTCTGACCTAACCCTAAACCCCATTAGCTTTCAAATTTGACAACTTGTGAAAAAAGACAGTACCAAGTAAACATTGCACCCCAAACATGCAGCCTGCAATGTCATCAAAGAGCATAATTTTCATTGGGAAGTTGCATGCAGCAAATATATCATCAGCATGGGCTGCATTTCATACCCAGTTTGTAATTCATAATCAGTTCTTGCTTCAAGTTGAACCAAAATTCCCTTACAATTTTGTCAAATTACACCCAAATTGTTGAAGGGATTTGATAGCCACCTCAATACTCTTACTCAGAGTGAAACAAATCTGCATTCATCCTTGAGTGCATTATCCTTGAGCTAGAATTTATATGACATTACAATTCAGAATCATTATCTGGAGATCCATTTTGGAGATAGATTTTTCGATTTTTTGCTGCACTTCATGGACCAGGTAGGACAATTCAGAGTTGAGAAGTTGTGCCAGTACCAGCTCTGAGACCAGATCAATTGGGAAAAAAATTCATCAAACAGACAATCTGTGCATTTCAGAACAAATCAATTGGAAAAGACTCATCAATCAGACAATCCGTGCATTTCAAAGCAGATAAATTGGGAAAGAAAACTCATCAAACAGACAATCTGTTCTGTGCATTTGAGAGCAGATAAATTGGAGAAAACTCATCATCAAACAGTCAATCTGTTCTGTGCAATTTCAGAACAGATATTGATTTGCTTTTCACAAACTCTTGAGCAAGGGTCACAAAAATTCAGCAAACTACACAGAATCCATGCATGAAAAAACCCAAACACATCTTGCCCTTTTTTTATGAACAAATTTTGTCACTGAAAATTCGGTTTTGTTGAACACCAATAAATTTCATTCTCAGCTCCTAGTTAGTATGTGATAATAGTACCCATGGAAGTTGAGCTTGGATTTTGCAGAACTGTTGCTCAAAAACTTGGAGACAGAAAATTGCAACATGTGAAGAACCTCATATTGATGGGATGTTCTGATGATGTTGTTGTTGTGGGTGGTGACAAATTTCTTTCAGCTTCTATATATATATATATACATATATTTGTTGCAGAAATTATTAGGGTTCTAGGAGGCCGTCGTCAGAGGAGGCTTGAAATCCGCTGTATGGTCTTTCTTGAAGAACAAGAAGAAGGAGCGCAAAGTCTTGGCAAGAAGACGTCCCTTGCAAAATGACGAGGAAGAGGAGGAGCTCCTCGACCCGGCCATGATCGCAGCCTGGCCGATGCACAGTTGTGGAATGTTCAAAACAGGCGTCACTCTTACACTTGAGGTATTGCCTTCTGCTCCAAGCCGATTCAGCTTACAGTCTCTTGAAGGCCGCAATCTAGAAAGTCTTGGGACCGCTTGCAATGAGAGCTGCGTCTCTTTGCTTTCCATAGTTAGTACCTCGGCTGTTTCCAGCATTGAAGGAGGAATGGGAGGAGACTCGGCTACTTGCAAACCTGCAGATAAAACTGAAGGACGAAGATGCGATACAGGAATTAGAGGGTTAGAGGCTACACTAGGGTCGACCAAACCAAGAGGTACGCATGAGACTCCTCTTATAGGAGTGTAGCGGGGAAGAATATTCTGCCGACCTTCGTGCGTTAGCATCTTCGATGACTGCAGACAACAAGCTTCGACAATGGAGCATTCGTCAGGGTGTTCGAACGGAGGAGGAATCCGCGATGGAGGGACTTTCTCAGGTGGTTCTCGAGTGGGTCGACACCTACCGCTGTCAGATCGAGCTCTTCGCAAAAGCCCGAAAACCTCTCTCCACCTTGGAGATTTCGGTACACTCGGATCGGGACTCGACGCAACCGCATGAAATGTGGCGGCAGATTGATCATTCTTCAACGACATTCTCGACCGCGTCGCGCTAGAGGTCGGCGTACAGCTCCGCAGCTCCTCAGCGATTACATTTGGAACTGAGGTTATATTCGACGGTGCCGGTTGCAGCAGCTCCTGTATTCCTAAGCTGAACATCTCTACCTGGTTTCGTGAAGCTGGGAGCTGCAGGTCGAGACTTAGAGGCCGGAGCTTGCCCTTATGGAAAAGCTCATCAGCAGGCTTGAACATGTAATTTCCTCCGGGCCAGCAACGGTCTACAGTCGACGTAGCTGCCATACTATTAAACTCGAAATCCGCTCCGACATCCGCGTCCCGCCATAGCTCAACATCATGCCGCTCAGCTGCAGATAGCTCCGCCGCCCCGGCCACCACCCCAATATTGTTCGCGTCAACGAAGCCAGTTGAAAACGAGATTCGAGCTGGACTCATGAGCCATGATTCTAAGCCCGAGTGATTCATGGGACTTGTCGATGGATCAAAAGCTGTTTCGACCAAATTACAGCTACCCTTTCTCATCATTCTCCCTCAACTTCAGTACTAGGCTGACTGCCCTAGCTGCTAGGATTGCGCAATCGCCATTCTCTTCTGCAACCTCAATGACTGCTGCGCAACCTGCAAGCATCAATGGCGGTTCATCTATCTTTAAACAAACATGTTGCGCGTGATCTATGCAGGTAACCACCTACTTCTTTCTTGCACACAAAATTCAAGGCAGCCGCAAAAGGCTCAAGACAAAAGTCGGCTGTAAACCAGTCAAGCACGCTGGCCGGTCCCCTATACGCCTAGATATCAACAACAATGTAGGTCCAGCTGCAGGACTAACTTAGACCCAACTGCTGATCATGAGCTCCGCTCCTACCCAAGCGCCCCACAAGAATGGACCCGATCAACACTCTCGATCCCAACAGTGAGTCACAAGACCCGGCAAAACATACACACAGACACGCTGAGCGACGACGACAACAGACAAAATTTTCTTCAACACCCACGCCACAAATTGTTGGTGGACGCCCTCTCTACTCTCGCCAGCCGTGAAACCTCAAGCATCTTACTTCGCCTTCACGAGCTCCGTGAATGCGAACGAGCTCCGTCACTCCTCCTAGGCCTCCTCCGCCCTGCCCCAAGTCCTCCCCTCCAGCCCATTAGCTTTCCTTCACCCCATTTCTATACCTTGCTTATTCAGTAAATACGTAAACAATTCTAAAATATGACATTTTTTTTAAATTTTAAATGACGCTTGAACGTTTTAGCCCCGAATTCAATTTTAAATCACCAAATAGCTTTTTAATTTGTAATTCGCTTCTTAATTCCCATTTTCATCAACTTTTATTATTTTTTTCATTTTTTTTTCATTTTATCCTTCTCATCATCATCAAATACTTGTAAAGCTTTATTAAGAAATGCACCATAGATTAGGGAAATGTACAAAGGAGTAAAATAAATGAAAAAGGAGAAGTGACATGACATCAAGTTAGCTCAAAGTAGTTGTGAAAATCTTTCCATGTCCATAATCGACCACTTGTGGATGGCTAGCCATATTTATATGTCAAAAATCGATGGCTTACAATAGATTGGCCATGGTGATGGGATGTGTGTCTTCAAGAGGTGGAAGCCAAGAAATAGCTAAACCTACGGTTATCGCCTGATTTAAGATGGAAAATGTTTGCATCTTTTGTAATTTGATTGAAATTTTTTGACGAAAAAAAATGACCAAGGTAGAAAAATGAGGGGTTTTTGTCCCCTTCAAGCTCCGAGTGGCATTGGCACAGTTGTGTAAAAACACATTGACATGTTTGTGTAAGCAACCAAATACCTCAATTGCCAAGGGGAGGAATTGATCAGTGGGGTGTCAGTTGCAATAGCTCTTTTATTTGGCTTGAGCTACATTAGGAGGCAACAAATCCTTGAGTTTTGCAAGATCAAGGAAGTAAATCCGCTTGTCTTGGGTCAACAATGACAATGTTGGCTAAAGTGCGAATGTCATTTTTGGTAAACATAATGTCAATTCATCAACAAGAGGAGTTAAATGTGGTTGAAGGAATGCATATAATTGTTCTTATCCCACATGCCCACATGGAAACCAGCATCTCACATAATGGCGACAAAGGTGTCACAAATTGCATCATGGGTTCCAATGTGTTTGTTGCCATGAACATAACGTAAGAGGTGCATACCCATAAGGTCGATGGGATGTGTGCACACACATTAAAAGATGTTTGCAATTAAGGAATGGGGTACTCCAAGTTGTGAATGAAGTGTTGTGCAAAAAACTAGGGAAGATAATTGAAAGGCTAGGTAAATCGGTCGAACTGTAAGCCAAATGTCTACCTTTAGGCTAGAACAAAATAAAATTCGAGCACAATGGGCTTCAAATGTCCCATCGAAGAGCATGTTGGAGAAGGTATGATGGTGCAGATGCTTTGAGATGGAATCTTGAAGTTGAACCATTTGTTACTCGATGAGTTGTTCAAATAGAGGAAAACATGCACAGGTTAAGAAATAAAGGATTTTTTTAAGTGGAAGATGGTGTCCATCATAAAAGATACAATGAGCATTGCATGAAACAACAAATTAAAATCCCATAAGCCACTTAAACATCACCCATTCTAAGAAAAAGGTCGACATGTCAAACATTTTTTTGCAAGGCATTTTTCATGAAAGATGATGTGAAAGTTAAGGTGCCCAATGGAACCCCCAAAATTCTAATTCCTTCAAATGGGTTAGTAAATTGGGATGGAGTGTTGAAGTTTGGTGGTTGGCCAAAGGGTGACCATGCAATGCATTTCTGAAATTGGATAGAAAGACCTATCGCACGAAGTTTAGTCTAGAATTGTTCATAAGTAGATGATACAATTAAAGGAGGACTAATGATGTGAGTGTCATTTATAATGGATGAAAATAAATAAAAGAAGAAATGACTAACTATCGAACGTAAAGCCTTAAAATGGGATAAAACGAATAGTGCCCCCCCAAAGGATCACCTACCATGGGATGATTGTGACATCACTTTCACAATTACGATGATTGTAAAACAGAGGAGATTCAAATGCATAGAATGCACAAACAAAAGGGATGAGTTGTATGATGTCCCCACTTGCTGCACGAAGTCCTTGAAATATGACCCCTCTTGACATGAAATTAAAGGCGTTTGCCACGTCTAGTTGAAGAATAACCCAATTGAGGTGAAGGTCCAGGGTGCACTTAATGCCATGGATTACTACTTCATAACCACCTTTAGTTGTAACTTTAAATTATTGTGGGAAAAAGTGTGTTGCAAAAGATTCACGGAATTGAAGACATAGAATGCGGTTTGTGATTCAATATAATGTTTCCCCCTTTGTAATGGGACGAACTCCACCTGAAAGCTTAGTCATGGTGAAAAGGTGGGTCATTCCAAAGACACGTGCAATTTTGGGTGGAATGCAACTTTATGCAATATGAAAACAAAATTGGAACAACTAAATGAATCCATTCATTGGGTCTTTAAGGTGAAAACAGTCTTAAAGGTGTTCAAAAACCATTTCAGAAAAACCACTTGCCAATAAATGTGACATGCATTGTAATGCCGACTTGAAGGAATTAGAAGAAAGCTTGAAATCCTAGTCTAGCTCGTAATCTTTGATGAAAAGTGGGAAGTAGCCATCTGATTTAAAATGCAATGCGATGAGAATTAAGGTGGTGTCAGAAGACATGGGTGTGAGAGAAAATGGTGCCAAAGTGCGAACTACACAAAAGTATTCCCCTGCATAACCAAGGGCTAAATTACGGAGCAAGCGTTTGTGAGTTGGAGGATCATGTTGGGGAAACAGGATTGAACTTGAACCAGTAGACAAAGCTTGGGCCTCCAAAAAAAACTCCTCTTGCAAGTTTTCCCAATTGCTTGTTTGAAAGCATTTGAGTTGAATCCACATTTCACTACACCCTATTGCCCCACCACAAGGGGGGAAAGGAAAACACCATTGTGGTAACAAAAAGAGCAAGTGCCAAATTGCCACATTACCTGGTCTTGTGCTAGCTTATTTAATGGAAAACGAAATGCCACTTGTACATCACACCGTAAAACGTTAAGGATGTGATTATACAAACAAGGATGGCAAAAGCTTAAGGGGGAGGACCCAAATACATCCAATGTTGAAACCCAAATCCAAGTTTATGCAAGTGGAGTGGGGTTAAGGGAAGGTATTGGGCTAAGATGATCACAAAGGTTTGGATTGAATGAATTAAATGTTTGACAAAAACATTGATGACAAATCACCTTCAACTAATAAATTAACACCCATGTGTGGGGCACAAGACTTTAAGGGGAGGTTGAGGGCATGTTGAAGAAATGGGGGTAGGTTGGAGGGTATGATCATGGCCAACTATAAGGACCAATAAAATGGGAGGAAAAAAATGTCCTAGTTATACATGATCGAAAGGGTTCAGAAAAGTGTAAGGTTGGGACCTCACATTCATATGAAAGGTTGGGGGCTAGTAGGGGGCATTAGTAGGTGGTGTATGATTTGTTAAAATTAGAGGGGTAACTAGTGGGTGGTTTGTGATTTGTATGGGGGATGAGGTGAAAGATAGGTCGATGGTGCCACATGATGAAGCAAATGGGTGATGGGAACTACGAGGTTTGATGAGACATGATGAATTGGGGGACATGGGATGTTTCATGCCTTAGAGATAAAAAGTCTACTATGAACATGGGTCCCATTTTTTAAAAATTACCTATTGCTATAAAACAGTTTTAAATTTACAAAGATGATCACATAATACTAAACGAAACAAAAAAAAAAAAGGTAATAAACTTTCCAAGGAATCCTTTGTTACAACATTATGCCAAGGCCAAACTTCGTTATAAGCCTATGTGTCACAATCACTAAGCTATTGAATTCAATAAAACCTAAACATTTTAATACCAAAATAATAGATTAGGAACTATTTATGCAATTGCAAATAGGTCCCACATTTTAAAGATTATTTATTTCAACATGGTAATTTAAAACCTATATATAAAGCCAACCACATAAGACTGGACAAATCAAATGGACAAAGATAATGAATTATTACAAATAAGCAAGTTTTATTTCAAAAGATAGCTAAACTTCAATTTTGCCATAACCTTCAACATCATCATCCTTACTCTACTAAGTTTGACATAACCTATATACTTTAAAAAGAACTATTGTGCAAGAATTAAGGGCCCAGAAACTTCTAATCTTTTATTCTTTGGACTACTTAATTAATGTAACACCCAACTTCAATAACATAAAAACACCTTAAATTTAATCTTTTGTTTTGAAAAAAACATCTTAAAAAGCATATTATTGATGAATGATTAACCATTCAGTATTAACAAGTTCACATTTACAAAACATTTTTATTTTTTTTAATTTTTTTTTCTTCCTTTGCTATTTCTCTAGGATTGTGACAATTTTTTAAAAAAACCAAGATTATGGCAAAGTCTATCTATGTGTAGTAAATACTTTCTATTGTGTTTAATTTGAATATAATGATTAAATTTTTGGTGATAAAAACTTTCTAAACTTGACGAAAACATTAAAAAAAAGGACCCACCACAAAACAAAATTTAAACAAAAGAAAAGCAAAAAGACAAAACATATCTTCCTTTAGCCTCTTTACCTTTATTGTCTTGTTGTCTGTTGATGTTGGTGTTGTTGTCATCATTATCTTCCTCCTTTGCTTTAGAAAGTGGTTGTTCTCATATGTCCCAATATGCTAAGAAAATCTAGAAATTTTAAAGGACCTAAACCTTCATTACCACCGGTTCTTTTTCTCCTTTCGAGTTTTTCTTTCTAGGGAAGGGGGTGGATGTGGGTTTCAATGTGATTGAGTTTGTTGGGTGCTTTGCCAACAAACCCATATGAGCTAAAGAAAACCCTAGATGAAAATCCTAGCTCCTTGCAAGAAAATTCAAGATGACCTAATCACTAAAATGACATTGGCATCAACTCAAGATCCAAATTGGAAGTGCCTTTTACTTATTGGTGTGTGAAGATCAGAGGAAATCAAGTAATGTTGCCAAGATTGTCAGATGAATTGTGTCCCATGGCATCAACAAAAACAACATGAGCAATCCGAGTAGGATCTCGTTGATTATTGTGATGGTGTTGCTAGTAGTGGCGGTGGTGACAAGAAGGAGGGATAGCGTATTGTGGCAACTACTACCTATGCACATTCCACCACCCTGCTCATCCATCATCATAACCAAGATTTCATTACAACTTAAATAAAATTGTAATAAAGCTTGCAAAAATAAAATTTTGCATATTTTTACACTTTGCAACACACAAATGAAAACTTCATTTTAAAAGTCAAGGAAGAGAGTCAAAATTTTACATTTGTGTCCTTACTACTTGTAATTATAGATCTCATTTATTTTGAAAACATTCAATTATAAACTTTTTAAAACACAAATCCATTTAAGAAGAAAAAATGGAAAGATGATTCCATCATTCAACTCCTCAACTTTTATGAAAAAAATTGTTTAGCAATGGGAAAAAAAGGTTTTAGAATATGATTCGATGAAAATTGTCAACAACTTTGATAAACCTAGGGTTATGATTCCAAAGTGTAGGTTCAAGCAATGTTAGGACAAAGTTGACAAGATGTGAAAAACATCAAACAAATATCAATAAACACAAAAGTGAACCCATTGCATGCGGTTGCAATTGGGTTTAATACCAAAAAATGTATAACATTTATGTAAGCACGATGCAAATTGGCAAGGCCTTTAGAACATACAACAATGCAAATCAAGTTACACCTAAGGGTGCAAGTATTTTGAACCTTTTGGGCATTGATGAAAATATTTTGCGAAAGATTTCTAAATGTTTTCAATGTCAACAAAATTTCAATGGACCAACTCTTGAAGTTTCCAAAGAACCTAACATTCAATTGACAATCACTTGTAAAAAAACAACAATTGATGTGAAATCAAACAAGAAACACAAGAGAAATAATGGAGATTGTTTTTTTTCACTAGTTTTTGGATTTTGTCAATTTCCAAAATCTTCTAACAAAATTGAAATAAATGGAATAGCAATCACAAATGGTCAAAAAGGTGATGGAAATGCCAAAATCAATCACAAAAGTCACCATGGAGATGGAAGAGTGTTGGACTTGAAATATTTTTTACAAACTTTATTTTTTCCAACAATTTTTGGTGAATGTGTTAAAATCTAAAATGATTAAAAATTAGTTAATTGATTATAAGGTGTGTGTAAACAAATTTGAATTTTTTTTTCAAAATTACAAAAAATAATTATAATGTTTTTTTTTTTTTTTTTTCAATGTTCACATGCTACTTCAAATTACATGTTTGTTAAACAATAAGATGACATTCTAATTAAGATGCAAATAACATATTTTTAGCAATTCACAAGTTGCATTTGGTTGTTTTCATTCTTGAAGACAATTCACCCTATCAAAACCATTCAATGAATCACCTCATTCTTTGAGTCTAAAAAAGGATTACAAAAGTGAGAATGAGCTTATTCTAAAAGTGAAATAAGGCATCAAAAACTAAAAATTCATGTGAAAACTAGATTTGCTGCCAAAAATCTTAAGTTTAAGAATGCCATAATTTTTTGTTATGCAAGGCAAAAATTTGTGAATTTACAACAAAAAGTAAATAAAGCCCAAGTGTGGGCTATTGTTGAAGTGGTCATTTTTTGCTTAAATCCTATTGTATCAACATTTGTGATTAATCAATTCAAAGGTCATTAGTTGTTGTCAAATGCTTTGACAACAATTAATACACTTACTATGAACATGGAAATTGAATTATTGTGACTTTCTAGCATGCTTGTAATCATTGATGCGTTTGATGTCGAAATCTTCCTTTTGCAAAACAAATGTGATTAGAGGCTATAAAGGTGATCAAATCTTTTAAATTTTTTTATGCCTTTTGATGCATAGTAGGTTCACAACATGATGGTCATCATATTGGATCCACACTTCAAGTTGTTGCATGTTGTGAAAAACTTGGTGGGACATGGGATTGCAATTTGGTTGGTATTTAAATATGATGTCAAGGTTGTCATTCCTCTTCTAATGATAAGTTTTAATTGGTTGAACTTATTGCCAATGCATATGTTGTTGCATCACTTGATGTTGTGGGATTAAATGATTTTGAGAAAGGTATGTTTGGTGTGGTGACTTTGCTTGAAAAATCTTCACAAGGTGCATTAGTTATTAGACAATTATCTCTATTCTTAAAGCTTTGTATTCCCCCATCTGCATGTGTAAACTTGTTATGTCACGACCTTAATTTTGGGTTCCGACCAAAAAAAGGCATGGAAAGGTGTGGGCTAAGAGTGCAAGCTAAGAGTCACATTCACACTCTTGAAAATGTGAGAGAGTGTGAAGGAATGAGCCCAAACACTCCCAAGTGGATTCTCACTTTGGGAGTTAGAGTTTTTATGGAGTTCCAAATTTTCAGAGAGCAATTTGAAGGGTCAAAACTCATTAAATTGAAATTTTCCTTATACCATTGGAAAGTTCTTAAGACATAAATATTTAAAATGGGTTCACATGATCCATTTGAATACTTACAACACAAGTTATGGCTAAAAGAAAAGCTAAGAGTCAAAGTGTCAATTTGATTCCCGACCATTAAAAATAAAAAATCACCTTGAATTTCATGTCTATATGTGGCATGCAACATATCGTTGAAAAGCTCTCAACAAAGGTTATAATTTTACTTTAGACCTTGCTTCAATCATAAGTCTACACAAGAAATTATGGGTTTCCAAAGCGACGAGAGTTCCAATTTTGAAAATTTTAGGATTCCCATCTTGAGAATACTAGGAAAAATGACATTTGGGTGCAGCCCCCATGACCAATCACAAAGAATACTATAAGGGGGAAGGTGGTGGCTTCCCCCAAGTTTGAGCCATGATGAATCTTATGAGTCCGTGTATTCCCATGGTTGATCCGAGCACTAAAAGTGTTCCAACTAAACCCTAACTAATTTGTTGTTTGGTTCATGCAAGTCCATATGAATAATTGACTCGTTTATCACTCATTCTAGTCCCCCATCCCGAAACTCCATCACACCCCTCTTACCCCCTAAAATGTTGCAAGTTAGGGAACATACCTCAACTCCTTCTTCTGTTGTTTTCATTTTCAAACTCACATTTAAGTCTTTCAACGAGTTTGGGGGTGTGTCATGCTAGCTTGATGGCACATCCACGAGAACCAGTTTCCAAATATGAATTTCCTTGAAACACAAATTCTTGGAATCGTAAATTTGCAAATAAAAATTGAACAAGTGTTCAATCTTACTAAGGTATTGACAACTTTAAAATGTCACTTGCAAATGGAAAACTTGGATTGAATTGTTATTGTGATGAAGGATTAGTTGGGTTGCAAGCCAAATTTTAAATTTTAAATACTTAAACAAAAAAATCTTTCACAAAGCAAAATTATAACTGGATTGAAGAGCATAACTTTTTTGAAGAAATACAGGTTGGCAATAATTAAATTTATGAGGTTGGGGTGGGTTTGTGTGGATGATGTAGTTGGGGCAAGGAACTTGTGTTAGAATTGGGCAAAGTTTTTTTATAGAAATAAGGTTCAATTCCCCCACAAGTCACTTTATTTCGAATTTTGTTCATGTTGATGTTTTTTTAGGACACCAAGTTGTACTCTTGCAAGTTTTTTTTAAAGCAACTAGAATTGAAATTTGATATGCATAACTGTTATGCATATTAATCCTATTTTGAAAATAAAAAATCAACATATTCATATTTGAAAAAGGAAATTTTAAAAAAAAGAGTGTACTAAATTGATTTTTATATATATATCCTTCCTTGTAAAAAAAAGAAAATATATTGTATTGGTATCTGGATGATATAGGTCCAAAAGTTGATAATCAGACAACACTGGTAAGAACTTTGGGAAATAGGATATTCAATACTCTAACTTAATCTGGGATTTTGGAAAGGGCAGAATTTGGTAATGGAAGCTACCAACCGCTAACAATGTTTTTTTAATGGAGTCTATGTGATGGTCACCCATAAACAAGACATAAGAAAAGTGGCCATCATCCCTAAGAAGATTTAGCCAAATCTGAGTCAAAACGAGATATGAAGGACAAATCTTTAATCGTCCTTCTAAATTTCCGGCTAATTATTAAAATCAAATATAAAAATCTGACAGATTTTCCTATAGTTTAATTTTGACTTCTGGCAATTGAAACTCTCAAAAAATAAATTCACTTTCAAAAAAATTCATTTCAAATTTCGCCAGTAGAAAAGAATTTTATGGGTGGAGCTGGGGAACAATTAACACTATTTGTTAAATCTGAATTTTAGTAAGACATTAATAGAGGTCCAAATAGGGGGGGAGTGGATTGATCACCTCTAAGAGCATTTCCACCACACACAAGTAAAAATGGCCTATACATGAATTTTTGGATTAAGTCGGTAATTAAATAGTTTAAAACCCCCTTTGTGTCCACAAATATGCGCAAGATAATTTGACAATCAAAAGTGCCAACATAAGAAATTAACTAATTTTCATTGGCCAAAGATAAAATGATTTACCCAAGTGATAAGATTTAAATAGTCCCTCACTTTATACAATCCACTTTTACATGTTTATGTTTGGGGGAAGGCAACTCAATAAACATTATATTAATTTAATGTACAAGCCATTTTTACTTCTATTGGAAACTAGATGCTTTGAGGCATCACAATCTACTCAAGCACTCTGAAAAGTTTCCTAGTGTATTTTGGATATAACCTCATATTTTGTGAATATACCACTTTGGCCTCTTGAAGGTGTAAGGTGCCCCTTTGCTCTAACCACCTCATGGTTTACCTATGTTTAAGCTTATGGGTTTAAGGGTTTAGGGTTAAACCCTAAACCCTAAACCCTTTTTACCTATGAACCCTTAGTGCTTTACAATGGGTAAGGCCCATGGGTAGGAGACATTCTCAAAATATGAGGCTAGAGTGAGTTATCACCTTGTCCTAAGTCCCTTATTTTGAGAATTCCCTCACCTTGTCCAATTTTTTTTTCGTATTTCCAAATCATTTTTCCCCGAATTACAAGTCTAGGACAATTTGTATGTACATCCTCCGTTCATCACTAACTCCTTGTTCACCTACTACCTCCGTGCATGATCGATCACCTGTCCTTGGGTTAATCCCTTTGCAAGTAGGTTTAGTGTGAGCTTCAGAGTACTTTGCCAAGCCTTGTAGCTTTGTACTCTCTTTAACTTCTAGAACACATTCCACATTCACAGAGATGAATGTAAGGCCCCTCAAACCTTGGTGATGAAAAATGTACAAAATTGGATGGATGTATGGATGATGTCTAACAGGAATTGCAAGTGTTCTAAGGCAAATAAGGCAAGAGATTTTATGATTTTGGGATTTTATGATTAAAGGCCATTTTTGGAGCAGCTTCAAAGAAATGGAAACCCCCATAACCCAAAAACCAAAAATTATACAAAATCTTATTAACATCCAATACTGTTTATACCAAAGGTTCCAAATTTGTAAAAAAAAAAAATTTAAAAGAAAAAAAATTATTTAAAAATTTGCAGGATTTGAAACCAAATGTTCAGATTTTTTTTTTTAAAAATAAAAAATTACGTTCTTTGATTTATTGAAAACCATGGACATGAACCTTAAGAATTTGGCCACAAGCCAGAGAGAAAACTAAATTTTAATTTTTTTTGAAAATCCTGCCGTATTTTTTGTGACAAGTTGAAACTAATTGTCTAAATATGGCAATTTCAGAAGAAAAAAAATTCTCAAAATCTGGAAATTTTGGCTCATTCTTTTTCACAAAAAATCATTTGTATGAGTCGCAAAGAATCATTTGTATGAGTCATAAAAAGAAAAGCCCACCCACAAAGCACACCATGCAGGATGAATGATGTTTGAACAGGAAACGGTTTTTCATTTGATTCATGTCCCATAGCTGACCACTGTGGTTAGTTATGTACTAACCATCCACATGCATGCACTTGCCTAGTCGTCACCAAGTCACTTACCTACCTACATAATACTGGCTCACATTCCTACCTACTCTCCTATAACACTTACATTACTACATAGGCAAAGAGTTTTTTAAAAAATTCCAATAAAAAATTGATGGCCGGAACCATCACCCGGAAGACAAAAAGGAAGGCCAAAGAAAAGCCAAAAGACACCCAGCCCACAAGAACCGAAGAAAGGAGAGAGCTAGTCCCTCTCGTGACAAGAACATACATAGGTGATAGTCATTAGTGTTTTTATTACCGTGAAATTTTGCCAAAAAGCAAAATCATAAATTAAAAATTTGACAAAAGAAGCAATTTTTGGAGGTTTTTAGTCACTAGAAGTATGGGGGAAAAAAAATTTAAATTGTCAGATTTGTATACATCGTTCCCATTGTGTAGCCAAAAATATAGGAGGATGATTATCTGTGGGTTGTAGCCAAATTTGGCTAAACTTTCTTAGCGATGATTGTCACTTTTTCTAGGTCTTCTTATGGATGATCAGCACTTTTGGCTACAAAGATAAATTCTTAAAAAAGACATTCATAGTCAACGACTCACCTATGTTGTCTAGGTATAGACTTTTTGATATACCATTTTAATATGTTATAATTTATTTATCCATTAGAAAAAAGTGTATTGCCACGCAAAGTCTCCAATAGGTTAGGATGTGGGGATTTTTAAAAATTAAGGTTCTACAAATTTTCACTCTTTTTCAAGTTTAAAATAGGTCATTCAACTTCCTAAGCTTATTTCAAGTTGTTACATTAAGCCAAAATCATTAATTTTTGACATTTGGCCACAACCTAGGGGCCATTCATTTGACCTACTACTACAAAAAAATGCAAAACGTTGGATGCCATAGTTTGAACAAAATGTGACAAAAATCGTTTCAATTTGTCTCAACAAACACACCTTTCATCTCCTTTGTGTTGCCACAAATAAGTTTTGTCATTCATCATTACTCCTACTACATAATGCCTTGTTGCTATCATTGGCAATTTTATTTTTGTTGTTGTTGCCACTTTGTTGTTGTTGTTGTAGGGTAATATCAAGCTTGTCAATTTCTCTTCTTCACAAGTTCATATCTTCATTGCTTGCTACAGCTTGGCCCTTCAACTTCCAAGTTTCTTTAAACATGTTAACCTATAACACATTATCTAGGCCTTGATCTAATTTGCATTGTTCACCAACATCACCACCATTTCTTTTAGGCTTGAATGCAATTGTCTAATGGTGTAAGTTGCGAGGCACTTATGATTTTGTCGCAACTTAAATTGCTTGCTATTCAAGCACCAAACGAGACTCTTAATCTCAATTTTATTCATCTTGCTTCATGTAGCCTATTCTAACAAATCCATGAGGTTTCAATGGCCAATTGTAGTCAATGATTTTGCAATTCCATGTAAATGTCCACATCCATGATCCAACTATATAATTTGTATTATGTAAGTTGTGATGGAGATGATAAATTTGATGCTTGCATCAAAACATTTATGTCTTGCAATTTCACATTAATTATCGATTCAAAGGTTTTGCAATTTAAAGCTATGAATGAAACTTATGCTACAACACTACTTGAAGCTTTGTAGGTTTTAAGCATTGTAGGTCCATCAAGGTTGTTTTTTGACACACTGCCACCTTTAAAGCCACAAGTGAACTTCAAGTATCATCTATTTTTTCAAATCTTCTCCTTTTAATGTTACATCTATAGATAATCATGTTGGCAAGGTATCCACTTCAAGTAGTGGGTTTTCAATACCTTTGTTAACAAAATATGTGAACATTGAGGGTGCAAGTGTATTGCAAATTTCTAATGCATTGTGTAAGGGTAAAGGTCCTCTATATATGTTTCAAGGGTTTAGTAGAACATCAAGCTTTAGTATGGCTTTTAATCCTACTACAATTGTTCTACTAAAAAAAGTTTGAAATAAAGAGTAGGAGTTTGATTGTGCTTTTCAAGACATTTGAATTGTGAAGTTTTCACAAGTTGAACTAGTTTTTGGCCTTGATGGTAAGATGTCATAAGTGAAGTGAAAGTTTGTACTACAATAGAAGAGACAAAAAAAACTATCTTTTCCTAAGTTTGATGGGTTACAAAAACATCCTAGGGGAACACTACTCCAAAAAAGTAGAAAATATGTGAGTAAAAATATAAGGTGCAATAATATGGTTGTTTGGTAAAAATTATAAGTTAATTAGTTCAAAAATCATATTATGTATATTTTGAAAATTAAAATATAATTAATATAGGGTAAGTGTAAATTTCTATTAATAAAAAAATAGCACGTGCATTAAAGATTTAAGTTATTAATTTTTAGTAAGTTCAATTATTGTGAAATAATGTTTTGATTAATTTGGGGCTAACAAAAGTTTGTAAATTGCATTTTTTTTCATTTCAATTACATTCCATGGGTGAAAGCATCATAAAGTAGCCCAAAAAATAACTCCACTATGTAAAAACTAAAGGTCTTCAAATAAAAGATACAAGTAGATGAATTTTTGAAAATAGTATCAATTTTTTGCGGTACATTTTTTCTTCACTATTGTTGACATTGGTTTCAAAAGCTAAATTGATATGATTATGTTTTTCTAATACACTTGCAAGTACTTGAATTGGACCTTTAATTTTTGGCAATTTGAAAAGTAGATTTCAAATACTTATAAGTATATTGATTTTTTGGCAAATAATTTGTTTCTTTTTTTCCCAACCTTCAATATTGATGTGGTGAACATTTTAATTTTTTTTTTTTGTCAATGAAGTTTGTTTTTATAACTAAACTCATCCCCAACCTTCAAAAATTAACACAAGTTTTTGATATATTTTTGGGGTATTTTTCCAAGTCCAAATGATATGGTACCAATTTTTTTGAGAAGCTAAAGGTAGGTTAGAGGTGCCAATGAGGAAATCTAAAGGTTCCATTTGATTTGAGATGTTAAAAAAAGGTTAGAAGTTTTGAAAACTATTTTTCCTAGTTTACAAGTAAAAAGCAAGGTAACAAGTAAGGTCAAAATATCTTGCTTACACCCCCATGATTTCATTTTTGCTTTCAATTTTTTGGCTCCAAATTTTCTAAAACTAAAAACTTTAATTAGTATAGGGTATTGAAATTGGATGCAATAAAAAAATTATAAACAATATAGGGTGGCTAAAATTAGATAATAATAGGGTGGGGCAAAATATAAATCCAAAACTTAATACCCCCTTCAAAAATAGTTGTTTAACACACGAAGGT
>Ga0209611_10003967_pt1 | contig 25429 bp, 18 predicted proteins | sample S1TSphgellanicum_3_FD_187693 | JGI IMG/M metagenome (GOLD analysis project Ga0209611, IMG submission 187693) | Host-associated microbial communities from peat moss isolated from Minnesota, USA - S1T2_Fc - Sphagnum magellanicum MG (SPAdes) (version 2) | ecosystem: Host-associated > Plants > Peat...
TAGGTCTATTTTTATATGAGGATTTTTGAAAGATGATATTGTTTTGGCTTGTGTTGAAACTTGAGATTATTAGTTATAGAGTTATAATATCTCTTGAAGGATTTTGGTTTCTCTTACAGGATTTTTTTTGAAGATTTTATTTTTGTATGGTGAAATATTTGAATTTCCATAATTCTTCTTCTTTTGCCTTAAGATACTTTTTGAATGTAAATGGCAAGGTTACAGTGTGACACACCCCTTGGCGGATTTTTTTTGGGGGTTCCCAATGTGTTCTCATCAAGTTCCCAAATGAATCCCCAAGTTCTCAATTAATGTGTTCCTCAAGATGTTCCCTTCATAGTAGCACCACTCTTTTATCCCATATGCTTTGCCCAAAGTTACTCTCTTTTCACCTATATAGGTGGGCCAAAGGGATGGCTCTCTTATCTTCCAATGGGAAGCACTTTGGAAGCCTCCAACATTTCAATTTTTTAATTGACATTATCAAAAGAAATTGTGATGAGCCAATCAAAATGAGTTGTTGCAACAAAAAAAAGTTGAACTTGGGAGGCACTTGTCATTAGGCATAAAATTAATGTGCCCATATCACCTAAATATTGGGTTATCCTATCGCTACTTGGAAAACATTTAGAAAGATGTTACAATTAGTACCCCTAATGAATCCCCTGCTTTTCTTGATTTTATTGGTAGATAATGAATTTGCCTAAGGGTTTCTTTGACTCATCTTTCCATGATTACCCAATTGCTTTCTCAAAAATAAACTAGCCTGCACCTTTGGATGAGTTGGATATTATATTGGAGAACATATTTCATCTCCTAATTAATCTCCTTTGTTAATCATGTTCATGGTATCATGAATTGATAATGCAATAGTCATGAAGGCACTTTTGAACAAAAGCACACTAGGGTGTCAAAATTTCATTAAATTGAAGTCCCTTTTCAAAGTCTTTTTTTAATGTAGTTGAAAACTGGTTTAAAATATGAATATTTAGATGATATTGGAAATAACATTGTATTTCATTTTCAATTTCAAATCATGATATTATAAAACATATAAAAAATATCAAAAAAGATTTTTTTAATGTTTAAAAAAACTTATATGTTTTGGGATTTTAAAAATTTCATAACATAATAAATTAAAATCACATTCTATTCGTTCAATGGACTTTTAGTTTCTTAAACATGATTCATCCAATATCCCAAAGTTTCAAACACATAAAACAAACACATTGTAAAATAAAAGTCCATATCCATGAGTTTTGCAAGTGTGACAAAAAGTGTGGGCAAAATTCAAAAGTCCATTATTTATTGGCTATCCACAATTTTGATTTGATTTTTTCATTCTTGGAGGGTTGATTATGATAGTTTTAAATAAGTGAGTCCTTTTTTCTATTATTTTAATGATTTTTATTTTGTTTATTTTCTTGTATCTAGGGAATACATGAAAAATTACCATTGTGACGTCCATATAAGGTCACCATAGTGTGCAAACACCCTTTTCATTAACCTTTTTTGGCACTCCTTTTAGGTTCAACATGCAGAAAAAAAATGTGTATAGTGGGTTTTTTTTGTTTTAAATTCTTTTTTTCCTTATCAAATGTTCATAAAATTGTTTCAATTTTTTTTTGAATTTTAATATATTCCACAAGAAGGGATCCATGTGTTCAAAATATTCAAAATATAAAAATACATATACCTTTTTAGATTTTGATATTCAAACATCTTTAAGCATTATTATAGTTTTGAATTCGTAATTATGGGTTAAAGTAAAGTTATAGATGTTATATGTCATATTTGGCTTCAATTCTAATATTCAATTTGAAAAATTGTGTGAAAATGCATCATAAACCAATAGAAAATTGCCATGTGAAAAATGTAGTCCTTGGAAAGGACTTTAACCTTGGCGTGACTAGCTCCTTTTTTCACGTTTTCACCCATGACTTGTTTTTGTTTATTGTTTTTCTAAAACAAAATTACACCCACCCCTGTTACAAACCAAAATGAATGTTTAAAAAAAAATCTGGTTTGGTCAACATAAGTGCTTCAACATGTGACAAAAAGGTTCCATATAAAAGGCTAGTCCTTTTTAATCAATTCAAACAATGGTTCAACAATTTTAACATACCTTCAAATGAATGCCTTGTAATGTTTATAAGGCTTAAAAAAGTTCGCATATTGGTTACAAATAAAAGAATTGGAAATTTTGAAAGTGTTTATACTTTGGAAGGATTTGACTGTAATCCATACTAATCAACAACATGTCCAAAAAAATTTTATATCTATTGTTTTAAATCAACGATTTTTTAGATTCCATTTCAAGTTGACAACTTTCAATTTTTCAAACACTATCTTTAAATGATTAAAATGATCATTCCAACTACTGCTATGGACATTTACACCATTAACAAAAAAATTCCAAAATTAATTAATCTAATTTTTAAAAATATTTTCCATATTTTTTAGAAAATGTATTTGTTACATTCTTCAATGCAAACAACATCACATTCCATTTAAAAGGCTAGATTTTGTAATCGTAGTAATCTTCTTAATATTTTTAGTTGTCATTTTATCTGATAGAATCATGATTGCAAATCTAAAGGAAAAAACCATGCCAATTTCCCAAACTATGTGAATACATCTTCTATTATAAGCATAAGGAACTGATCTCATTCAATTTGCAAATTCAAAGGCTTATATTCTCCACAAAATCTTCAATTTCCATCCTTCTTCACAAGAAGAGTAACATGACATGCATATTTTGATGTGTTTTTGCACATTTTTCTCAAATGGATAAAAGTTTGATTCTACCTGGTGACACCCAACTTCTTCTTTAAAAAAAATCTATTGTCATTTTATAGAATGGAAAGCTAAGTGTGTCCATGGCATGTTTTTTGAAGGTACATATGCCTAATTCATCCTTATGCCCAACAAAGATATCTTGAAATTCCTTTAACAAATCCCAAAGTTCCTTATCTTGCAACATTGTAAATCCATGATTAAGTTAGATTTTGGAACAAATTTCCATCCGCCTACCTTTTTCCTTAATTATTTTAGAAACATTAAACACCTTTGTAACCTTTGTAATTGAACATGAAACATAGTTTTAAGAGGGTGTGATCACAATCAAATGAGCCAACATTGACAAAGGACTCAAGGACTATAATCCTTTTTGTGGTCATTTTCACTTTCTCATTAAAAGGAATTTTGGGATGAAATCTTTTGCAATATGTTATGAAAATACATATAATGTTTTCAATACATCACATTTTTTGTATTAAATTTTCATGAATAACTAAGATTTTTTTTTAAATGTATAAATTTTATCAAATTCTATGTTTCGTTTTGAAAAAATATCTTAATTGCAAATTGTATGAAAATATGCTAATTATCTAATTTTTTATTTTATTTTTTTAATATACTAAAACTTTGTTCTAAATGTCATGTACATTACACCCCATTTACATGTGGTAAAGGACTTTTGAAATTTTTAATTTTGTTCAATAGATTAAAAATTTTAAAATTTTAAAATTTCATAATTTTTTTATTTGTGAATGCTTTTTGAGTGTGGATAATCAATTAAGATCATCTCAAATTTTTCTCATCAAAATTCATTTATAAAAAGAGTCTTTAGCTTAATAATTTACAAAATTGATTGCTTTTGATGCAACTGTTGTTCAAGTTCAAAGGTCTTTTATTAAAACCAAACCCCAAAATCATTTTTTTTGAAATTTGTTTTTGAATTCTTCAACATTCATATTAATCATTTAGCACAACATTCCATGTTTAACATTGCATTAAAGTGACACCACAAAAATATATTTAACAAGATTATAATTTTTATTAAGTTTTGGCAATTGCTTGATGTGCTTTTTGGCTTGTTTGATTTTGATTGCATCTAGGAATAGAACCTCCAATCTTTTTTTCTCTTCAACTTTTACCCACTATATCTAGTCTTAGTAGTCATCTTCCCTAGTGGGTAATCCTTCTAATAACCTTTGATGTTGCTCCTATAAAATCAAATTGACCATTTGCATCAATGCCTCCACTTGAACCATTCCATCCAAACCTTGATCCATCATATCTTCCATGAAAAGCTCCATGTTTTGTAAGATCATTTTGTGATCATCATCCACATTGATCCCCAATCCATTCATTTTCAAATCAATATCTAGATCATCATATGAATCATTAGGCGGCAAATATTCCTAATGAACTAGTTTTGTCAATGACAACCCTTACATACCTTCATCAATCTATTGAATTATTTGTGAGAATTATTGTTCAAGTATTAATTGTAACATGTTGACAACAATGAATGGTAGGATCTCCACTTCCATACCTAGACCATTCCATATTTAGATCATTCCTAGTTTTTTGTTTTATGCCCATCTCTGCATATGATGCATTTAAATCTTTTGATAAATTTAGGGCATGTTGAAGCATATATTATGTCCCACCATGTGACATAGTTGACAACAATTTGAAACATTAGGGTTTGCATAATGGATCAACTTTCTATCATTAGTACCCTTGAAAAAATTGATTAGGGTTCCATTTAATACATGTAGTTGTCAATTATAAGATGTTTCTTTAAAAAAACCGTCCTCCTTTTTCTCCTCCTTTGAAAGGGAATTTCATTGATTTCTTCCATAATTTTTTCAATTTCAAATAGTAACTACCAATAATTCATCCATGTCCTTGTAGACCGTCACCACATAAAAATTATGGCCATGATAATTTAGCTAAGAATTTTCTTTTCCTTTTAACATCAAGGATTATGCCTTGCACAAAAAGGTGTTCCAACCAATCATATTAAGATTAAACTTGTTGAAATTCCCATTTTATTGCATCCATCTTTGTTGCAACTCCTCCCCATCATAAACACCAAATTTTGGCCAACATCAAAGTCCTCAAGGAGTCCCTTGATTAGGAGGGTTTGGATTCAACCTTTTGAACTAGTCTTAACCTTCCCACATAAGTTTAGTTTTGTTACTTTGAAAAGCTTATCCTCATCACATTCATGTACTTATGCCACCATATGTAGTATTTATGCTAGATCAAATACATCTTCCAAATCTTTTCCCCAAAACAATTCATCCATACCTTAGGACTAATTATTTTGAACTTTTGCTTTCTACCAATTCTATGCTACTTTCAAGAAAATTTGTTTGCTTCAATCATCACCTTCAACTTTTTCCTCCTCAGATTTAATTATTACAAGCCTGTTATATCATGTCTTCAAATTCTAACATTTGTCATTTCTTCCTACATACCCTCCAACCTAATTTCCAATACAAATTTTTGTAGAAAGTTCAACATAATAAATGTGAGTCCATACTAAAAAAATTATTCTAAAAAAATTATTCACAATTTTAATCTTGTTATTGAATTTTGATTTATAAAATTGTGCACAACAATTTTTAACATTTAATTTTGCAAGAATCCACATATCACTGGGTCTAGGAACTAACACAGTTTTTCCCCTTACCACCCTATGCTCTTCAATTTTCCCCAAATGGTCAAGAGTTTGTGAAGAAAGACATGGATTTTTTATTTGAATGAATGTCCACTATTTACTATTAGATCCAGATTTGGTTTTCATCCATAATGCAACCTTCATGAAAAATTCAGCATGCATCACCTTTAAAGCTATGTTTTCGACTTCCCCAACAACTAGGTCAAATCCAACAATGATGACTAAAGCAAATCTAGTGATTTTGAATATGAAAGACACCACATTTAGGCTCTTTTGGAACGAAAATTTCATCAAAAACCAACACTTTAAATTGTATCATGGGCACAAACAAGATAAAATGAGCCAATGGTGTTGCTTTAGAAAACGATTGCATGTCCTTTTGCCCAAAAAAAACTTTTTCATACAAATGAATTTTTGAATAACTTTTTTGACAATTATTATGAAAAATGCATATAATTTTTTAAGTAGATGACAATTTTTTTTTGAATAATACGAATTTTTGTAAATGTGTTGATTCCTTGTATATTACGTGTTTCATCTTTAAAAATGATAACAATTTCAAATCATAACCAAAAATTGATTTAATTTTTTAAAAAATTTGTATCATAAATTATAACTCTTCTCAAAACATCATGTACATTATACCCCATTTCTATGTGGCAAAGGACTTTGAAGTTTTAAAATTCTAGATCAATTTTGGAAAGTTCTTTGAATTTTTAAAGTTTTAGAATTTCACATATTTTAGGGTATGGGTGTTTTTTGAATGTGGATAATGGTTTTTTATCTTCTTAATTTTTTTCCCATCAATTTTGTCTTATTATATGAGTCTTGTTGATAGTCCTTTGCAATATTAATTCTATAGTACTATGTAGTTGTTCCCCATCCATTTGGTCCATCCCACATCTTCACCCAATTTTGTGTTCTTGAAATGAATCCATTACATCACCTTGACAACATCTTTTATATGTGCTTTAAAGGGATTAAATCCTACAATGTTCACCACACCAAATCCTGATGACTATAAAATTAATGCACCGAATTGTGGGGCATTTAAAATTTTTCAATTATCAAATTTGTAGGATCTATCTATTGATAATGAATCAATTGAACAATGATTTCCTTGTAGGATTCTTTTTCATTAAAACTAGACATGGCTACATGAATCTAGATCTCCTTTGGTTGACATAATCCTAATTCATCTATTCATTTTCTAATCCCATTCCTTTGGATTATAATGTTTTGATACAAAAAATAGTAATGCAAAACCAAGAGAGACCATGATGTGCTTGAGAAAAAAATGTGATTACAAATACTAAAGAGAACAAACAAAGATCAATATCGAAAATATGACAAAATCCCTCCATGCTTTTAATCATGTGAATATAAACTAATCAAAAGGTGGGTGGTGATGGATTAGATCCTTCTTTAGAATTCTCTCTTCCACCATTGACTGTTTAAAAAAACCTAATTTAGTTAAACATGTCAAAATTTATTTGTCTAAGGTGAAAGATATTATTTTTGGATTTTTTTAAACAAATTTTCTCATCAAACAAAGAATGAATTTTTGTAATGAAGATAGACAAAAACTTCACAGCAAGTTTTATATGTTAAAAATGATTGTAAAATAGCTTTTGATTGTTTTTAATATGAATTTCCCCCCTTGTTTTGACAATCCTTTTCGAAATGGCCTTGATGTTTTAATAACAACCTAAGCCAAAATGAACATCCCTAGGCTAAGGACAACTCAACTATCCTCTCAACACCCCTATTAATAGTTATTTTTAAAAAAATCATATTTAAATTTAACTTTTTCATTTGGGTGAAGGTTTGAAATTACTTTGTTGCAATGCATTTGATGAACTTGACACCTTTTGTTGGTTGAATTCTTTTTTCCTTTCCAAGGTTGATAATGTCTTTTTTAGTGCCCTTGGTGTCCCTTGTTGTTCCCACTACCCATGTATCATCCCCTAACACAACAAAAATTTGTTTTTTCTTGTTCACCCCTCCTTCTCCCCTTGACATTCTTGCAATCCTTTTTGGTGTGTTCATTGGTGCCCCTATCATCCCCTAACACTAATAAAAATCTTGTTGTTTGCAACCATTCCAACTACAACTAAATGTCGCTTATGACTACGAATGGTTCCTTATGTGACTATTTTTCAAATTTGGATGGATTTTGGTCTTCCTTTCAACTAGTTGCAACTATGACCTATTTCATCATTCCAATAGGTTGATTTTTATGATGTCTTTGTATTTTTTACAACATTGTATATACGTTTAGTTGCACATGCAACCAAAGTAGTCACATTATAATTGCATAAAGTACATATGCTACCTAATAGTTACACGTATAGACTATTTAATAATACATACGTACATATATGTATATATGTACCTACTAAATACATACATACCCACTAACTACCTAATAGGTTATTTAATTATAAATAATTATGTATAAGCTATTTAAATATGTACTTAAAATAAATACTATTTAAATAGGTACCTAGTAAAAACTTATGCTACTTAGTAGGTAGGTTATGTAATAATATGTGCTAGGGAATAGTTGCATTAGGCTACAACTATGTGATTAGGCTGTAATAAAAAAATTATCCCATATTGTTTGTCTTTTCTTTCAAGTTTACAAACTATATAAGTAGGTTGGTTTGGTGGAATAAACACATTCAATTTTTTCAATTGCCATATGGGAGGAGCTAATCACATAGGCTCCACCCAAAAGGGTAAACTTAAAATAAAATAAGATTTTGTTGTAAAAGTTTTAAACCTAAACCTACCTACCTACCTACCTATGGCTAGGTGGCCTAAACTTAAGCTAGGTGCCACATGGCCTATTATAAATGACCTAGCCTGAAATTAGGTTAGGTACCTTAGGCACTTAATTAGGCTAGAGGTGGCCTAACCTAGGCCTAGCCTAGGTGCCACATGGCCTATCATAAGTGGTCCAATTTTAAACTAACCCTAAATGATTATAGGGCAATCTTAAGTTGTCATGTGACACAATCTTAGGCCACCATGTGGCACAATCTAATTGTTTTAATTGGATGGTTGAAAAAAATTATTTGGCAAAATATTTCGAAAAATTCAAATGATGCACATGTCACATTCCTCTGTTACCATGTGTGAACATATTGGTGTGCACTATACTCACAAGTATAGTTGTAAGTGTAGTCGTAAGAACCCATCCTTGGATACATATAAATCTCCATAGTCGTATTCTACAAAAAAAAATTAATCCATTGTCTGCAATTAGTGGTCACTTGCAACTTGTCATTTGTTACTATCTTGATTTTTAGTTGTTGTGTCACTTGTGACTAAAATTTAGTTGCAAACAACAATCGCAAATAACGTTTTTTCTACTATTGTAACATTTGTTGTCATTCGCAAGTAAAAAAACATTTTCTTCCTATGCACTTTAACACCTTGTCAACATATTTGCCATATATTTGGGCGAAAATATCCTTGGGTGGTACCACTAGGAACCACTTCAAAAAATGGTTAATGGACCAGAAACAACCAAATCATTTATCAATTTTCCTAGGCCCTTTACTATAAATGTTTTCACAATTATAATTTTTTTTCTCATATTTATCAATTTCATGCACAAACTCATGGGTTAAAGTTTATTTTGGAATTAAAAAAAAAGATAATTAAAAAAGATTGTACTGTTAATTAAAATGGCCTTTTAAGAAATTGATAGCCTTAACTTTATAAATTCATAACTAAATTATACTTATTTAAATAATTAACAAACTCATCTTTTGGAAAAACAAAATTTTTCAAAAAAATCAATTATCAGGCAGTGAGTGTGTATCAAGTTGGTTAACCTAACCTTGACTACCCTAGTTAAAGGACAACACCAAGAAAAAAAAAAATCCTTTAGCCTCCCCATTGACCAACTGCTCGCAAACATGATGGATTATTGGCCCAAGATGCTGCATTGGCTTGCTGCACGTATTTTCTTGACCTTTTGATGTTAAACATTGTTTCAAATGATCCCAAACAAATCCTTCACATGTAAAAGAATTGCAATTTCATTTTCCATGAATGAAAAATAACCTAACATTAAGTGTTTCAATCACTATTAGAAAAATTGTCATTTGTGATTAGTCTTTGCAACTAATTTTTAGTTGCAAGCGACACTTGTAACTAAAAAACTACCTAACAACAAATGACAAGCACCAATGATCACTAGTTGAAAATGACATATGAACTTTTTCACCATAGAATACATGTATGCCAATCATATATACATATCTAGATGTGTTCTTCTAACTATATCTAAAATTGTGATGGAACTACAACATGCACTAATGCAAATTTGAGACGTGGTACCGAAAAATCATCCACTAAATGACACAAGGCAACATTTAGGTTTTGAAATGTATTTTAATGAAGAAAAATGTTTTTTCCCCCACCATCCATTACCTGTCACATGGCAACCCAACAATAGTTACAAAAGACACATAATCATTTAGGGATAGCCTAGGGCTAATCCACTTACAAAATGCCATGTGGCATCTAGGTTTAGCTTAGGTGGCACCTAGGTTACGTAGGTAGGTCTAGGTATTAAAACTTATAAAATTACAAAATCCAATTTTATTTTGAATTTAGCCTTTTAATGTAAAGCATATTTGATTAGCTCTTCCCATGTGGCAATTAATAAATTTGAATGTTTTGATTACATTTAACCAACCTATTTATATAATTTACAAACTTGAAAGAAAAAATGAACAACATGGGATAAAATTTTAGTTGCAACCTAGTCACAATGCCACAACCTAGTTGCAATTACTTTTTATTACATACTACTATTTAGCCTACTTACTAGCTAAACTAGGTTTTTATTAGGTATTTTAGGTACTTACTTAACTAGCAGTTAGGTAGGTAAATACTTGGTACATATGTAAAAGGCAAGTAAATATGAAGTATGTCCATAGTAGGTACATAGTAATTAATAGGTACATAATATGTAAATATGTAGGTAGGTTGGTACCTATTAGGTAGGTATGTAGGTAGTTAGTTAGAGGTAGGTATGTGGGTAGGTAGGTAGCTTAGGTAGCCTATGGTCCTTATGCAACTATCATGTGACTATTTTGGTTGGGTGTGTGATTAAATGTATATATGGTGTTGTAGAAAATACAAAGATATTATGTGAAATCAACCCATTGGAAGGATTAAATAGGGCATAGTCGTAGTTTAGTTATAGGAAAAACCAAGAGTCATTTAAATTTGAAAAGTAGTTTCAGGTATATGCACAAATGAATGGCTCACTTTTGTGGCATTTTTTGGTTTTGGTAGTACCCATCTTGTTTTATTGTCTTCTAGCAAAACATATAGTGTCAAAATTTCCAATTGGGACTTGGTTTTAGATTATCAACTTGATTATGAAAACATTTGTATAATCATTTTTTGAAAAAATTCTCTCACTTTTACCTATGGACTTTTGAAATTAAAAAGTAAGGATTGGGATGTTGACTAGAGGTTTACAAGATTATGTTGTTGAACAAATGATTTGGAGTAACTAAGTATGTCAAGTTTTGTTATTCAAAGAAGTCATATTTGAAAACCTTATCATGAAAACTTTAACCATTTCATAGTATTGGACTTTTATGTTTTTAGAATTGGCCTTTATTTTCATAACTCTTTAATTGTTATATATTTTCTTTGATTTGAATTTTATTTTCACCAAAGCTAAGGTTTTTGAGGTATCTAAGTGGGCTTCCATAAATATGGACTGAATGTTTTTTAATACATGGACTTTATTACAATTTAACCAATGTTACCAGATCAAAAATTCAATTTAACATTGTAACATGGACTTTGTGTGGACTATTTTTTGTCCAAAAATGAGCCATTCATTAATGCATATACCTTTCCATAAACAATTGTTCATAGTGACATTTAATTGCACATAGTTGCATATGAAGTGGTTGCAAATGACAAGATTTCTTTTCATGAATGTCACAAACATTAGAACAAGATGCCATGATTGATAATTAAATTTGATGTTATAACTTAAGGATTGGTTTGGACCTACCTATTAGGGCAATCAAACACAAAGGATAAATGAAATGAAATGTGGCCTTACAGAATACACAACACCAAAAAAAAAAAAAGTTTTAATTGAGCTAAAATCATTCACAAACCTAAAACTTGATCTTTATGTGCACTACATCCAAAGGGAAATTCGTCACACTTCTAAAGACCTTGTTTATGGAAATTATTCACTAAATTCACATATGAGTCTTCATGAAAAAACATCAACATAACATCACCCAAATGAAGATTGAACTTCATGTTCCATTCACAACTCATTAAATACTTATAGAGAGATCCATCTAGACTTGTTTAATAAGGAGTTTTCAATTTGAAGTTGATAGGATTATGCATCTTATTATGTTTTAGAATACCCACACTTTCATGGATGAACTTTATATTACTTGGCATTGTCTTGAAGTATAATATTTTTGTTAGATTTGAGGCGAAGGTAATTGATATTTATTGGTGTTAACCCAAAATAATTAAATAAAAACATATTATTTATATAATCCATATGTGAGTCCAAAATAAGTCTTTAATCAATAGATCATAATGTGTAGTACCCATAAAATCAATTTGCTCTTTATCATATCATACTTATGATTGATGTCAACATAAAATACTTAAATGGGCAAGTTGGAAATAATAATAATAATAATTTCACCCTATTAAAATTTTCAGGAATTGAACTAGCACATTTGGAATATATGGAATAATCCACTTCACTAGGTTATCACAATATGTTCAAAATATAAAAAATTCCTTGTGTTTTTATACTTGATTATCCAAATCTTGAAATATTCAAATTGGGGCTACCAAATTCATTTTGTGAATAAAATAAAATAAAACATGCTGATTATTAGATGTAAGTATGGCATCTATCCATTTTTAAAAACTTAACTATAAATAAGGTCATTTATAAATTCTATTGTTAGTAATTAATTTTGGTGTGATTGTGCGAATGCTTTTGCTTTTTAACATGAAGGCATGGTTGAGTAGCTCAATTTTGGCAAATAGACATTTCATACAAATCCCTAACAAGTTTTTAAAAAATAGTCAAATGGACATAGTCGTTAATTTTAAGATTTTATTATTATAATTTTTAATTATCAAATGTTCATCCACCTAAAAAAAACCTTTTAAACCCAAGTCAAAACCTATATCAAAAGATGTTGATACAATTTGTTATGGTGGAGTGCCACTTGGAAATCTTAAAAAGAAAACTCATAAAGTCCACATAAATGAAATGCTAAGTAAAAATTGAAAAAAGAAGTTCATTTAGCACATGAAAATTGATTTTTTTTTCATTTTTTTAACTTTTCAAAAGTCCATAACCACCATTTGGTTAAATTTTTAAATGAAAAGATTTCACACTTGAATTTTTTTTTAATTCCTAAATATCTACTCAATCATTATAAATTATAATGGAATTCAATATGAATTCATTCAATTTCTTAACAATCCAATCAAATGATTAGTACATATTTTTGTCTTTTAAAAATCTGTTATTAATGACAAATGCATTAATTTAAAAAAATTATATATATATACACACACAAATGTGTTCATAATCATCATGTTAATGTAAAATCTATTATTAAATGATAAATTCAAGATTATGTTATTCATCATATGGATCTAAACATAATGGACCTTACAACAATAACCATTGTGACACCAAAAGTGAAGCACTGAACCATTCATTCACCCTTTACAATTAACTTCAAATTTTGCCAATGAAGTTTTATTATTTTTTCCTCATTTTTGTCGTATACCTTAAAATAGTCTAAAATCTAGAGGATATCTTTCTAGAGTATGAAATTGATTTTCAAGTTTTTGTGTTTATACAACTTTCTTTTGCAGTTAAAATAACAAGTATTATCTTTAAATATTTGGCCTACATAAAAAAGTGGTTGAATCCTGGATGTTTCAGGGACTTTTGGAATCAAGAGTTCAACAAATGCACTTAATTTTTGACATTTTGGGGTCCAAATTAGTGTTGGCAAGTTCATACTATTCGGGAGATTTTTCAACTAGTTCAAAGGCAGGTTCTAAGATATTTGAATCATAAGTTCACAATTTTGTTGGAATTGGACGGCCCATGGAAGTGGCACTGGGTAAAACTAGGATCGGGACCCAAACGAGGCTCTTCTGGTATTTTCAAAAGGTCCAGGTTTTATATTTACCTATGTGTTAGCTTTTAAAAGTTTGAAAATAAGGCTCTATTTTCTAAGCAAGTTCTCAAATTTGATTGGTTGCACATGATTAATACCATAGAATATTTTGTTTTGGGCTTTGTTTGGACGTTGATCAAAACAAATAGGTAATGCACATTATTTTTTGGGTTTAAGTTGTGACTAATGTAGGTAGAATTTAACGAGATCTGGCTCCAATTGTTTTGGGAAATCTTTGAGACTAAAGGTATATTATGTAATCCCCCAAAAAAATCCATTGTCAGAATGACATCAAAGATTCTTTCTTACCAAAACAAAAAAGAACCCAAAATCCCAAGGTTCCTTTCAGAATCAAGGACGGGAACAACACTGGTCCAAACCCTGAAAAAAAAATGTCTAAACTAAATAGATGAATTTTAAGTGTGAATTTTAAATGTGATAATAGAGTTATCCGCAAAGTCACCCTGTCTTTGGGCATGCTTTCACCCCCTATCCCACCTTTCATTGGTATCTGCAAAGTAAAGAAATTTCATTAAATCTCAGTATGAAATGCTGAAACTAAGCATTTAATGCGCAAGGTTCGAGACTAATTATAGTAGTTGTACAGTTAAGAGCAGTGAAAATATATGTAGCAGGAGTGGAATCGCTCAAGGAGAAAGCAAAGACAGGATGAAACTCAGTTTACCACCAAAATTGGTGGAAAATTTAGTTTGGGTCCCAGTTATTTCGCTTTGTAAAATTTTCATTCCCTGTTACATGCTTGATGCACTATTATGCCGAAACTGGCCGTTCTTGTCCACTCATCGCCAGACTTTATGGTTAACTCTAATAATATTCAAAAATTCAAGTTCCAAAGCCTGAGTGTGAAACTCTCAACTTCCACCATCAAAGTCTGAATTCCTGATGTCGTGTATCTGAAGTGTTTTTACGTTTTGCATGATGTCATATTTGGTTGACCATTTTACAAAAAGAAAAGTCTTTACTGTCTTGAAGAATCCACTAAAATGGGTTGCGGGTTTTGGAAGGTGGGTGGGGGTGGAAGGCTTTTTGTCATCAATGGAAACTGACCAAACATCAACAACACAAGAGGGAACAACCACAAAATACTTCCCACACCAAATTTGAAGGAACTGGTAAACATGAGAGCCAAAGAGAGAAAACAACAATATGTACAAAGACAAAAACTTCATGAAAAAAGTTGTAACATGTCCAAGTAATTTAATTTATTTTATTGTCTTGTCCAAAAAACTCCTAAACCCAACAGACATATTAATCATTAAAATCAATCCCACCGCACTTCAAACAGAATTATGACCATTCTTTCAAAAAGTTCATTAAAAAAATAATAAGAAATATAATTTGCATAATTGTCCAGTTGTTGCAGCTTCTCTTTTGTGCCCACCTACAAGTCTTGTGTGGTTTTTCCTTGTTAAAAGAAACTTCGATCCTAGTCTTGAAATTGTAAAATTTATTCGAAATTTTTTCAAGCGAGGGTTTGATTGTTATTTTTCAAATTAAAAGCCTTTCAATTCTGGTTCTAACACATTAACTTCAGAGCCTGATTAAGACACTAGTTTCAATTTCATGTACATGCTACACAATCCACAATGCTAAAATATTTTAGAAGCACAAAATTTTATAACAAATTGAAACATGGGACTATGTAAATACGAAGTTCAACAACTAAATAAAATTAAAACTTAAATATAAAGTTCAACTTAGTTGTTAACTTTTAGAATTTAAAAAAAATAAAATCTAAAGATCATGACCTTGTTTTTATGAATACATTTCAATGATTAGAATTTCAGTTCTGGATTCACAAAAGATTAATTCCACGATCTAGTAATTCTTGTGTCAATTTCAATAAAATAATGATAACTTGAGTCCAAGTCACAAGAACCTAAACCCCTAATTTTTACCTTGCAAACTGAATATCCTCACTAACACTCGGATAGATCAACCCTTCACCCTATCCTTAGGGTCAACTGGTCTTTGCCTGGAGCACATAGAACCGTATGAGTTCTAGCAAATAGTGTACAAAAGTACCTAATGATATGGGTGTGTCCATTAGTACATGACTTTACAATAACTGAACACACTTTTCAGTTTCTGCTGTGGGTAGGTGACAAACAAGTGTTTTCTTCTTTGATCACGTATTTTATGACAATTTTTCACTCTTCAAGAAAGCACACCGAGGGAGGAAAATAAAAAAACTGAGGTTCAAAGTAAATTTTCTGACCTAAATTGGTCCTCAAGGAAGTTTCAACAAAAAATTTAATTAATTAGTCAATTAATTAATTAAATTTAAATTCTTCATGTGAAATGTGAAATTTTGACTCTTAAAGCCAAGGAGGTGAAGTAACCAGTGTAGTAGGTAAATAGGCCGTACTCCAGAAGACCTAGGGTGAACCGGCACCTACATTAGTTTAGGGTTTAGGGCCTACACCCTATGGTGAATCAGCACCTATATGAGTGGCAACTAGAAATGTATTTAGGTTGCTTTTAACCATAGTATACACCGAAGATGTAATCGGGGTATATTTTGGAGTCCAAATTTAACATTTCCTGGGGTTAAATCCGGTTAAAATACGGACACTGAAAGTGGAGGAGGTGAAGTTTACCAGTGTAGGTACTAACTGGTTCACCCCTGACCTTCCAGTAGAGAAGGGTCAGAGTGTTGGTTAAGTTAATAAAGCAATGTAAGCAATCAATTGGGTTGGTGAAAAACACCTTAGTAAGTTATTGTACTTCTACTTACAAAAAGGGAAGAGCAGTTGAGAGCATTGTTGCAGAAGTGTAACGGCAAGCTCAGTGAGGTGGTCCCACCCACACCCACAACAATTTTTTTATTTATTCATGTAACCCTAAGTGGTGATTGATGATGATCCATGTATATATATATGAAGATGTTTAAAAAATAAAAATGGCAACCATCCTTAATAGGAAGATTATGAACCAAATCTGGCTAAACCATATATATGTTCAGTAATAATATTAAATCAATCAACCTTCTACAAGATTTATGATTACACATTGTAAGCCAAAATAAAGAAATTAATCTAGTGATTTTTTATTAATTTTTTTCTCACTTTTGATGATTAAAACCATTGAAGAAATTATTTAATTTTGGATTTATATATATATATATATATGTTTTTGTTTTTTGGCGAAATTGGGGGCCTACATGAAAACAAGACCCACTTCCCATAAAGAACAAACCAAAACCAAACCCCACCCCCAAGACTGTACAAGAATTATCAACTACAGAAAGAATGAGCTTGCTTGGGATTTTTGCAGTGTACTATTAGGAGGGCACCTTAAAGGAGTAATCTTCCCTCTTGACAGAGGAGGTCATCTTATGGTTCCGGGCAGGCTCTTAATTTTTTTTGTAAGGGCCAGCTGTTTTTTCTTTGGGCTTCAGATATCCGCCCAGCAGTCATTATGCACAGGAATGCCCTCCGATGGGCAGGTTACCAGAATTTGACACTGCCCTTGACTCGACTGCCCGCCTCGGGTCCACATCTTGTTACCAGAATTTGATGCTGCCCTGGACTTGACTGCTACCTCAGGTGGACACCTTGTTACCAGAATTTGTAGAATTGTCGTCTACAAAAACCCTCTCTAGTCCCTCACTCCAGCGACCCTAGACTCCAGAGAGTCCATCTCCTGGAACAAGCAGCAGGAGCCCAGCAGAAGCTGCACCCTCTCTCTCTCTCTCTCTCTCTCTCTCTCTCTCTCTCTCTCTCTGTGTCCAGGCATTAAGGTGCATTGTGTTTTGGACGATCCTGTCTTTGGAACAGTGTTGACAGTTTCTAGATGCCCATTGAATTTGTGAAGAAGTAGCCAGCCAGCCTGCAAGCAAGCAGCTGGGAGCTGATGTTTTATAATCTTATAATCATTCATGCAGAGTAGCAAGAAGCTCTTTTGTGATGACCAAATTTATAGTGTGCAGATCAGTTCATGTGTGGCATGGACTAGGTGCAGAAACAATATAGAGAACAACAGTACTGTATTTGTGTTGTTTTGGGAAGACTTCATGATTTGAGCTGAGCTTGATTATGAAATTGGAGTGAAGGGTGGAGTGTTCATGGAGCTGGAAATTCAGCCTGGACTACTCACTCGTGTTTTCTTGTTAGATCAGGAAGTTGTTGTCGCGGGTGTTTGTGTGTTTTTTGCATCACTAGACATTGTTTTGTTGATGTTGATTTGTTGAGCTTCTTCATAAGTATCTTCTGCATTAAGGATTCAAAGTGGTTGCAGTACTATTAGTGATCAAGCTGTGATGTAATCTTAGGGGTGTTGAGTTTGAAGAGAATCCAACAAGCCCTGTGTGTGTCTGGGTTGAGCTGCAGCAGCTGCATTTTTGTTCATTGGAATTCATGGCGTACATTGCTACGGCGCCAGTACTCGAGCCGTCATTCAGCGGGCAACTGCAATGCAGTCTCTCTAGAGACACGGTTCCGGCGTCGACGTACTCGGACAAGTTTCTAGTGGATTCGAGGAGTCTGCAGGCCTCTGGTGATCCGTTGACACCCGGGTCGCATGCGGCGGCCTGCTGCACGACGAACGCTGCTGCTTCTTCTTCGAGTTTTTACCCTTCTGGTTGGCAAGCAATGCAGTTGAACGTTGCGGATAATGTGTTTCAGAAAGGACCAGCTGTGGCTGTTTCGAGTTCTTCCGGCACTTCCGCAAACGAACTTCGAGTGTTGGCGCCGTCGGAGATTAGCGTCAACAACAACGGCTCGCCCAGCTCAAGTTCGCAGCTTCCTGTAGGGTCGACTAGGAGTTCTTGCTCCGGCTCCCCCGAGCTGCTAGGTTCGACAATGATGAGTGGCGACCCATGGCAGTTGCAGCTGCTGGATTCCAACAACGCGTTCAGAAGCTCCTTGAACAGCTTGTCGGCGTCTTCGAGCCTGGTTTTGGACTCCAATATGAGCGGACACGCTAGCGGACTAGGCGCAGCAAATTCTCTGATGACGGGCGGTTGGAGAGGAGCGGGACATTCTCTAGACACGATGCCCATGAGCTTGAACACTCTTAGGACGTGGAGCTCGCGAGAGCAGGAATCATGTGGTCTTAGCACCCTCGAACCGACGACAGGACGTCTGGCGCTGCGAGGGGTTGGACTGCCGACCTCGCATTGCTTGGAGCAAATTTCCTCGGATCCAGCTTTCGCGGAGCGAGCAGCAAAATACTCACCTTTCAGCAACGGCGGCGAGTATTCGCAGATTTCGCAACCTTTGCCGTTCGTGACGTCCGATCCTGGCAAGTCTCGTGCACACGTCGCGGGAAGCACTCTGAGAACTCAACCGGAGTCTGAGAGCAAGATGTCTAGATCAACCTCCTCGACCCGCTCACCAGCAGCTTCAAGTGCAGCCAGGCTCGACCTTGCCGTATCGATGTCGCAAAAACTGGAAACTGCAAACCACCCCCTAGACACGCAGGAAGCTGCACTAGATCAGCAGCGAGGCGCTCAAGATCCCCCAGTAGTCGAGGAGCTGGCCACCGCAGCTGCAGATCATGAAGAGCTGGCGATTCAGGAACCAAAGGCGGCGTGTCATGTGGTCGAAGAGCAAGCAGTTGCTGTTGATGGAGGAGCGACGGACAGAGACAATATGAGTTTGAAAGAAGGTGAGGAAGGGATCTCAAAGGAAGATATCTCTGGCGTAATCCAGGCAGTTGCTTGCAGAGAATCAAACGACGAATACACCGGGAACAAGAGGAAAGAGATTCACTCGGATGCAAGCAAGGAAACCAACACCGCAACATACTTCACAGAAACAAAGGTATCCATGATGATGCACCTGGAGCTCTTGCACTTAGAGTTCAGCATTCTTGAGCAAGTCTAGTTAGGAGAGAAGGAAAAAAAGTCCGAAAGCAACAAGTTTGGAGCTTCAGTCTTTGCTGATATCTATCTATCTATCTATCTTTGCTTTTGAGAATCTAGGTGGATCATGAAAGCTGCGGCGATCAGGATCCACGAGCAGCGAAAAGGTACAAGGCAGGCTCTGCAGCAGCAGACGGCAAAGGTAGGTTATTAGAGTGTCTTCCGCCAGAAGACGGACTAGTGATGAAGTCTTTGGACAAGCAGACGGAGCGAAGCTCGAGCGAGTCGAACTCAGGGGATTCCAGCAGCCCAAGTGCGGGAGCAGCAGCAGCAGCAGCTGGTAACATGAGGATGAAAGAGAATGTGAAAACCCGGAGTGGTAGTACTGAACCCGCCGCATCCAAACAAGACTACGTTCACGTCCGCGCGAGAAGAGGTCAAGCAACTGATAGCCATTCCCTTGCTGAAAGGGTAAGAACTTTCTAACCAGTTTTCAGAGCTGAGTTCAGTGCAGGAAAGCTGTGAGAAATGCTCTAGAGTTCTTCCTTATTTACTGATTTGTAGCAATTCCTTCTTCGAATTCTATTGAACTCTTGCCTGGGATATTGAGCAATACACTCAAAAAAATACTCGTGAGTTTTCTTTCTCCTTGGACTCTACCAAGAAAAGAAGTGAGCTGCAATCCTCATGTGTTTTCTGCTGCTAGGGAAGCAACTGCAGTAGGTTTTTTGCCACAACAAACACCAGAGAGCTCACAAATCAGGACAAATCATTACTGATACATGAAAGACTTTCTGCTAAGCATTATAGGCTCTCCGGTCCAAGCATATAAGCTTTCTCATGGCAGTGCTCATGAGGGTAATTTATATGTCCGGATCATAATATGTCCTCCCCATGTTAAACAACTGATCTTATGGATCATGGATGTTGTTTGTTTGTTTGTTGTGGGGCAGGTTCGGAGGGAGAAAATAAGTGAACGAATGAAGTATTTGCAAGAGCTTGTTCCTGGCTGCAGTAAGGTGCAGGGCACAAAACACTAAGTCTTACTGCTGTCCTAGCTAGAAAAAATTCTTCCTTCTTCCTCTCATGAGTCTTTTAAGCTGCAATCCATTTTTGTCATTGATATATGAGAAGACCCGAGTTCTAATGTACGATTCGTGATTTTCAGATTTTTCTGGTGTTGGTTCTTTCTCTCTTATTTTATTGGTTCTGTTCCAGTAAGTTTACATTTGGTCTCACATTTTGAGGGATCGTGTTTAGAAGGTGTTTGTTGGTACTGTGAAACTAAGTTCTGTGAGTTCATTTTTCAGGAACTCCATGGAACATTTTGTATTTTAACTCTTGTTATTTGGTTTGAACTTGCTGTCCATTCTTAGGGATGGCAAAACTATTACAGGATCATTGAGATGAGAGGACTGCTTTTTTGGAATGAATTCAACAAAATGTGTTTTCTTTGTCTGTGGAATGATGCAGGTGACAGGCAAAGCTGTGATGCTGGACGAGATAATCAATTATGTACAATCACTTCAGCAACAAGTTGAAGTAGGAAATTGCACTTCACTTCTTCAACTCCTCTTGATCTAAGCATACTACATTGCCAGACCAAATCTAGTCATAACTTAAACCTTGACAGGACTTCAAACAAACTGTTGATTGCAAATTGTTCAGTTTTGGCAGAATGAGATCCCACTATTTCTATAGTAACATTAGGCACATTTACATCCTGCAGAGGTTCACTATTGTCTTCAGAAAGTTTTGGGGATTGGACTGTCCAAACCCATTGGATTCAAAGTAAACCAAAATCTATTTTTCGCTTTTCTGTTTTGCAGTTTTTGTCTATGAAGCTTGCTGCTGTCAACCCTCAATTAGACTTCAACCTGGATAGTATTCTCAAGAAAGAGGTACCACAGCTCCACACCATTTTTCTCTTGTAGGTACCAAATCCTGAAAAAGCCAATTTAAGATACGTGCTGGAAAGTAGGGTGGTCATAAGTAACTGCAAAATTGTTCTCTTGGATCTCTTGGATTTAATATTATCCTGTTTTAAATTCAGTGCAAATCTTAGTGTATCAAAAGCAAGCTCAAGGAAAACAAAAGAAACTAGTTGTTTCACTATTCTGATCTGAAGTAAACTAGTGTTGCAATTGTGTTAACTACATTGTAAAATCATACACAGAACAACCCAGAAAAAGCAAAAGACACTCTACTTACTTAGTGTTACCAACTTGTCGAAATCAACAGATATTGCAATCTGGAGTATCTTCAGTACTGGGTTCAGAATTACCCTCAACCTTCGGGCTGCATCAGCCACTCCTGACATCACGCCTAGCATCTGCTGGTCCAGATTTCCAATCTCAGCTTGGAACAATGGATAGTCACTTATGCAGAACCATCAGTGCCCCTACCAGTATCCCTTTTGTACCCAATTTGGATGCCTATGGAGATGGTGATGCAACTCAGGTACAAAAAAATGACTCCTGTTTTTTCTTTCAAGTCTAGTACAATCGAGTCTTCTGTTTGCAGTAAAGAAGTTTAGAAGTTTAAAAGTTTTCTCCATTCATTTTCAGTCACCTCCCCTCATAGAATTTCCCTTGAAACCACAAACAAACCTTCTTCTGTTCTCAGAATATTTCAACTCGATTTTCAAAGAACCTTCCAATTTTGTATGGTTTAAATTTTTAGAAGTTCTTTATGTAACTTGGGAAGGGACTTTTCTTCAGCTCTTCCTGGGTTTTTGGGCCTACTGTCGTCTTATTGAAATGTTAATCAAATTGAAGCAAGCAATGAGCAGAAGACGCACAGTAGTAAGTACTTCCCTAACAAAGTCTGTCTTACTGACAATTGTGGTTCGAAGTGCAATATGCTGCTGTTATATTGGCATGTAAACTACATAGGAATTGACTGCTTCCAGTGTGGATGTTGCCTGTAGATGTCGATAGGATGGGATCGAGAATTGCAGAGTATGCTTCACATGGGATTTGGCCAAACTGGTCAAGCAACATCATCATCATTACTAGAAGGCTTTAACAACTGTATGTCCCAATGTTTCATCTCTACATCAATTTGTGATTGCTTCTCTCATCTCAATTGCTCTAGTTGCCTAATTACCAACCATTCATTCTTGAACAACTCTTTCTTATCCTGAGGAGTTGGAAGGCAGCACAAGTTCATGTCTATTCAGACTTGATCCCACTGCCGCTTGTGATGGGTTTCATATGGTTATGTTTACAATACATGGCCATTGTGGAATTGTGAGAAACATTGACATTCACTCTTCTGTTTTTTGCAACAGGTCAATTTGGACCGGCAGGTCACATGAAGGTGGAATTGTGAAAGCGCTTAATTTTATTATTTCTGACAATCTATTTATTTGCTTGACTTGAGATCTTGCTTTATCAACTCAAAGGCAATCGTCCAATTTTTCAGCTTACGTGCCTGGAATTAGTTGAGGAGAGAGAGCGCCAAGGAGCCCTCAACATTCCATATCAGCCTCAAAATACAACAGTGAACAACCCAAACTCAGGTTCACTTTTGTTTCCAATGGTGAATAGATGTATAGAAGATGGCACCAATTGGGGACATATTAACCCACCATAAGCAACAATTAAGGTTAACAAGGAGACTTAATGAAGGTTTTATGGGAAAATTTTCACTAGTGATTTGGTTCAGAACCATTCACCAGATTTTTGTCACCTAGTTTGTCAAATGTAATATCACACAAAGGTGGCCTTTTTCTTTGTAGATTTTGCACATTGGCTTCGCATCTGAGGCTTAGTGTACAGGGATATTTGTTCAAGTATACCCAGTCCCTTTGAGTGTGTTAGACTTCCTAGATTTAAAGTGCAATTTTTATGCTCCCATTCTTGTAAGACTCTTGAGACCCAAGTGAAGTCACAATTTGAATTTAGTATTCCATTTTCCCAATCTTGTCCATTGCATTATATGATTCTCTTGATCCAGCTTTTTGACAGATTTTCTTGTGACTCAGCCTTCAGAATATCTCTCATGCTCATCAATCATGAAGTTTTTTGGGATGTCATTCAGTTTTGAATTTTCACCCATAGAGTCATACCTTGCTTTAGCAACAATCTGGACTTACACAGTTGACCTTGCTAACTTCAGATGCAAGTACTTAGAGCTTCAAGCTTTGACATGAACCTGGAAAGACTAAAAGGGCATGATAAAGTCTGAAAATTACAGTCAATTTACAACTACATCAGGAGTCCCAAGTCGATTATTCCTACCGAACTGGGATTGTTAGAGGAAAACCAAGGTTTGTTTCTTCTGTTCAACATATTATTTCTTTATCCTCAGCAGTGCTAGTTATGTCCAGGTATTATGTATCAAAACTTTCCCAGCCATTCTTCCTCCAAATCATTGCTCAGTATCCCATGTCAACTCTAGGACTTTCTTGAAAGCTGTACATGATGCAAGGTTATCACACCAGGTAGCAACATGTTGGTGAGGCTCTATAAGCTCCCTGTGAGGTGCTTGATTTGCATGAGAAGTGCAGTGTGGAAAAGGTCTACAAGACTGTAATGGCCAGCTGCAAGATATCTGTTTTTGGACAAGTGTGAATCATACATATCCAACAACTTCCTGAGTTTCTCAACCTGGGTGGCAATCAACTCTTCATTGAGTGGCCATTTGGAAGTGGAAGAATTAACATACTCTAGTACAATTGCTGTAGCGGGAGGGGAAAAATTCTGACCCTCCACTTCCACCCACTTATTGATTATAGCTTTCTCTGTCAGTGTATTGCCCAGCAATGGTGTCCCTTGACCATTGTATTTCTCAGCTACATACCTCCCAATAGCTTGAGACTCTGCACCCAAACCCACACAGATGCAATCCTCTGTAAAGAATCAAGTCACAGCAAATAAATGGCATCAACATGATTGAAATGCTCATAAACTTACAAATACGAGAGAGAGAGAGAGAGAGAGAGAGAGAGCAGCACACTCTTTAACAAGAGATTGGAATCATGATGTGACTTCCTGGGCTTAGCGAAAAGAAATAAGCCATCAACATCAAGACCTGGAACCTGCCCAAATGGCTGCATTTACATCCAATTTCAGGGTGAAAGTTATTGTGCCCACAAAAATGTAACATGGAGTTTTTCTCATTCATGGAATTCTCTTGCTATTGTAGACTAGTATACATCTGGGTTGAGAAGGAAAGTGGACAATGCTTTGTGATTATCCTTCTGGAGATTCTGATCAACAAAAAGATAGAATCATTCATTGCTTCCTTGGCTCTTGTTTGTTGCAAATGAACCACTATCTCAGAAATTGTGACATCTTTCAAGAATGGGTGCAGAATAGTTGCACCACCTTAGCTAAATAAGCAGGCAACCTGTTCTCCTGATACAGCTTTTGATTTTCACCAGCTCGAATTCTAACTACACAAAGCCATGAACATTTATCAACATTAGTAGCAATTGATGTTGAAAAGCATCCAACATCTTCAGCCCGAAAGTTAGAATTCCCTAGATGAAATCCAAATGACTGAAATTGTCAGACTTCAGAGGCTAGGGATTGAGTCACCCACACCAGAGAATAATTGCTTACTTGCATATTCAAATTTCAGATTGATAGTAAATAAATCACTAACCTTTCTGCCCAGGATCATCCATAGCAAATTTGATTCTTTCAAGACACTTTTACATGGCCCAAAAAATTAGGATGCTACTTCCTTGCAGCAGGTAGACTCGGATGGTGCAAATGATTACCTCCTTGTCATGGAGGGCATGCACAGCCTGCTGGCAGTTGGCAGTCACCATACCATAAACCTTCCCTAGAACCTCCTACATTAGTTGACCTATTAACATTGCCAAGATTGCCAAGAAAAAAAATGCATGGCAAAGAGCCACTAGTAGATTATTCTATTTCA
>Ga0209611_10003968_pt1 | contig 25428 bp, 7 predicted proteins | sample S1TSphgellanicum_3_FD_187693 | JGI IMG/M metagenome (GOLD analysis project Ga0209611, IMG submission 187693) | Host-associated microbial communities from peat moss isolated from Minnesota, USA - S1T2_Fc - Sphagnum magellanicum MG (SPAdes) (version 2) | ecosystem: Host-associated > Plants > Peat...
TTACAATTATCATTGTCATCACACATACAACACATAATAACTCAAATTTTAAATGATACATTATACCCAAAGATTTTTTTGCATTGCAAATTTTTAGATTTTTGTGTTTATGCAACAAAAAAAAAATTTGCAAGTTTTGTTTTGTTGTTTTCTCTCTATGCTTTGGGCTTGGATTCTTGCATTTTGAATCATCTTTCATTTTGAATCTTTGGATCACCAAAGAGAGATTTGAGATCACAAAACTTGAGTTTTATATTTGCTTGTGCCTTACCCAACTTAGCAAGCAAGAGCTTGACCATTCTATGGTAGCATATAACTCCAAGAAAACATTATGGTGAACCAATTTGGTCTGCTTTTCAATGTATTTTTGGGTCATTTGTCCCTTGTTTTAGGGGGTTAAGAGTGGGAGGGATCTTCCCTCAAGAACTTGGTGTAAGACTCACCCACTCTTAATGGTGGCAAACCATTTTGGAAACAAAAGTTCCATGCAACCAATGAAAGGCTCAGGATGGATTCATGAGGGGTCCAGCTTTTCCTTTTTGAGAAGGAGGGGGGGTGGGGAGGAATTTTTGGCATTTCTTTCCTAGTTCCCATCATGTTCCCTATGTGTTCCCATGAGATTCTCAAGTTCTCCCAAAACCGTTCCCAATAGCACCTCTCTATTATCCCATATGGTTTGCCCAAAGTTCAACTCTCATGTATATAAACTGAAAAGGTGGGCCTTAGGGAGCACATTTATTCCTATTTTTGCAAATGGTGGTCCAAATAGGTGCTTCTATTGGGGAGTGCCCAATTTTCCAAAAACTTTGTTGATGGGCCAATCAATATGCCTCCTTCCAAAGGAAACAAAGAAAAAAAAAAGCGAGCACACCCAAGAACTAATCAATATGAATCACAATAGGTAAGAAGAGAGCTCTTAAAGAGTAGGGTGTTATGCATGCTCAATAAGAATGGGAGGGATCTTATGCTAAGAAGTTGGTGTAAGACCTCTCTAAGATCCTTCCCACTCTTAAAACTTCTCAACTGCACCACTTTGAAGGAGTAGATGCAAATATTGCCTTGTGATCTAAATATGTTTAGGTTCGTGATAACTTTCCTCTTGTGCTTTAAAATCGGTAAAGTCCACAAGTTGGGGACATTCTCAAAATTGGGGATACACTTGGCTAACACCTTGTCCCAATCCCTTATCTTTTGAAATGTCTTGCCTTGGGGCTTTCTCTCAAGCTTGCTTTAGACTAAGAGTTGAGCCCAAAAAATCTTGGGGCCAATAATGAGAAATTTGAGCATTTCTTCGCTTGTTGTTTGGCCTCAAGTTATTAATAAAATATTATTTGTTTGAGGGCAATGAAGACAAGGCTTTAACTTCTCATATGCTTTCATTTTTTTCTTTTTTGGTATCATTTTATTTTTCATCTTTGCATCCTTTCTCAAGTTAAACCATAAGAATCATACCACGATGGATGAGGATAGACACAAGGTAAAATATCCAAACCAAATGTTGAAGAAGAAAGACCACTCGGATAAGAACCTACATTTGACACACGCCTTTCATGCAAAACTCCAACATCTTCCATATTTCAAGTGATTTTTTAAAAAACTCCTTTCATCATTTAGAAACAAGCACAAAAGCTCAACAAAAAGAGAGAAAAATGACGAGAGATGAATATGAAGAGAAGAAACGATGAAGGAGAATGTATAAGGTTTGCTTTGATCCTATGATGTGAATTTCATCAAAACAATAATATTTTATTGCCATAACAAATTGACCTCTCAAGTTGATAGGTATTTTTTGTGAACTTGAGGTCAAGTCAAGGCCATAAAGTGGTATTAACAAAATTGTTTTCTTTTTTTCAGCCTTGACTCCTAGTGTAAAGCCCTAATATAAAGTCCTTTTTCGGTGATTGCACCAATAGGATTGCTCAATTTGAGTTCAACCTTGGCCCTTGACTCGTAGTCTAAAGTGGGCCTCAAACTTAGCATGCTGGAAGGGGTAATAAACCGGGGTTAAATACTTGCTAGCTGGTTATGGGGAGCCACCATTCTCTTAGGTGATATGGGGTTCTTCTAATCCAAAGGAAAAATGGGTTTTTCCACTATGGATGTGATCTTCATCAGACTTGTTGTTCTCCAATGGCCATTCACACAAAAACTAAGCACAAAAAGCAAAAGAAACAAGTGATTACTTGTTCCACCTAGGAAAAAGGTTGAAAAAGTGCCTAAATAGAACACACACACAAACCGATTACATCGTAAGTAGCTTAAACAACCATGACACCCTCAATGGAATTCCGTACTCTTCCTCAAACCCTCTTCAAACTAGTTGAGGACCATCAAGATTCAACCGTCACTTAGGTTGTAGAACTATCTTGTACAATGTTGTAGTACCTGGACTAGTTCCGTAGCAAGTCCCTTAATAAAAAAAATTTGTCTTTTAGGGTTATTTACTTTTGGTATTGAAAATAATAATAATTTACAATTAGAAACTATCCTAAATAATGAAGCTCGTGTTTGCTTGAGGGTTTCTTTCAGATTTTTCTTACAATTTGATAATTCCAAAAATAATTAATTAGTGCCCAACCAATCTAGGTACTAGGGTATCAACAATATTCAAGAACGTCATCTTGCATGTCTTAGAACGTCATCTTAATTGTCTTGTATGATACAGACAAAATGTGTAATTCTTGCACCTGAAAGAAAAGTTTGTGTTGAAAGGTGACTCTTGGAAGAACACGTTGTCTTTGGGCCTGCTTTCACCGCTATCACCTCTTGAGTGGTATCCACAAAGTAAGGAAATTTTATTAGATCTCAGTATGAAATGCTGAAACTCAGCATTTTAGTGCACAAGGTTCGAGAATAATTATAGTATAGTACGGGTAGGAGCAGTGAAAATATCTGTAACAACAGTGGAGGCGGTCACGAAAAAGGGAAAGACAAGATGAAACTCAGTTTACCACCAAAATTGGTATTTTGGTGGAAAAACTAGTTTAGGTCGCAGTTATGTCGCTTTGGAAATTTTTCATTCCCAGTTATGCATTTGATGCCCTATTATGTCAAAACTGGCCGTTCTCGCCCCCTAATCGCGAGTCCTTAGCGGATAACTCTATTATTCCTGAAATTTAAGGCCTGAAATCTTTTTCCCAGAACAAATTTACCATGAGCACTTTAAGTTATTTACTAGCATAGGAGCAAAGGCAAGGCTACTACCGCCTTCACTCAAGAACAACATAACCCCTAACATGACCTGCCCTTTTCTAACAACATTTTGTTTTTGTTTTTGTGTTTGGACCAAAAAAATATTCTGTGAAAACTATGTAAAGGGAGATTTGAATTATTTATTTGTGGGTGCAAAAGTTGCCACGTTTTGAGAAAAACCAATCAGAAATAGCCACATTTAGAGGCCGAGTTCATGGAGGTTGCCACAACACAGCAGGATTTTGAGGTTTGAATATTTTTTTTTTAATTTTTTTTTTTTAATTATTATTTTGAGCCTGAACTCTAGCCAGAATTGGCTCATTTCTCTTGTCGATGATTTGCCGGTCAACCTACTTGACAAAATTGAGAAGAGAAACCTCGTCCCCAACATGAAGCACGTGGAGAAGAAATTTCCTACTAGAGAGCAAGCGACCTTGTGTGGATTCGGTGAGGTAAGAAGAATTGTGCAGATTCTATGTTGCGCTCCTCCTCCTCCTCCTCCTCCCCCTATGTTTCAAAACTTGTCAATGGCATATACGTTAAAAGTGAATGACTTGAAATTGTAGGCACACAAGGGGAGCGGAGCATAGCATAGCATAGAATCAGCCGCCTGCAAAATTCAGATCTTCACGAAACCTTACTTCAACTAGATACATTCCCCCCTCAAGAAATCCACCACATGTTCAATTCATGTTCATTTGCACTTTTTTCGAACTTTCGATTTGTGACATTGGCAATGACGTTGCCCACCACCCTTGGTTGTTTCAACTCATCATGTTTCATTTGTGTTTGTCGAACTCTTGAATTGACGTTGGCAATGACGTTGGTGGCATATGCTTTGCTTTGCTTTCTTCATGTTCAACTCATGTTCATTTTGCTCCTTCTATTCGAATTGATGTTGCACACTCGCCAAGCATGGTATCACTTGGGCAAATCAAAGGCAAATTCTCATGTGAGACGGCGGGGGGGAAGGGGGGGAGGTTTTGTCCAACATAGATCACTTGAGTTCATTAGGAGTGTTGGTCACATGGGTACTAACTAGGCCTTCCTTACACCTTCATCCTCACCTTGCACATAAGGTTTTCCCCCCATGAAATCTAGGGATACCTAGCATCACATACTCCGCCTACTTCAACTAGGATTTTTTTAAACTTATTTTTGTAATTTTTTCAAAGAGGATGGATGGGGTGACAATTCACGTGAGATCTAATGGAAATCTAACACTCCATTCATTCGAGTGAGATCTATTTTAATCCAACACTCCATTCACTTGTGGGAATTGGGGGTGGGAATTGGGGGGTCCAATTATAGCCAAAAATGGTGATGAACAGTTTTGGAACATAGAAATTTCATGCAGCCAATGGGAAGGCTCAGCATGTATTCAAAGTGCCTTGATTTTATTTTTTTCTTTTAAGTTTTGGGTGGCGGTGTGGAAGGGTTTTTTTTCATTGTGGGGGTGCAACTCAGGCCCAACAGGGCATGACTTTATACTAATAACTCTACTATCCTTAAAGTAAACTTGTCTGGGGGGCCTAGTTTTGACCCTGCAACCCCTGTTTCATCCCCAATTTGAGTGCAGCAGTAAAGAGAGTGAAACCAGGTATTGTGTAATCAAACTGGGCATGAGTTCACAAGATTTGCAGGCCTTATTTGAGTGATCTGTAAAGTCATGCCCACTTCAGTCCCCTAAAATCGGTCACCCATAAAGTCCCCAGAATTGGGGATGGAATTCAAAAAGTGGGGATGTCAGCCCAAAGATAGAGGAGGGGATTAGTTTGACCTTTTTTTCTAAAAACAATTAAGGCTCGGGCAGATTTGGGGTTAGGGTGGGCAGTTTTTCCCCACTTTAAAAAAAAGTTTCGGGCAGATTTCCAGTAGTTTTTAGGAAAATATTTTCACTTTTTTTCATTTAGGGCAGCTGTTTGTGGGAATTTCTTTCACACTTTTGTTTTGTTTCAGGCAGACTTGGGGGAGGTTTTTCACCTTTTACACTCTTTCTTTTTTTCTTTTCTTTTTTGGGTGTTTCAAGCAAACTTAGAGGCTTCTTTGAAAGCATGATTCTCTCTTTTTTTTCGGTTTAGGCATGGTAATTTGGGAGGGCATCTTTGAAGGCCTTCCTTGAAAGATTTTAGGGGCACATATGAGGGATCCCTATGGATGTTTTTCATTTGTCAAGGTTTTTAAGCTTTATCCTTTCTAGTCTTAACAAAGACTTTCCAAATTAAACAAATCTAAGGCTTGTGTTATGGACTACCTAGGGTGGGTGGCTTTTAGAGTTTAAGGAGACATATAGTAACCTTTTTCAATTTTCATTTCTTTCTCTCTTTCATTTTTTTCATTTGTGGGAGCTCCATTTTGCCTTTCATTTTTGTTAGCTTGGGCTTAGTCATATGTTGCTTATTCACCTATGGTTTTTTATATTTTCTTGTTATTTTTAGGGTTCCATTTAGTGTTTACATGGTTAATTTATTTTGAAGGTTAGCTTGATTTAGTGCCACTTTTAAAGTTTGAGATTTTTTGGGGCTGTTTTTAAAGTTTGGGGGTTTAGAGTTATTTCTAGGGTTTGGGATTATCTTTGGCTCTGTTTAGGGTTGGGGTTTTCTTGGGCTGATTTTAGGGTTTGGGGATTTTAAAGCTATTTTTAAGGTTTGGGGTTTAAGTGGGTTGTTTTTAAGGTTTGGTAAATTTAGTGTTATTTTTAGGGTTAGGGGACTTTAGGGGTATTTTCAAGGTTTGGGGTTCTCTTGGGCTATTTTTAGGGTTTGGTAAAGTTAGGGCTTTTTTAGGGTTAGGATTTTTTTGGGCTGATTTTAAGGTTTGGGGATTTTAGGTTATTTTTGGGGTTTGGGGTGTAGTTGGGTTTTATTTAGGGTTTAAAGTTTTCTTCAACTGTTTTTTGGGTTGAAGGAATTTAGGGTTAATTTGGGTTTGGGATTTTCTTGGACTATTTTTCAGGTTTGGAAAGTTGGGGTTGATTTAGCTCCATGACATATTTTAATAGTGATGTTTTAATGGACACAATTGATTATGATAATCCATCATCCAATAGTAATGAAGAATTATTTTGAAGGACACAAAAGGTCCATCAAATGGTGTTTGCAGTTGTAATTGCCAACACTAACACATTGGACTTGTTCAACTCCAAGGAACTATATCTAAGTGTGGGCCAATTAGTTGATCACAAAGTAGGTGTTTAGGATATGCTCAGCATAATGCGAATCACTCCAAGTTTGTTCAAGACTTTAACAAATTTCAATTTGTTAGAGCTTGAAGACTTGTTTGTTTTGGTGGTACCCACCATCCAAGCCCATGCAAAAACCACTAATGAAGTTCGCATTGTGCTTAAGTGATCAACTAAGTTCACCCTAGACCAATGTTTGCTCAAATTCATCCTATATATGAAACATGACAATCTAATCATGTATGATGCCTTCATGTGGAACTAGAACAAATGTATTATATGTAATGATGCAATTTTTATCAATTCCTACATTAATGAGGCGATTGGTAACAAGGTTCGATGGCCGAGTCTAAAGGAACATGCAACTTTTGCCCAACATATGCCCATGTTCCAAGGTTGTATTAGGCTTGTCAATGAGACTTTTGTCAAGATTCATAAACCCTATAACAATCCTATTCGTTGATCTTGGTTTGATAGACATAAAAAGATGTACTACATGAACAACACGGTGGTCATCGACCATCATGGACTATTCATCTACTTGGATCCAGATATCCAATATCATTCCACAATGTCAACATCATGTGTGAATTTAAGTTATATGAAAACTAATGCTAGTTTTATACACAAATGAGTACTTTGAATATTTGTTGGGTGACCCAAGTTATTTCGGGGGGAAAATGTTTATTATGCATCAGTTTGAGAAACACAAGCTTGCTCTTGGGCATGATGTGGATGAAGTTAGTGTTTTCAACAAAATGCATGTGAATTTCAAAATGAGGGTGGAGTGGGGGATTGGGGGGTTGGAGTGTGCAAGTGGGGGCGATTAATGAAGAGTTTTGAGTCCACAAAAGGTAAATACACTTGTTTTCGTTCTAAAACAATTGTCTTGGTTAACTCTCTACATAAACACCACATGGATTTCACATATGAAATCATTGGCAACCAAATTTAAGACCTAGCTAACTGGGTACTTATAGCTACAAGTATAACAACTCTCTGACCTTGGCCTTAAACTCTACATCTATCAAAATTCCCATATCTCTAATTGCCTTGAAATCGACAAATCTAACCTTTTTTTCTTTTTTATGTTAACCTCCATCTTTACATCGATCAAACCTTTCTGGTCATTGTTGTCACTTACATCTCCTATGCCATGGTGGTAAAATCATTGCATTGTACCTTCATCATTTCATTTTTTGTCTTTAGGGTGCCACTTGATGTGTTGATGGATGTGGACTAAGAGGTAGATGATGGAGTAAAGGGTCCAAATGACAAAATTTAAAGCTCCTCATGCATAGAGTCAATAATTGGTCTAGGAATTGTTGACCTTAGTACTTGAAATGGGCTAGATGATGTAACATCAATGACATTTTGTTGCCTCTTGAAAATGTTTCAATGGCATGATGTCCATTTGTGGCCTTCAATTGTTTCAAACTTCATCACTTTGGAAAACCACCCTTTCATTTGTTTCCTCATGTCCCTTAATGCATTTCAAAGATCCTCATGATGTGCCCATCTTCAAGTCCTTTAATGCATTTAAAAAATAGTCCTTCAATGTGTCCATTCGGAACATTGAATCAAGGTAAGTTTATATGTATTCACTATATATTGCCTTCTACATTAGGCTAGGAATCAATTGGGTCACATGTTTTTTGTCCTTACAATACAATGCAAAATGTTGATGATAGTTAACATCCATGGTGTTCAAGTGGAGGGATTCCATAATTTGATGTGGTCGTTTATCCTTTTTAGCCACCTTGGCCTTTGGTTAGCTAAACAAGGCATTGCCTTCATTTAAATTATGGAGCGATGGTTGGTTCGATTCCTCATGGTCTTTTGCCATCCTTAATCAGTAAAACCTTAATCAAACCATAAAAAGACCTTAGACGAAAGCTTAAACAAAGTATAGATAGAGAGCAAATAAGCCATAAATAATCAAGCTAAGGGCTTAATTAAACCATATATCTAAACATACCATAAATAGGGTTTAACAACCTAGGTAGTCACCAATCAAGACATAAAAAGGCAATTAAAATTTAATGAGGGCTTTAGCAACCTAAATAATCACTAATCAGGTCCTCATGATTTTAAATAATCACTAATTAGGACCTACATGAACAGGTTAATCAAACCTTAACTAAAGCTTAAGCAAATTAATTAGACTTTAATCAAAATAAAAAATGTTAAACATTCATTAATGAAGCATGGAAAAATTAATTATTATACCTTAATCAAAGCCTAAATAGACTATTCAAACATTAATTAAACCATATATAGGTTAATTTGTCCTTAACAGTAAGCATAAAGAGGTTCATTTGACCATAAGGAAGTTAATTCATCTTTAATGAAACATAAGGAGGTTAATGAAACCTTGATCAGACCATAAACATTGATGGTTTGATTAATTTTTTATTAGCTTGTTTAAGGTTTGATTAATAACTAATTCACCTACTATTGGCTTCATGATTGACCTCAATCAAGGCTTAAATATAGCATAATCAAAGCTTAGACAAACTAATCGCAGTTTAATTAGACCACACAAGTAGGCTAATAAAAGCCTAATCAAAATATAAGCAAGATAATAAGAATTTAATCAATAAAAGGTTAATCATACCAAAAACAAGTTTAACAAAGTCAATCAAGATTAATAAAAAACTAATAAGACCATAAGTAGGCTTATAAGAAGTTATTCATGTACCATAAGTAGGTGAAACGGTCATTAATCAAACCCTAAATAGCTTATAGGTTAATAAAAAATTAGTCGCACCATAAGTATATTAATAAGAAGTTAATTAGACTATAAACAAATTTAATAAAATCAATCAAAGCTAATAAGAAGTCAAACCAGAAGTAGGTTAATAAGAAGCTACTTATACCATATGCAAACAAATCAATATTTTAATCAAAACATAAGCAAGTTAGTAAGAGCCTAATCAAACCATAAATAAGTTTATCAAAGCCAATCAAGGCCTCATGATTAGCTTCAATTAAGATTTATTAAACCATAATCAAGGTTTTTTTTTAAAATCAAAGATTAATTAGACCATAAGTAAGTTTAAAAAATCATAATGAAATTATAAATAAGTTAATAAAAACTTAGTCAATAAGAGGTTAATCAAACTAAAAGCAAATTTAACAAAGCCAATAAAGGCTAATAAAATGTTAATTAGACCATAAGTAGGCTAATAAAAGGCTACTCAAACCATAAGTTGTGATCTAATCATTAGTTAGACCCTAAGCAAACTAATAAAGGCTAATCAAACCATAAGCATACATAAGAGGCTAATCCATAAAAGGTCAATCAAACCAAAAGCAAGTTTATTAAACTAATCAAGGCCTCATGATTGGCCTCAATCAACGTTTACAAAGATTAATCAAGGCTTAATCAAACCATAAGTAGGTTAATAAAAGTCTAATTATACTATAAGCAAGCTAATAAAAACATAATCAATAACATGTTAATTAGACCAAAAACAAGTTTAACAAAACCAATTAAGGTTAATTAGACCACAAGCAAGCTAATAAGAGGATGTTCAAACCATAAGCAGGTGAATTAATCATTAATCAAACCTTAAGAATGTTAATAAAAGGCAAACCTTACCAAAGGTCATTAAGAAGTAATAAGAGGGCAATCAAATAGAGTAATGAAAGATGAAAGAGCAATAATAAGAAGGCAATCAAGAAAACAACCATAAACATAATAAAAAAAAGGTGCACCGGACCCTTGAGTGGAAAGTTCCATTTTCATTGCAAGAAGAGAAAAAAATTGTACATTTGGAGCTTGATGTTTAAAACCTAGAATAAAATTGGATACATTTGCAATCTACATAGGTGTACGTAACCCTAAATTTGGGTCATCACATGAATTCATATTTGAATCAAAATCGATAAATAATTCCTCCTTGCCCAAACATTTATTCAAGCAATGGAGTTTAAAATCAAACTAAGCTTCAAAAGATAACATCTCAAAGCCATTTTTTTAATGACATTGAAGTAGCATTTATGATCACTTATAACAATTTCCAAGGCATTCCATGCTATAATCTTACCAACAACCCTAAACATACCCTCGTTCACTCGACAAAAACACCATAACATTGATAGTGTCATTGGAAGAGATGCAAAGATACAGTTTAAAACCGATGCATATTAGAGAAGGGACAACAAGGAACCTTGGAATTGGATTGGTAATTCAAGGTTGTGATTAATGGGAAGTTGGGTAGGTTGGGCACCAATTTTAGTAGGAGGGATTAGGCAAGATGTTTAAGGGAATGGGCAAGCCATGTGGTGGCTAGGTTTTGGACAAATTGGCCAACCTTCACAGAAAATGTGACAACTAACCACACTAACAACACATTATGAAAAATCGTGCCCATCAAAAGGGTGAAAGCACATTATAGTGACCCCCTTTAGGGGTGTCACATTGTACTACTTTCCAAGGATGTGCATGTTTGAATGTATCCCACCTCAAACTTTCAAAAGATTTTCACAATATTTTTTGCATATTATAATAAAATATAACCTGAACAAGATATTAGAAAAGAAACTATTTCATTTCATTTTATAAAATGAAAAATTGGAGTATATTTGTGGAAACGAATGTAATGTACCTATGTACTTATCAAAACCACAAATATATTCCAAAAAAAATTTAAACGATTTAGTCTTTATGAAAGTTGAAGGTATATTGAACCATGTCATTTCACATAATTTGAACCATGGTTGGATACCATGTGATTAATTTGAAATTTTTCATTTCAAAAAATGAATTTTTTTAGCAAAGATGCAATAAATGTGTGGTAAATTAAAATTTTGACAAGAAATCACATCCACATAAAAGATGATAAGCATAGTTAGATGGGGCATTTTTTTAATTTCATTAAAATTTATTATTTTAATGACTAATGAAGCCCTAAAATGATAGTGTGGTCAAAATGATATTATGGCCCTATTATACCAACATATATTATAAATATATTCATGGATCCTTCAATATAGATAATGAAATTTACTATTTAAAAAAATACTATTACATAACATTATTTTTGTAAAAATAATTGTTAGAAGGCCTAAAAACCAAAATTGATACCCAAAATTAAATGTACCATGCTTTTAGAACAATTGTATTATATGTATTATAATACTAGACCCACAAGTGCCCCAAAGAGAATCATTGTAGTGTGCTTTCACCCAAAACCAGATGACCTTACAATTAAAATTCAAAAAACAATTCATATACAACTATTGTGCAACTATCCCTCTAAAAATACGATGTGTTAATAAATAAATTGCCACATTAGAAAATCAATTAGTTGTATTATAGTTGCAAGTGAATTGGAAATGGGTCTTCTATATGGTAATGTATACACATCATACACAAATATGTAGTCAACCATGTTTGATGTTTTTAGGAGTTGCATTGCAATTGCATTGTAGTTACATGTGGCAACTATTTTAAAATTACGGTAAATGTGCCATGTGTACAATGTACATACATGCAATCATGCCATGTGTCACATTTCCACCACCCATTATGGGATACATTTGTAACTAATTTTTGACTATGATTCCCATTGATACAATTAGTTTGGCCACTAGTGCACCATTATTAAAATATAATTGTTCAACTATGTTATGACTATAATACAACTACTTCTAATTTAATATTGATACATATTCATCATTTATTTATATATTCATCATATGTGTTTCATTTTGAATGATTTACATTGTTATGGGAGTGTTACTTCAAGCTCTAAAAATCATCTTTGAAGTGCAAAGGAAAAGGAGTAATGAAAAAATAACAAGAAGAAAATTAAGTTTCCAACTTATAAAACGTTTTTGTTTTTGTTTTTTTTTCCCACTTTGGACCCCCCCTTACTTTCAAACCTCATAACTTTTTTATTTCTTGTTCATTTTAAATGATTTAAAGTGTTATAGGAATGTCATCTAAAGTTCTACAAATCATCTTAAAACTCTGATAGCAACATCTAAGCAACATATGAGGAATTTTTTGGGTGTTTGGTAATTGGTCTTTATAACATTTGGTGGTTTTTTTTTTGAGTTTTTAACCCCCTCTATTTTGGGGGGCCGTAACTTTCTCAATTTTATTATGTTTTTGATGATTTTTAATGCCTTAGATGTGTCAATAGGAGGAGTTCAAGATTTGTTTGGACAACAAAAACAATGGAACTCTACCCTTGGATTTGGTCTACCATGAATGTTCAAGTGTTCTATCATTAATCTATTTACCTTAAGGTTTCAACTCCATTACAATTAAGGAACAACTAAAAGATTTAACCCATATGTTTTGTTTTCAAATCCCATGCTACAAACTTTATAAAAAAAGGTTTTTTTTCTTATGTTTTCACATTAAAATAAATGTGCCATTTTGGGATGAGTTCAAAAAAGCTTAACCAATTTCGGCAAAATATAAAATATAATTTCATAATTATTTTTTAGTTAACTTAGTCTTGTGCTTTCCTACCTACTGACATACTTAAGTAAATAAGTAGGTCCTACTTTTTTACCTACTTATGTAGGTAGGTAAGTAGGTCTTAAGACCTACCTACCTACCTATGGTTATGTACAACCTACCTAGACATATATATATATATATATTACAAAATAAAATAAATATGCCATGTGGTAATTTTTTATTATGCCATGTGTCACAATCTTAAACCATCATTGACAATCATAATGGACGATGCATATCAATATTTTGAAAAATAAATTATATCCAAAAAATTTCATAGTGCCACATAATAAATTTTAATAGATGGATGACAATTAATGATGTCAACATGACATCATGGTGCAATTATAATGAAATTGCATAAAAGTTGAAAATGAGTTGATTTGATAAAGCTGCAATGAATTACATTATATATACGGTGAATTGCAACTCTGTAATTTATGTAACTTGTTCACTAGCACTAACAACGTATAAATATAATGAGTTTCAAATGTTTGATGCAACTCAAAAATTGAGTTGCAAGGCTAGTTGCAAAACGCCTTTTTTTTTCATAGTGACAAGAAGCTTTGCCACAAATCCATGTTCTCACCCTTATAGTAAAAGAAATGTTATCATCTTTAGGCAAATACCCTAACACCATTTCCCACACATAAATGAGAGGGAAGAACTATAAACTTAAACCCTAATCTTTAGATAGAATCCACTTGAACCTCACAAATGCCGACCTCTTTCAACCAAAACAAAATGGACCTATTATTGCATTCCACCACCAACACCCCTTTACATAGTCGCGTTCTTGGGTTGTTCCACCACTATTGCACTTGGGTCACACTCCGCCACCATTGTGACTCTCCTTGTGCCAATAGGACTTATAAAAATATAAATGCATAAGCAATAGAAAGAGCTTTTGAAAAAGAAAAAACGTTTATAAAAGAGAAAGAAAAACTTTTTAAAGAGGGGGGAAATTTATGTGTGTGAAAGCAACCTTCTTTAAGAAAAAGAAAAACTTTTCAAAGAAAGAAAAGCTCTTCTAAGAAAAAGAAAGTGCTTTTGTGAGAGAAAGACAATGCTTTTGAAAAATAGAACTTTTAAATGAATGAATATCACATTTGTGAAAAAAATAGAATGTTTTTGAAAGAGAGCTTATGGGTGAGCAAAATTGAGAGGTAGGTTGGGCAAGAAAGCAATTGGAATTGGAGCTCCAACAAGATTAGGTTTGGGTGTAGACATGAAAAAAAAGCTAAGGAATGAAATTCATTTTTATATTAATTTTAGTGCAAAAATCAATTACATCCCCTATTACACATTCCATCCCCTAAAGTGACAAAACTAGGTATTTTCATCCCTTAATTGCAATATTTTACAAATAACTTTGACATTATTTTGTTTAATGAAAAATATAAACAAAAGTGACAATATAGGTAAGGCAAATCCAAAACTTGGATAATTGTGAGGACCAATTAGGTGAAAAAACCAGTTGGGTCCCTTTTTTTTTTACCTTATGTACAACTTTAATCTTGACTTTTGATTTTTTCCCAAGAAATGATGGCAAAACTAAAACCCAATACCCCCCAATTCAAGGTACTTTACAAATAACTTTATTTGTACTGGCATTTAGCAATGACCTCATTTTTTCACCCCTTTGGATGACCATTACAAACCTAAACACTTTCAACCATTCAACCTATTGAACATTTATTTTTTCAAAAGAACTTGTGTGACCAAATCTAATAATGTCCATAATAACTTGATTGTGAAATAGTTTGTGAACAAGGTCATGCATGACTCATAACTTAATGTTATTAAAATGTACCCCTTTCCCCCTTTTATTTTGTTAAAAGAAATATTGAGAAGAATCAAAATAATTCACCTAAATTTTGCTCTAGGATTTTATGGAATCCCCAAAAAACTATTGTCCTATTAAAAAATAAAATTGTCCCTTGATGTTTTGCCAATTATTTCTTGTATTGCTTTTATATTATGGGTGGCTAAGATACTTTATTAGGAATTACATTAACAATTTTTTAATATTTTGACACATGTCACCATTTATTTTTAACTGAAAAAAGGAGGGGTTGCCATTTAAAGCAATTATATCTTGAAGGTGTCCCTCATATAACGAATAACAAGCAAATCAATGCCATTTCACTCACCTTTCACTAGCTTTTTAACCCCCCCTAACAAGTATGTCAAACCCCATGGTACATCAACACTAGATGCATTAATGTGCACTTTGAACAATGACTTGAAATAACATAGAAATTTTTATTGCATCCAAAGTGGTGATCATCCATAGGAAGATGTTAAAAAAATTGACAATCATCCCTAGGAAGATAAGAAGATATATTCAGCCAAACTTGGCTATAAACTAGATATGAAACATATATATTTAATCATAATTTTATATAATTATTTACATACTAAAATAATAAAAAAATATGGTGATTTTTCTTAAAACCCCCACATCTAGCAATTTTAAGCCTCAAATGACACTTCGTTATTGATTTATTAATTTTTTTGTTTGGCAAATTTTTGCCAATAAACAAAGTTGTAAAATAGGCATGACAACGTGCATTGGACCTTAAATACTTACAACAATTGAGCCCATCATCACTCTTATTTTGCAATAGCCCCCTCTTGCTACTCACATGTTTCAAAATTTAATGGCATAAATCTAAGGACTTAATTTGAACTTAAGGGATCCATGTGGATCACACCATGACAAATAGTTGGATAATCAATCAAATGTTATTCACATCTTACCTCAACATAATTCCTACATAAAGATGTGATTTTTTGATGTTGTATTGTTCATCATAATTAGTTTGGATTCAAATTTTGATGATGCATCCTTTGTAGATACTCCAACTATAATGTAATTACTACTCCATTAACATAATGTTGGTTAAGCCTTTTTTACCATTCAATTGCCTACTCCATAGTTTGAAACATGTTGAGGAATCAAAAAATGATATTTTTTTGCTCAAATTTTCCATTTTTTTATGCACATTTCACGTTGGAAAGAATTTTATCAATAAATAATCACTATGTTAAGCCCATGCCAAAAAAGATAACAATGTTATTTAAAGTGGGTGGAAGTTGGGTTCTAATGGATTTCGAAGATTATTTGTTAAGAATTCCCATTTTGATTATTGTGAAAAGGTTACCAAATTAAATGCATGCATATTGAAAATCATATAAAATCATATTTATACAATGTGACAGTATCTCACTAGTCATGAACAAAGAAAAATCTTGTATATATATGTTCACAAGTTTGCAAATGCCCAAATTTCATACATTGTATAGAACTTTAGTTGGCACTAATTGGACTTAACTTGGACTAGAAAGCCAAGTGTTAGTGGCTCATATGTGTGAACTATGCATGAAAATATCTTTAATATGGGCATTTAAATGGTCATCAGCCAAGATTATCTCTTCTATGATATGTGGAATACATTATTGCCATGAGTAACTACTTTTGTGGGATTAATTTGTTTCATAGTATGTTTTCAAATGTGCCATGTAGTTCAATTAATACAATAAAGCCAAGTTGGTATTTAGATTCATCATTATTCAATTACCCAAAAAGGGGACAACTCAATGAGATCTCAAGTCATGATACAAAATAGTGACAACGTATGATGTGTAGTGCTTTCATGGCATTCCAAGGTGTTTTAATTTTATATAATTTGGCCAATCCAATGTCTTCATGACTTAACTTGACATTTGTTTAAAACTACAAAATAACTAATTATTTATAGTCGGACATGGATTGAAAACAATTAGAAAGATGTATGCTATTGGTGTTCAAGATCACCTACACTAAATATAAAAATGTAAATCAAATTCTCAAAAATCATGGCACAATTTTTTTTAAAAATTTGACACCACCATGGTCAATTCTTTCATTTTCAAGGTATATGTTGAGATGTATGGATTTAAGCCAATAAACCAATGCAAGTTCAATCATGGAATAATGCAAAGCTTTGTTGAGAGGGTGGCAATGAGATCTAATTGTTTAGATGGAGGTAAGTGAACATGTTTATGAAAATCAATATTCTAGGAAGAAATGCAATTGTTGCACTGTATTTTGTGATTAGATGTTGTGAGTCGTGTGGGGACCAATCCATGTGCTTAGAACATTATTTTGTAATTTTTTTCAAGAATAGATAAAAACCTTAAAGTGGGTCTTTGAAGAAGTGGAAGGTTGGTTGTTAAATAACATTAGGATCAATAATTGCATTTGTGGGTTGTGACAATGTTTCAATTTAGGTTTATGAGAATGATCAAAGCATGTCATTGCCTTTGTTAATGGAATATTGTGGTTTTAGAATGCTATGGATGGATGAAAAGAGTCACGACCAACCTTTTGGTGATGCACAAAATCTTTCTTTGTTTTAAACTAGAAATTATTAATGTTAATATATTGAACCACATCATGTCTAGAAAGCTATTTGGATCTTGTTATAATTTCCATGTTGACTTTACAAAATTGTATGCGTGTTTTGTTATGGTGGCAAAACAATGAAAAAAAATCATAATCATTCTTATATTAGTATACCAAGTTGTCAAATTGGAAGATTAAAAATTGTCCCTTGCAAGTGTGTTCATTTTTCTTCACAATTGCTAACTCCAAAGAAATTATTTGGACATACAAAATATGCTGGCAACAAATTGAACATATAACCTTTTGTATTTGAATGTTCAAGGTTAATTGATTTTCCAGATATGTTATGTGAAGTTATAATGATAGAGATTGAGGAATTTCATATAATATTCTAAAATAAAATTGAATATGAAGAACATCTAGATATTCTCAAGAACATCCTATGATACAAGTTAATTTGAAATAATTATTTGCAACCCTTTTGATCTTAATACATGTTTGATTTCTTCAAGGATATGCAATTCAATGTAATGTAATGTGCAATGGACATTAAAGTGGTAAGAATATTCATTATTTAAATTTACTACAATTGTGTCATATGCATGGAATGTGGTGTGTTGAGTTTGTTTTTTAATATTGTTCTTTGGAACAATGACTTCAAAAGATAAATGTGGTTATGTATTGGTTTTTTAGAAGTTTAAAAATATCTCTAGGTTGTCATTTGGTTCCCAATCATGAATTATAATGCTCCAAACACAACATATGTTTGTTGTATAATACATCTTGTGAGTTTGTAATTTGAGAATACAACTTGGGGTTGTAAATTAAACATTTGACATAGGGGCATAACTATAAACAAGGGATAGTTTGGATATGTAAAAGTAAGTTAGAGATGATACATGTGATATTTGGAGCAATTTTAAATTGGTCCTTAGTAGTTAGGTGGTGATTCAAAAAATTAGGTAACTCATTGTGAATGAACTGTAGTTTTAGAAGTTAGTCAGTATTGGTTTAAATGATGATTCATTATAGTAAGGCAAGTCATCATAGATAGAATCATAGGATGATCATTAATGACAATTTATGAAAGAATGGCTCACATTTTATGAGTGACATGATGAGTCATTGAGTAGGGTAACTAGATAAAACTTTAAGAAGTTGCATCAAAAACTTTTTATGTTCGAGTATAAAGATAGAGAATGGAAGATTAACATGCCAAAAACATGAACATTAAAGTCCATATATTTGACTCTAAGAATGTCCTTCATAATTCAAATGCCATCATTGAACTTGAATGGCTACTTGAAAATGTTTTCATTTTGTTGGCTTCAAGAAAACCAATAACAATCCATCCCTTTTGTGTACAAAATACATTGGGTTGTACACTTGGCATTGCCTCCAAGGAAAAGACTTTTGTCCTTTTAATTTGCATGGGTTCAATGTTTTTATTAAAGGATCAATGAAATTTCTTTCCAATGAAATCCATGACATTGTCCCAAAAATCTCAATTGTGTTTAATGAACTACCATACATTATGGGTGTTTTTAAGCAACACAATTTTTTTTATAGATGGTTAATTAATGCTCATGATTCTATCTTCTCTATTATTGCTTAATTCATTTGTGCGGCTTCTATGGCCTTGAGTTTAGTCATGAAGGAACGGTGAAGTCACATTTAAGCTTTCATAAGACTTTTATGAAGGTTGATTCTTCGATGATTTGACTTGTTGATTTTATGCTTGATTTTTCCATTAAAACATGCCTAAACACATTCATGATATTTTTATGGTAGACATTGCCTATTGCTATGAGGCAATCCTCTTGATTTGAAAGGAAAAACTATTTGATGTTATTTCATGGGTGATTAATACCACCTTCAATCACCAATGCCTTTTTAGGACAATCCTAAACTAATTTTATGGCTCCTATTTATCCATGGAAACAAAAGTGTTACATAGTTTATGGTTTAGTTTAAACCAAAACATGGTTATTAGATTAGGTTTAACAACATAAGATTAAGTACAATCAACATCTAATTGATAAACCACTAATGTTTTATCTCTTTAGGAGGCAAAGTATAAATACAAGTAATTGGAACCCCAATGGGATTTTCTTGCTCACCAATTTGGTTTTTTTTATTTTTTATTTTTTTATGAATGCATATTCATCTAAAGGTTGACCAAATTGGGGAGAGTCTTTGATATGGAAAAATTCAAATATGTTTTCAAGTATATTGATGGCATTTGTTGGATCAACATAGACGATGCTCACCAATTTTTGAACCATGTTGCTTTTAGAGATGAAGACAATCCATTTTTTGATTTATCTTCTTTAGGTTGTGGAAATCAAATCAAAGATTGATGTTTTTTTAAAGGATCATATGTTGGGCATTAAGGCCCATTTTATGAAATTTGATATCAAAATAGAAGACAAGCTTGAAGATTTCATCTTAAGAAATACAATAAGAGGATATTTCTTCCATTTTCTTTTACACAATTTATCAAATTCCATTCTAACATGGATCTAGTTTTTCATTCCTATAATGTCATCAATTCTTAGCCATTTATGATTATATAACTCTTTAACAATGCCTTGGACGCATTTCATGATATTAATCTATTGGTCAAAACCATGACCAACAATGGTTTCTTCGAAAGAAGACTTTGGAAAACAATGCATAGCTTCTGAAATTTTCCCATAACTCTTATTTAGCAAACAAAATCTTAAAGATCTATTGGTAGACATGAAGTTTTAAGTAATGCAAATTTGAGTCCAAGGTTTTTGTGAATGATCTTCATAATGATGTAATGTTGGTTTTAATTTATTTTTCAATATTTATACAATTTTCTAGTATATATATGTACTATGTTAGTTATTTATTTATTTATGTTTTTTTGTTCATATGAGGAGAAATGAGTAAAGTTCAAGGGAAGGTGCCATTATTGACATAGTGCAATTTAGAGAGATCATTTTTAATCAAAATTTGGTATGCATCTTAGGTATGGGAGTCCATGCTAGTACTCATATCAACATCATAAAACTTGAAGATGTGCAAAGCCTAGGGGTTGGATGGAGGGTTTTTTTTCACTTTTGTAAAATGTTTTGATTTTTCACAATTTATCAACTTGGATGAGCCTGTGGATAAATGTTTGGATGATTGATTACCTAGCTGCTTTTTATTAACATCCATATTTTGCAAGTTTAGTATAGTTTTTTGAGTTTTGTAATTTTTTCAATGTAATCAACTTTTCAATTCAAACAAATTTTCAATGTGTGTGTAGTTGTAACTATTTGTGCGTGCTTGTTTGTGCAACCATATGTGTGCATATTTATGTGTGTGTGTGTGTGTGTGTGTGTGATGTTGTGTCAATGTGTATGTGTTTGTGAGAATGAAAGTGAAATTGATCGTGTATGTGTGGGTGCAAAAGAGCATAAATTGAAATGACTATGTGACACATTAACTTTGTGTTTGTATATAAGTGAAAATGATTCTATGTGTTTTATGTGACTGTGGATATGCAAGTTTGTACAAGTATCTTGTTTGTCACTTGTGCTTATCTACGAGAAAGAGAATATGGTCATTTTTTGTAAAATTTAAGTCATAATAATGGAAACATTACTATTTTTTTTGGTTTTTACAATTTGGAATATATATAAAGTAATAATTGGTTTTTCCTCAATCAAAAAGGTATTACAAGTGGTCATTCAATTTATTTTCCTTTTTCTTTTTTTCTATGTTCAAACAACCCAACATTTTGTCCACCCACCTAGGGAAAAACAAGTATTAGGTGACTACTTGATATTATTTTTTCATTCTTTCTATTTGTTTGGTCCAACCAATACTTTCAAGTCTACCCACCAAAGAAAACAAAGTCATGGGTGCCCACTCAATATTATTTTTTGAACTTATTGCTACGGAAAAAAATAAAATCAAGTAGTTCTTTAATACTATTTTTCCATTTTTGTTTTGTTTTGTGTTTTTGTCCTTTGGATTACCTTTTTTCTTTGTCCACAAATATAGGGAAACAAAATATTGGTTGTCCAATTTCAAAATTTCATTATTTTCATTCCATTTGGACTAAAAACTATCAAATGGCATATATATTATCATTTAATATATTTTCTTGTCCACCCACCTAGGAAAACAAACTATTGTGTCACCACCCAACACTAATTTTTCACTTTATGTTTGTTTCATTGAGAAAGTAAAGTGTTGGAGGGCTACCATATGTTTTTTCCACATTTTTTTCTTCCTTGTTTCAAAGAGGGCACCCACTTGATGATTCTATGTTATATCTCTTCATTGTTACATCTTCTACATTTTGTAGAAAAAATTGTCTTAATTTTTTTTTTAAATTTCAAAAACAAAAAAAAGAATGTTTTGCAATGTGGTTGGTAATTTTCAAATTTTCAAATATTTTCGAGCAAAATATTAGGGGAAAATGTGCATTAAAGGCATGAAAGGGTTGTATAACAATGTGAAATCATAAAATAAATTGCTTAAAAAAGGCTAGCATAACCCAAGGACCTCCATAATTGACTCACATAATGAAAATGTAATAAAGGGATTGGAAAAAAATGAATATCTTTCACCTCCCCCCAAATTAGTTAGTACATTCAATACCATTATTTCTTTTCTACAACAAACATGAATAAAAATTAGAAATTTCAAAAGAAAGTCTTACACATTTGAGAAATGCAAACTAGGAAAAAAATTGTTTATCCATGTTGGCTGATAATATTGCTTGATTTGACAACTTTACAAAAAAGATGCAACATCCTCTTAAGGTGATAAATTCAACAAGATAGACATTTTTTATGGACAATCCTAGGTACACACACACACACAATCTTTCTCTCCTATGTTCACTTTCCAATATTTTTTTAAAAACTCAAGATGTGAAGCAAGTAGGGATGTAGAACAAAACATAAAAGTTGAGCAAGAAGATTATTTTGTTCGTTTGTTGTTATCATCCATTAGGAGCATTTGATAGCTACCTTTTGATTTTGCTCATATAGTGAACTAACCCTTTAAAGAACATTGCACATGGTCATGGGATTTATTTACACAATAAAATTTATTCATAGGTTTACATTCGTCTATGGGTTTGTAGGAAAGGGGTGAGCCAAGGGCCTTTAAATAATGTTTAAATTTGTAATATGCATGATGATTTATACAAAGGGCCATTCAAAATCATTTGCTAATAAAAATGATAGAAAATGATTTTGAGTGCCATTAAAAACCTTCTTTTCATCAGCCTTTTTTGGGTGCAAAGTTTTGCACTACCTATTGCAAGAATTTAATTTTTTGGTTGCAAATTCAATAATGTTTTGGAATTTTTTTGGCTAAAATTCAAAATTTTCGAAAATTCTAAAAATTGCCATCTTTCCACACATGGTTCAAGTAGGTGTAAAGTAGCCAAGAATATATGAAAATTCTTTTAAAAAATCTTTCATATGTTGTTAATACTACAATTTGGTTAAATCAGCTTATGGATGATCACCACTTCAACTACATCACAAATTTGAAAAATAAACCTTGCTTTTTGTAAAGCCAACCGACGTTTAACCAATTTAACTTGAGTCCATAGAATGAAACAATTATATTGCACATTTTAGTAGGATGTTGAAAATGTAAATCATTGTTTTAAAATAAAACCTTTCATAGCAAGGCTTCTTGTTTGAAGAAAGCGAAAGCTATTAAAACCAATACATGTTTTTGAATGCATGTGGAAGTGAAATGGAATGTTAACATGGGTTGTAAAACAAAAAACAAAACACCTATCCTATAAAATATAGGTCCTTATGTAGGTAGGATGGATGGATACATAGGTGATCAATAAGTAAGTAGATGATTAGTACATAGGTAAAGGGTATTGAGTTGTTAAGAGGCAATAGAAAATTGGATGCCTAGTATATTGTAAAATATGGGTCTTTAATTAGGTAAATAAAATATAAAATAGGTGGTTATTAAGATCATTTATTTAATTTAAATGATCCTTTTTGATATTATAAATTTCAAAAGAAACTTTGATTTGGTGGTCACCATATGATGCAACAATAGATGTTGATACTATTTTGTTTCATTAAATGATCCAACAAATAGGTGTTTCCAAATTTTTGCCTCAAATTTAATAGAAAATTTGATCTTAACCATCAAATTTAAAAAGTTCATAATTAACAATTTAGTTTATAATTAATTAAATACATGTTTTGGTAAATAAATGCATCAAGATGATTTGTATATGGTTAAGGGCTATTGGATTCTTAGTAGGTAGGCTATAAAAATAAAAAATTGAACACTTATCTTGTATAAGTATAACACAAGTCCTATGGATCAAGGTAGTTAGTTGGTAGGAGTGAGGTGGAACATTGTGGCTTTTGGTAAGGGCCATTGGCTAACAAATTAATACTATATGGTTGTTATAACATCAATATCCTATCAATATTAATATCAATGTGACATCAATATCACATCATTACAACATTGATGCCAATATCGACATTGAATATAACATTCGTGATGTACAACATTAATGTTAATATATTCAAATCAATGTTATACTAACTATCTACATACCTATTTATTTACCAAGCTAGTAGGTAGTAGTTAGGTAAATAGGTAGTTCATGTTAGGTACATAATAGGTATGTAATAATGGACATAATAGGTAGGTGAATAGTAGGCGGTGGTGGTTAAATATAGGTACATAATACTTACCACCTTACTATTTATGATTTACTTAAGTAATACATATTTATTATAAGTAAGTTCGTAAGTAAGTCCTACTTATTTATTTATTCCTATTTATTATGGATGTATATATACACCTATTTATGACTAACCTATTTAATTACATCCTTATTTATGACTTGCCTATGTACCTATCCATTACCAACCTACCTACCTACCTGAGAATTCCATTCATTACTTAATTAATTTTTTAACCCTAGTGTATTGCAATAATTTGATATTCATTAAAATATTCAGACATAATTTTTTGAATTTCAATTTGGGTTATAAATCAGAAATAAAATTTAAATTGCATATTTTTAATCACAAAATACAACACTTAATAATTTATTAATTGATCATTTGATGAATTAATACTTGAATTTGATAATGAAAAAAAAATTGTAATCAATTTCCCATTTGGTTTAATAATGAATTTATTTCAATTTTAAGGGCATAATGAAATTATTTTCATGCCACGTGTGAGGATTTCTTGCACACTTCCACCACTAAGATATGCACTCATGGAAAACCCGGTTACAAGTGGAACTACTATGTAGTTGAAGTCTAACAAGTTAGGTGGTTCGAGGTAAGTAATGAACTTTACTAAGAATCTAATGCGTTGTGTCCAAATCTCATGATTTTATTTTATTTATGTATTTGACCAAAAGTTAAGCCCGAAACTAAAAACCACTTGTTTAGATTGAGGGGAAAAACAACAACTCAACCTCCTCTACTTTCACAAATGTAACTCCTTCACAGCAAAACCGATGACGTTGAATTTTTGGGGGAAGCTTCTACACATTTCAATCTAAAACTGATCTAATTTTGAGACAAATCCAACGGTGGATTTGAAAGAAACAATTAATGAAACCAAAAGTCCAGAGGCTTCCCCATGGAAATCATTCCATGAAACCCACTTCAACACCCTCTACTTTCAACAATTGTAACTCTCTCACAGCAAAACCGATGGCACTGAATTTTTGGGAGGAGCTTCTACACCTTATGAACTAACACTGATCTAATTTTGAGACAAATCCAGCGGTGGATTTGAGAGAAATAATTAATTAAACCAAAAGTCCAGAGGCTTTCCCATGGAAATCATTCCATGAAACCCACTTCGACACCCTCTACCTCCAACAACTGTAACTCCCTCACAGCAAAACCGATGACGCTGAATTTTTGGGAAGAGCTTTTGCACCTTCTAAACTAACACTGATCTAATTTTGAGACAAATCCAACGGTGGATTTGAGAGAAACAATTAACTAAACCAAAGTCCAGAGGCTTCACTACGACTACTTGCTACACACCACTCCATTCCATACTTCATTTTTTCATAACCTTTCCATGATCACCTCCATACACAAGAACTAACAACCTTTCTCACACTTCATTCTCCTCTTCCTTCTCCTTTCTTCACATACACACAATGCCTTCTCGCTTGGTAAGCCT
>Ga0209611_10003969_pt1 | contig 25414 bp, 28 predicted proteins | sample S1TSphgellanicum_3_FD_187693 | JGI IMG/M metagenome (GOLD analysis project Ga0209611, IMG submission 187693) | Host-associated microbial communities from peat moss isolated from Minnesota, USA - S1T2_Fc - Sphagnum magellanicum MG (SPAdes) (version 2) | ecosystem: Host-associated > Plants > Peat...
GCGGCACCGAGGCGCAGGACTGGGCCGCCATGCTGCTGCGCATGTATCTGAAATGGGCCGATGCCCACGGGATCAAGACCGAGATCATCGATCAGAGCGCGGGCGAAGTGGCCGGAATCAAGGGCGCGACCATCAACATGATCGGCGACCATGCCTATGGCTGGCTGCGAACCGAAACCGGCGTACACCGCCTGGTGCGAAAATCGCCGTTCGACTCCGGCAACCGGCGCCATACCTCGTTCGCTTCCGTTTTCGTCTCGCCGGAGGTGGACGATGACATCGACATCGAGATCAATCCCGCCGACCTGCGCGTGGATGTGTACCGCTCGAGCGGCGCCGGCGGGCAGCATGTCAACAAGACCGAGTCGGCGGTGCGCATCACGCACCTGCCGAGCGGCATCGTGGTGGCGTGCCAGGGCGAACGCAGCCAGCACAAGAACCGGTCGACCGCAATGAAGATGCTCAAGGCCAAGCTCTACGAGCTCGAGTTCAACAAGCGCAACGCGGCCGCCAAAGTGCTCGAGGATTCGAAATCCGACGTGAGCTGGGGCAATCAAATCCGCAGCTACGTGCTCGATCAGTCCCGCATCAAGGATCTGCGCACCGGGGTGGAGATCGGCAACACCACCGCCGTGCTCGACGGCGCCCTCGATGAGTTCATGCAGGCAAGCCTGAAGCAGGGACTATGAGCGAATTATGAGTGATGACGACGAGAATCATTTGATCGCGGAGCGGCGCGCCAAACTTGCGCGGCTGCGCGAGCGCGGCAATGCGTTTCCGAACGACTTCCGCCGCAACGCGCTGGCCGCGGATCTGGCCACCGCCTACGGCGAGAAGAGCACCGAAGCGCTCGAGGCGGCGGCAATTCGCGTCAGCGTGGCCGGGCGCATGCGCGCCAAGCGGGTGATGGGGAAGGCGAGCTTCGCCAAACTCGAGGACTCGAGCGGCGCGATTCAAATATTCTTGCAGCAGCAGGCGCTCGGCGACACCTACGATGACTTCAAGACGTGGGATGTCGGCGATGTCGTCGGCGCCGCGGGAACCCTGTTCCGCACCAAGACCAATGAATTGTCGGTCAGGGTCGATCGGCTCGCGCTGCTCACCAAATCGCTGCGCCCGCTGCCCGACAAGTGGCACGGAATCGCGGATACCGAACTCCGTTACCGGCGCCGCTATGTGGATCTGATCATGAACGAGGACAGCCGGCGCGTGTTCGAAGCGCGCTCGAGGATCGTGCGCTACCTGCGCGCGTTTCTCGATGCGCGCGGGTTTCTCGAAGTGGAAACACCGATGCTGCATCCGATCCCGGGAGGCGCCGCAGCGCGTCCCTTCAAGACCCACCACAACGCGCTCGACGCGGACATGTACCTGCGCATCGCGCCTGAACTGTACTTGAAGCGGCTGACGGTCGGCGGTTTCGAGCGTGTCTATGAAATCAACAGAAATTTTCGCAACGAAGGTGTGTCGACGCAGCACAACCCCGAGTTCACGATGCTCGAGCTCTATCAGGCCTATGCGGACTACCACGATCTCATGGAGCTGATCGAAACCCTGTTTCAGGGCCTCGCCGACACTCTGCTGGGTTCGCGCACGCTCGAGTACCAGGGTATCGAGATCGATCTATCGACGCGCTTCGCACGCAAGAGCATCGAGGACATCATTCTCGAGAACAACCGGCAGATCGATCCCATGTCGCTGCGCGACGTGCCGTATTTGCGGCGCGTGTGCGACCACATGAAGATCCCCTTCAAGGCGGCGGACGGCGCGGGCAAATTGCAAATCGAGATCTTCGAGAAAACCGGCGAGCACACGCTGGTGCAGCCGACATTCGCGTACGCGTACCCCGCCGAGGTGTCGCCCCTGTCGCGGCGCAACGATCTTGATCCTTTTCTCACCGATCGATGGGAGTTCTTCGTCGGCGGCCGGGAGCTGGCCAACGGATTTTCCGAGTTGAATGACGCGGAGGATCAGGCGCAGCGCTTCAAGGATCAGGTCGAGCGCAAGGAGGCGGGCGACGATGAGGCGATGTACTACGATGCCGATTATGTGCGTGCGCTCGAGTACGGCATGCCGCCCACCGCGGGATTAGGGTTGGGCGTGGACCGGTTGGTCATGCTGTATACCAACTCAGCGTCGATTCGCGACGTGCTGCTGTTTCCGCATCTGCGGCCGGAGCTTTGACCACGGGTGCGCTCACGGGTCCGCTCGACGGTCCGATAGGCGTCTTCGATTCCGGTGTCGGCGGCTTGACCGTGCTGCGTGCGCTGCGTGCGCAGTTGCCCGACGAGAATTTCATCTATTTGGGCGACACCGCGCGGCTGCCCTACGGCACCAAGAGCGCGCAAAGCGTGGTGCGGTATTCCCTGCAATGCGCGGCGGCGCTGCTCGAGCGGGGGATTCGCTGTCTGGTGGTCGCCTGCAATACCGCCTCCGCCTCCTCGATCGATGCGCTGCGCCTACAGCATCCCGGGCTGCCGGTCATCGGCGTGGTGGAGCCGGGAGCGGAAGCGGCGGTGGCCGCCTCGGTCTCGCAGCACATCGCCGTCATCGCCACGGAAGGCACCATCGCGGGCGGTGCGTATGAGGCGGCGATTCATCGCTTGAATGCAGCGGCGCGGGTCACGTCCCGCGCGTGCTCCTTGTTCGTCGCGCTGGCCGAGGAGGGGTGGACTTCCGGGCCCATTGCAGAGGCGGCCGCGCGCCGCTACCTCGAGCCGGTTTTCTCGATGGCCGATCCCCCCGACACCCTGGTGCTGGGATGCACGCATTTCCCCGCGCTCCACCCGGCCATAGCCGCCGTGTTGCAGCCTCAGGTGCGCGTCGTCGACTCGGCGGCCACCACCGCCGCCGCGGTGGCGCGCCGGCTCGACCGGAGCGAACGGCCGTCGGGCGCGCGCGGCAGCGTCATTCTCCTCGCGACCGACGGCGCGGCGCGGTTCGCGCGCGTCGGCAGCGCATTCTTGGGCGAGGCGCTGCGCGCCGACACGGTCGAGATCGTGGATCTGTGATGCGCATGGGCGGAGCACGAGACATTCCAGAATAGGAATAAGTTAATTGAAAGTGTGATATGGAACAATGCACCGGCCTCGGGCGCGGTGCGTAATCACCCAATCCCCTGGGAGATTTGCCATGATGTTCACCAAACCCGTCGCTCTCGACCGCCAGGCGCACCGCGAGCTGCTCTTTCAGCCGATGGGAGGCTACGAATTCGCCGCAGGGTTGCACGTCGCTCCGCTGTGCGCGTCGGAATTTTTTCCGGCCGCGAAGGAATATGCGATCGTCTTCGCGCGCGTCGAGTCGGACAAGACCTTTCCGGTGATCGTCCTCGGCCTCAACGAGGATCAAAATTGCTTTGTTTCAGCGAACGGCGAATGGAATGCGCGATACCTGCCGTTCGCCGTGCGCGCCTACCCCTTCGGCGCCGTCGAAAGCACGGATTCCGGCAACCTGCAGGTGCTGATCGACGAGTCCTATCCCGGCTTCGGGGATACGGCGGGCGCGGCGTTGTTCGGCGACACGGGAGATCCCGGCCCGGAACTGCAGCGTCGACTGAAGTTTCTGCAGGCCCATCAACAGGAAGTCAACCAGACCCGCGGCTTCGGCGCCGAGCTCGTCCGCCTGGGACTGCTGACCGAACGCAGCGCGGAGATGCGCATCGAAGGCGATGCGCAATTCCAGCTCAACGGGTTCTGGGTCGTGGATGAGGCCAAGCTCGACCAGCTGGGCGATGAGGATTTGCTCAAGCTCGCGCGACAGGGATATTTGTCGCTGATCACGGCGCATCTTTTATCGATCAGCAACCTCGGCCTGCTGCCGCCGAGACTGCAACAACTGAAGAAATGACCGCCGCGGAGGCCGGCCGCCGGCGCTGGAGCCCGCCGCCGCTATAGCTCGGCCCGGATGCGCAGCGATTCCGCATCCGACCAGCGCAGCCCCGCCGGCGAGCGCTCGATGGCGACCCGCGCACGCAGCGGACAACGATCCGGGCGATACGCGTGGCTCTGATGCTCGATCGCGCGGCCGGACTCGTCGCGAATCAACCGGTGGATGCACAGCAGGGCAGACGCGGGTTCGACGCCCAAGTGCCGCGCGGTGAACGCGTCGGCGAGCACCGCGGTGGTGGTTTGTTCGGCGGTGCTCGGCTTTACACCGATGCCGTCCAACGCGCTCAGCACCACCTGGCGCCCGAGCTGACGGCGGGTGAGCCGGCTGCCCAAGCTTTCCGGAACGTAACTCGTACTGAACATGATGGGCTCGTTCTTGAACGTGCGGCAGCGCTGTACGAGCAGGCTCTTGTCGCCGAACTCCGGGTCTCTGCGGCGGATGAAGTCGGGTGTCCGGCTCGATTGCACGCGCACCAGCCGGCTTGCGGATTGCGAGCTTTCGGCCACGAAATCGTGCAGTACTTCGGCGATCGAGTCGGCGGAGAATTCCTTTTGCGGGACGCGGCGCGCGTAACTGCCGCTGCCGCGGCGCCGCACGATGCGCTTTTCTTGCTCCAATTGTCCGAGTGCTCGGCGCACCGTGTTGCGCGACACCTGGAAGCGCTCCATCAGCTCCGATTCGCTCGGCAACACACTCCCGGCGGCGATCAGCCCGTCGTTCAACGCCGCGCTCAGCAGCGTGTAGAGCTGGTGGTAGTAGGCGACACCACGGCGCTTTCGGATCTCACCCAACTCGTCGGTGGTCTTGTACTGCATGCGGCACAAATGCTATCAGATTTAACACATATCTCAAACAAGAGTTGCCCGTCAAGACCGTGGCGGGACCACGAAGTGACGCGGGTCCCCGGCGCGCGCCCATCGCGGCGTGCTTCCAGCATGCGCAATTATATTCCCAAAAAGGAATAACTATTCGAATATTTCGCGATGCGCTGACTTGAGCCGGAGGGGTACGGTGCCGGTTTGCCGCGGCTCGCGCTACACTCCTCGGAGAGTGAGCATCCTCGGGGACAATGAGCATCTGCTTGGACATTGAGCATCTTCGAAGGGAGGATCAAAACATGAAGGTCCTGGTCACCGGCGCCGCCGGCCAGGTGGGCCGGGCGCTGCTGCGGCTCGTGCCCCCGGGCGTCGACCTGCGGCCGTTGAGCCGGGCGGACCTCGATATCGGCAATGCCCGGTCCGTGCGCGCGGCGGTGGTCGGCTTTGAGCCGGCAGTCATCATCAATGCGGCCGCCTACACGGCGGTGGACCGGGCCGAATCCGAACCCGAAGTCAGCCGGGCGATCAACACCGAAGGTCCGCGGCATCTGGCCGAGGCGGCACTCGCGGTCCCCGGCTGCCGGCTGCTGCATATTTCCACCGATTACAGCTTTGATGGCCGCTCCCGGCGACCGTACAAGCCTGACGATGCCACCCATCCGCTGGGCGTCTACGGCCTCACCAAACGGGATGGCGAGCGCGCGGTCCTCGAAGTGCTGGGCGATCGCGCCGTGGTTCTGCGCACCGCGTGGGTTTATTCCGCGGAGGGCAGGAATTTTCTGCTCACCATGCTGCGCCTGATGCGCGAGCGCGGTGCGGTGCGCGTCGTCGCGGATCAGCGCGGCACGCCCACCACCGCGGATTCGATCGCGCAGGCGCTGTGGAGCATCGCACAGCGGCCGCAGGTGCGGCACATCCTGCATTGGACCGACGCCGGCGAGGCGAGCTGGTACGACTTCGCCGTGGCGATCGCGGAGGAGGGTCTCGCGGCGGGCTTGCTCTCGACTCCCCCGCAGGTCACGCCGATCAGCACGGCGGAGTACCCGACCGCTGCGACGCGGCCCGCCAACTCCGTGCTCGATTCGCGCGAGTCGATCGCACAGTTGAGTATCACGCCGGCGCACTGGCGCGACAATCTGCGCGCGACATTGGCACGCATTCGGCACTAGCGTCCTCTCGCACCGAGGCGCACACTTCGGACGCCGCGATTGGCGAAGGGGCACGTGGTGTACAGCGGACGTATGCTGATCCTCGAAGACGATATGCACGTCGGCAAGATCGTGAAGCTGATCGCCGAGGCGAACGGTCTCGAGTCGCGTCTGCTGACCGAGCCGGAACGTTTCCTGCGCGCATTCAACGAGTGGCAACCCACGCATATCGCACTCGACCTCGTCATCCCGGAGATGGATGGCGTCCAAGTGCTGGCGGAACTCGCGAAGCGCGATTGCCGCGCAAAGATCATCATCACCAGCGGCATGGGTGTGCGGGTGCTCGATGCCGCCGGACGGGCCGGCAACGAACGCGGCCTCAACATCGTCGGCGTACTGGCCAAGCCGTTCTCGGCGACCGCGCTGCGCGAGCTCCTGTTCATCGAGCCGAACCCCGCCTCCGGTTCCCGCGGGCCGAGTCATGAGCGCTTTCACCCGACCGAGGCCGAGTTGCGGCGCGCACTCGCGAACCATGAATTTCGCGTCGTCTACCAACCGAGGATCGAGTGTGCGAGCGGCGATCTGGCCGGGTTCGAGACGCTGGCCCGCTGGATCCATCCCGAGCGCGGTCTGGTGATGCCCGATCAATTCATCCCGGTCATGGAAAGCACCGGCCTGATCGACTTGTTGACCGACGGGGTGCTCGAGCAATCACTCTCCTGGTTCGCCGGCTTCCCCGCCGGGAGGGACGACGCCCATGCGGCGGTGTCGCTCTCCGTCAATCTCTCCGCGCAAACATTCGCCGATCACACCTTTCTCGAGCGGATCACGGCGCTCTGCGTGAGAATGGGCGTCGCCCCGCAGCGGCTGATCTTCGAGCTGACCGAGACGAATCACATGGACGATTCGGTGGCGTCGCTCGATCTGATGACGCGCGTGCGCATGAAGGGATTTCACCTCTCGATCGACGATTTCGGCACCGGCTATTCCTCGCTGCTGCAGTTGGTGCGCCTGCCGTTCTCGGAAATCAAGGTCGACAAGTCCTTCGTGACGGCCGCGAACCGCTCGATGGAAGCCCGCACCGTCGTCAAGTCCATCGTGGATCTGGCGCGCAGCTTGGGTCTCAAGTCCGCGGCCGAGGGCGTCGAGGACAACCAGACACTCGATCTGCTGAGGGGGCTCGGCTGCGATCTCGCTCAAGGTTTCGCAATTGCGCCGCCGATGGACGGCGACGCCGTGCTCAATTGGGCCGACAGCCGCGGCGCCTGGCAATGAGCTCAAGTCAAACAGGCTGCTGGGTGTAACAGCCCTCCCCGGCTCCCGGCTGCGGCACGCCGTGCCGGCTTGAGCCCCTCAATTCGCCGCCGATGCCCGGATCTGCGACCTGTCGCTCAGAACGATATAATCGTTATAAGCGCTAATAACATCCCTCGACGAGACGAACGGCCGCCTCCGGCCCTGCTCCAGGACGCTGCCGGCGCGCCACAATTTAAGGAAAGCCCCCTAATGATGCTTGCGACCCAGACCACCGACAGCGCCTCTTTGGGCGCCTGCCTCGATGATCTTCTCGCCTCGCGATTTCTGCCCCAGTGCTGGGCCGGGCGAATCCTTGAGCCAAGCCAGCTGCCCGACCGATTGCAGCAGTGCACGCAAAATCTCGCGCCCGATTCTGAATGGCGCGCCTACGGCGATGCAGACCGGATCTTCTTTGCAATCGCGCGCGTCCACAGGGCCAAACTCAAGTCGCCCTCAGGGACTGCGCTCGATGTCTATTTCTTGGATGAGAACGCGGCGGTCTACTGCGCGGGCGTCTGGGAGCACGATCGAAATCACGGCTGGTGGCTCGATGCCGTGCTCGACTTGTCGTACGACTGCGATCGTGGCTGGTGGTTTGATGAACTGACTGATCCCGACGCGTCGATCGACCGACGCAGCGGAGGCGACCGGCGCATCGAGCCCGATCGGCGCGGTTCGAGCAAACCGAAGGCGCTTCCCGCAGCGTCGAGGTCGGCCCGCGCCCCGTGATGGATACCAGCCCCAGCACCGGCCCACGCGGTGCCGAGGCGACCGAAGCCCTGGTGCTTCGCCACGCCGATCTCGTGCGGCGAATCGCCCGCCACATGCGCCGGCGCATGCCGGGCAACGTTGACATCGAGGACGTCATTCAGTCGGGCATGGTGGGATTGCTCGAAGCGGCCCAACGCTACGAGGGCCGCAAGGGCTCCTCTTTCGTGAGCTACGCGATGCGACGCATTCGCGGCGCCATCCTCGATGCCTCGCGGCGCTCCGATTGGAGTCCGCGATCGCTGCGCCGGCGACTGCGGGACATCGAAGCTGCCAAGCGGCGGCTCGAACTGCGAACCGGCGATGTGCCCACCGCCTGCGCCGTCGCCGAGGCCGCAGGCATCACGCTCGATCAGTACTATCGCGCCATGCGGGACTTCAGCGCCTCGGTTCAGTTGAGCCTTGACGAGCCGCTGCCGGCGGATGGTCGGCGTGGATGGGTGGAACCTGCCGATGACAACCCCGGTCCCGCCGAAAATGCGGAGCGCGAGGAGGTGCTGCGCAGGATGACCGCCGCCGTCGATGCGCTGCCCGACCACGAGCGCGCCATCCTGCTGCTGTACTACGGCGAGGAACTCCTGATGCGCGAGATCGGCGTCGCGCTCTCGGTGAGCGAATCGCGGATCTGTCAGATTCACAAACGCAGCATCGACCGGCTGCGGGCCGCCACCCAAGGGTAGAGACTCGCTATAATCGACACATTGAAGTACCGGTTACGAGTACGTGACGGCGTAGGGCAGCGGTAGCTCCGTTGCGGCAACCGGTGCCAATTGGGCAGCGCCCGCGGAATCGGTCTCGGCGTGCTCCGAGCGGGTCAGCACGGCGAGTGACTCGAACTGTTCGCCGATCTGCGCCAACTCGGTCAAGCGTCCCGCCCGGCCGTCGGGCAATCGCAGCGCCTGTCCGAGGTTCCAACTGCCGGCCGGCAGCGCCAACCGATGCATCCGGCGTTTGATGCGCCCCAGATGCTGGGTGCGCGCAATGATTTCCTGTCCCGTATAGCAGCCCTTGGTAAAGCTGATGCCGTCCAGCAGATCGAGATTGAGCATCTGGGCCACGAACAATTCAGAGGTCGCCGCGTACACCTGAGGCAGCCCGGCGCGGATGTCCGCGAGCCGCCAATCAGTGTCGATTTGCCGTGCCGCGAGGCTATCCCCGGCGAGGCCGCGCTCGCTCAAATGAGCCGCCGGTCCCACCACGCAGCAGCGGTTCCCGTCGTGCGCCACACGGGCCACACCGATTCCGTCGCGTTCGGCGTAGCCACCGGTTTCCGCGGGAACGTCGAGCCCGGCCGAGGTCAATGTCGCCGACTTAAAGTCACCCGCCGGCGCGTGCCCTCCCGCCGGCGCCTGTTCTCCCACCACGGCGAACTCCTCGCTCACATCCTCGAGTTGCACCTTGGCGCGCAGCACGAATTTGCGCAGCCGCTCCAAGGTCGGGGCCACCAATTCGCGCGGCAGCACCGCGAGCACGCCGCTCGAATGGGGCAACAAGCGCAGCACCGCGAGCACGCGCCCTTGAGGGTTCGAGTACGCGCACAGTACGGCTCGCCCCTCGGCGAGGCGGCGTGTGTCGTTCGATACCTGGCCTTGCAAAAAGCTCTGCGCGTCGGGACCCTTGATTCGTATCAGACCCAGATGAGCCAAGCGTCCTGACTGCAAAGCGCCGTTGATATCCATATGGGCATGTTACGCCCCATGTCAACACCTTGAGCGCGCAATTCAACTGCGCAAACTTGGTTTTTGCGGTCGCGTTTTCTGGCAAACTTCGTATGTGACAGTGAACTCAGAAGATGACCCCCTGCCAGTGACCGCCCCGCTGGCCGCCGCGCCGGCATCGCCCGCGGCGCCGCCGCCCGGCGTCACGACCGTCCGGTGCGAAATCGGCGGCCGTGAGGGACCGGAACCGACGCGTTTCGGCGATTGGGAGCTGCGCGGCCGCTGTATCGACTTTTGACCATGCACTCCCCTGCACGCGCCCGGCCGACTTCGCCTCACGCGGAAATCTATCGGTGGCAGATCGGCAATAGTTTGTCGATCCTGCATCGTGCGACCGGCGTCGCGCTCGCCTTGGGGCTCGTCGCGCTCTGCTATTGGTTCGTGTCGATCGCCGGCGGCGAGCGCGCCTATGCCGCGGCGACGGGGGTCTTTGCGAGCCCGGCGGGAGTCATCTTCCTGGTCGGCTGGACGTTCTCATTCTTGTATCACCTATTGAACGGCGTGCGTCATCTGTTCTGGGACGTAGGCGTGGGATTCGAGCGCACGCAGCGGCACATGAGCGGTTGGTTCGCGGTGTTGGGCGCCGCGGCATTGACGCTCTGTGTGTGGGGATTGGTCTTTGCGGGTCATCGGGCATGAGTTTGCGCAGCCCCTTGGGCCGTGTGCTCGGCTTGGGATCGGCCAAGGACGGCACCGAGCATTGGTGGTCGCAGCGCGTGAGCGCTGTGGCGTTGATTCCGCTCACGTTGTGGTTCCTGTTCTCGCTGCTCGCGCTGCCCGCCCTCGATTACCTCACGGTGCGAACCTGGCTGTCTTTTCCGATGAGCGGATTCCTCGCGATTCTGCTGGTGGCGGTCCTCACGTACCACTCGTATCTCGGCACCACCGTGATCGTCGAAGACTATGTGCCGGACCCCGGCACGAAATTGCTGTGGCTGTTGCTGCTGCGGTTCCTCTACGTGCTGGTCGGCGGTGCCGCCATCTTTGCGGTCTTGCGGGTGGCGTTGGCATCATGAGCGGCTACACATTCATTGACCATAGCTACGACGTGGTCGTGGTCGGAGCCGGCGGGGCGGGGTTGCGCGCGACTTTCGGACTGGCTGAAGCGGGTTTGTCGACCGCCTGTCTCACCAAGGTGTTCCCGACGCGCAGTCACACGGTCGCGGCGCAGGGCGGGATCTCGGCGGCGCTCGGCAACATGGGTGCCGATGATTGGCGTTGGCACATGTATGACACCGTGAAGGGCTCGGATTGGCTCGGCGACCAGGATGCCATCGAGTTCATGTGCAAGGAGGCGCCCGCGGCGGTGATCGAACTCGAACACTATGGAGTGCCGTTTTCGCGCACCGACGACGGCCGCATCTACCAGCGGCCGTTCGGCGGCATGACCACGCACTTCGGCAAGGGCGTTGCGCAGCGCACCTGTGCCGCGGCCGATCGCACCGGCCATGCGATGCTGCACACGCTGTACCAACAATCGCTCAAGCACGACGCGAGTTTCTTCATCGAGTACTTTGCGATCGACCTCATCATGGAAAACGGCGAGTGCCGCGGCGTGGTGGCGCTCGATATGTCGGACGGCAGCGTGCATCGATTTCGTGCGCATCAGGTGATCCTGGCGACGGGCGGCTACGGCCGGGCCTGGTTCTCCTGCACTTCCGCTCATACCTGTACCGGCGACGGCGGCGGAATGGTGCTGCGCGCGGGACTGCCCCTGCAGGACATGGAGTTCGTGCAGTTTCATCCGACCGGCATCTACGGGGCGGGCTGCCTGATCACGGAGGGCTCGCGCGGCGAGGGCGGGTATTTGACGAATGCCTCGGGCGAGCGATTCATGGAGCGCTACGCGCCGAATGCCAAGGACTTGGCCTCGCGCGACGTGGTGAGCCGCTCGATGACCATCGAGATTCGCGAAGGCCGCGGGGTCGGCAAGCTCAAGGATCACATTCATCTGCATCTGGAGCACTTGGGGCCGGCGGTCATCCACGAACGATTGCCCGGGATCGCCGAGACCGCGCGAATATTTGCGGGCGTGGACGTCAACAAGGACCCGATCCCGGTGCTGCCCACGGTGCACTACAATATGGGCGGCATCCCCTGCAACGTGCACGGCGAGGTGGTGACGCGCGCGGGCGCCGGCGAGACCGTGGTGCCCGGACTGATGGCGGCGGGCGAAGCGGCCTGCGTTTCGGTGCACGGCGCCAACCGCTTGGGGTCCAATTCCCTGCTCGATCTGGTCGTATTCGGCAAGGAGGCCGCCCGGCACTGCGCCCGGGTGCTGAAACCCGGCACGCCGCACCGCGCATTCACGCCCGATGCCGGCGAAAGCGCCCTCGCACACCTGGATAAATTTCGCCATGCCAAGGGCTCGCGGCGCACCGCCGACGTGCGCCTCGAGATGCAGCGGATCATGCAGAGCGACGCCGCGGTGTTCCGCACCGGCGAGACCCTGAACGACGGCAAGCGCAAACTCGCCCAAGTGTTCGATTCCTTCGGGGACGTCCAAGTCACCGACCGCTCCCTCGTCTGGAACACCGACCTGATCGAAACCCTGGAACTCGACAATTTACTGAGGCAAGCCGTGGTCACCATGCATTCGGCCGCCAATCGCGAGGAGAGCCGCGGCGCCCAAGCCCGCGAAGACTTCCCCAACCGCGACGACCAACACTGGATGAAACACACATTATGTTGGGTCGACGAGAAGGGCCGGACCAAGTTCGACTACCGGCCCGTTCATTTAAACACCCTGACCGACGAGGTCGAATCCATCCCGCCAAAGGCTAGGACCTATTAGATGGCTGAATTCTTTCTCCCCGCCAATTCCAAGGTCCGTAAGGACGGGAAGGTATTCAAAGCCCCGCCAGGCACCAAGAACCTGCGCGTCTTCAAAATCTACCGCTTCGACCCGGACTCGCCCGAGAATCCGCGCCTCGACACCTACGAAGTCGACATGGACGCCTGCGGCCCGATGGTGTTGGACGCGCTGATCAAGATCAAGAATGAAATCGACTCGACGTTGAGCTTCCGGCGATCCTGCCGGGAAGGCATCTGCGGTTCGTGCGCCATGAACATCGACGGCAAGAACGGCCTGGCCTGCGTCAGTGCCTGCGCCGACGTCAAGCGCGAGATCAAGATCTATCCGCTGCCGCACATGCCGGTGATCAAGGATTTGGTGCCGGACCTCACCAATTTCTACGCCCAGTACGCCTCCATCAAGCCCTGGCTGCAGACCCGCACCCCCCCGCCGCCGGACGGCGAGCGTCTGCAATCCAAAGAGGAGCAAGAGAAAGTGGACCGGCCCTCCGCTTGCATCCTGTGCGCCTGCTGTTCCACGAGTTGTCCGAGCTATTGGTGGAACAGCGATCGGTACTTGGGTCCCGCGGCGTTGTTGGCGGCCTATCGCTGGATCGTCGACAGCCGGGACGAGGCGGCGGGCGAGCGTCTCGATCAGCTCGAGGATCCGTTTCGGCTGTATCGCTGCCATACCATCATGAACTGCACCGAGGCCTGCCCCAAGGACCTGAACCCCGCCAGGGCGATCGGCGAGATCAAGCAGATGATGGCCCATCGCCGTCATTGAACCGGGGCGGCATGAGCCTCGAGCGCTCCCCGAAGGCACCCGACGCAAGGGCGGAGCTGGGTAAATTGCGCTGGCGCTGCCGCCGGGGCATCAAAGAACTCGACGTGTTGCTCGAACGCTATATCGATGAGCGGTTTTGCGCGGCCCCCGAGCCCGAGCGAGAGGCGTTCCGGCAGCTCCTCGAGACCCAGGACACGCTCATCTATGCCTACTGTCTTGGACAACAGGCGCCCCCCGAGCGATTCGCGGAGCTGATAACGCGCATTACGGCAAACTAACGGCCCGATCGATAATGCGACGGGGCGCCGCTGCTAGAATCCAACCTGTGCGCACTGTCACGTTTAGTACCTGCCGGGTCCCGGAATTGTCGAACTTTTCCTTCGCCAGTCGGTCTATCGCGACAGGCTGGGTTGTGAGCTCGCCGGTTTGGGATCCCGCATGAGTGTCGAGGAGAGTGATCTCAAACTGGTGGAGAGAGTCCAGCGCGGTGAGCGCGCGGCGTTCGATTTGTTGGTTCTGCGATACCAGCACAAGGTGCTGAAGCTGATCATGCGTTATGTGCACGATGCAACCGAGGCTGAAGACATCGCACAGGAGGCGTTCGTCAAGGCGTTCCGTGCGCTGCAATCCTTTCGCGGCGATAGCGCGTTTTACACCTGGCTGTATCGGATCGCGATCAATACCGCGAAGAACGCCCTGGTCGCGACCAAGCGCCGGCCCATGGATTACGACCTCGATCTGCAAGACCCCGAACAATACGATCTGCATGCCCGCCTGGCCGAGTCCGAGACGCCGGAAGGGCTGCTGCTCACCGATGAGATCCGCGATACCGTGAATCGCGCCATCGAAAATTTGCCCGAGGACCTGCGCACCGCGATCGTGCTGCGCGAGTTGGAAGGATTGAGTTACGAGGACATCGCGCAAACCATGGATTGCCCCGTGGGAACGGTGCGCTCGCGGATCTTTCGCGCACGCGAGGCGATCGACAAGAAGCTGAGACCCATTTTTGACGGCGGCCTTGGTCGGCCTGAGGAAACATGAGCGAACAAATTCGTGAACAGATCTCGGCATTTCTCGACGGGGAACTGCCCAACACCGAATCCGAACTGCTGTTGAAGCGCCTCACCCGCGATCCGGACTTTCGCGAAAGTTTCGGACGCTATGCCTTGATCGGCGAAGCCATCCGCGGCGGGGGTCGCGCCTACTTGAGCAAGACGTTCCCCGCACGCGTCAATCTCGCCATCGACGGCGAACCCAAGCCGGCGGCGGTGAGTCCGCCGCGCGCTCTGAGCCCGCGGTGGTGGCGTCCGTTCGCCGGAATCGCGGTGGCCGCGGGCGTCGCGGCCGTGGCGGTCGTCGGATTTCAACATCGATCGGCGGTTCCCGGTAACGTGTCGGCGGTGACCGCCCAGAATTTGTCGCCGGCGCCGCAGAACATCGCGACGGCGGCCCGCGAGGCCATCTCCTATACCGTGCCCGCGGCCTCCCCGGTGCCGGCCACGGCCATGCCGGCGGGCCGGCTCGCGAGCTATGTGTTCGCGCACAGCCGCTACTCCTCCGGACTCGATCAGCGCGGCGTGCTCGCGGATATGCTCATCGAGGCCGAGGATCAACAACAACCAGCGGCGGCGACCACCGCTCCATGACCCGACGGATGAGCAATCGAGCCGGCTGGCTGATTCCCTGCGCCGTCGTGGGAACCCTGCTGGCCGCGGCTCCCCAGCGATCCCGCGGCGCCGACGACCCGCGCGATTGGCTGCAAAAAATGAATCAGGCGCTCGCCACGCGCAATTACGACGGCACGTTTTTCCATGTCAGCGAGGGCCGCATCGAGACCATGCGCATCGTGCACCGGGTGCGCGCGGGGCGCGTGACCGAGCGGCTGCAATCGCTCGACGGCTCCGGGCGGGAGTTCGTGCGCAACAACGATGAATTGACCTGTTATCTGCCCGACCAGCACACCATATTGGTGGAACCGAAACCCGATCGCGGGCCGTTCTTGGGATCCCTGCCGCAATTCGGCGCCGACGTCAACGAGTTCTACCGCATCGAGTCCCTGCCGGACACGCGCGTCCTCGGCCGGCCGGCGCGGGTCATCGCCGTGAACCCCAAGGATCAGTTCCGCTTCGGCTATCGTCTGTGGCTCGATGAGAAGACCGCGATGCCGCTCAAGACCCAGCTCTGCGATTCGCGCGGCCAGGTGATCGAGCAGATTTTATTTGCGCGCCTCGACATGCCGGACACCATTGCGGACAGCGATCTCGCGCCGGCGGTGCGCACGGACGGGATGCGCTGGGTTCGCCAGGGTCCGTCGCACGACAATGCGTCGGCGGCGCTTTCGGCCTATCGTGCGAGCGAATTGCCGCCCGGATTTCACTTGACGGTGCAGGGCGCGCAGACCATCGGCGGGGCCACGGTGCCGGCGAGCCATTTGGTGTATTCGGATGGGCTCGCGACCGTGTCGGTGTTCGTCGAGGCCCAACCCGAGCCTGCGCCCGGCGCCGATGCCGCGACCGCGGCGCCCGCCGATCCGCCGATGGAAGGGCTTGCTCGAGTCGGTTCGGGATTTGCCTATTCCACCGTGGTGCAGGGCCACCAGGTGACGGCGGTCGGCGAGGTGCCCGCACAGACCGTCGAATTCATCGCGCACTCGGTCAAGTCGAGCGGCGCCGGCGAATTGCCTCATCACTAAGCGCACGCCGCCGCGCCGCGGAACGCCGCACTTCGTGCTGTATTCCCGCGCGGGCTGTCATCTGTGCGATGACATGCACCGCGCGCTCGCCGCGCTGCCGGCGGCTCGGGATCATCCCGTCGACGTGCTCGATGTCGACGCGGATGAGGCGACCCGTGTGCGCTACGGCCACAAAGTTCCGGTGCTGCTGTTTGCGGGAGAATTGGTGTGTCACGGCCGTTTGGACGCCGACGAGGTGCATAAGGCGCTCGCCTGCCAGCGCCGACCGGTATAATCGGGGGTTTGGCCAACCAAGCCCTGAATGAAGAATATCCGCAACTTTTCCATCATTGCTCATGTTGATCACGGCAAGTCGACGTTGGCTGATCGGTTCATCCAGGAATGCGGCGGTCTCGATGCCCGGGAGATGCAGGCGCAGGTGCTCGACTCGATGGATCTGGAGCGGGAGCGGGGCATCACCATCAAAGCGCAGAGCGTGACGCTCGGCTTCAAATCCGCGAGCGGCGAGCTGTACCAGCTCAATTTCATCGACACCCCGGGCCACGTGGATTTCTCCTACGAGGTGTCGCGCTCGCTCGCGGCCTGTGAGGGCGCACTGCTGGTGGTCGATGCCGCGCAGGGCGTCGAGGCCCAGAGCGTGGCCAACTGCTACACGGCCCTCGAGCAGGGTCTCGAGGTCCTGCCGGTGATCAACAAAATCGATTTGCCGTCGGCGGACCCGGCCAAGGTGATCCACGAAATCGAGGAAATCATCGGCATCCCGGCCGACGATGCGGCGCTGGTCAGTGCGAAAACCGGATTGGGCGTGCCTGAGTTGCTCGAGCAACTCGTCAAGCGGATTCCGGCGCCCAAGGGCGATCCCGCCGCCCCGCTGCAGGCGCTGATCATCGACTCCTGGTTCGACAACTACGTCGGCGTCGTGTCGCTGGTGCGGGTGATGAATGGCGCACTGCATACCGGCGCGAAGATCCGCGTCATGTCGACGGGGCGCAGCCATACGCTCGACAAGCTCGGCCGCTTCTCGCCGAAGCCGGTGACCCGCGAGTCGCTGCTCACCGGGGAAGTCGGCTTCGTCATCGCGGGCATCAAGGAAATCGACGGCGCGCCGGTGGGCGACACGATCACGCTCGAGGCGAATCCGGCCAAACAGCCGCTCGCGGGTTTCAAACAGGTCCAGCCGCGGGTGTTCGCCGGATTGTTCCCGGTGAGCTCGGATGACTACGAACAATTTCGCGACGCGCTCAAGAAACTGAAGTTGAACGATTCGGCGCTGCATTTCGAGCCCGAGGTGTCGACCGCGCTCGGCTTCGGCTTTCGCTGCGGATTCTTGGGGTTGCTGCACATGGACATCGTGCAGGAGCGCCTCGAGCGCGAATACGATCTCGATCTGATCACCAGTGCGCCCACCGTCATCTACGAAGTGCTGCTCACCGACGGATCGGTCGTCAATGTCGACAATCCCTCGAAGCTGCCGCCGCAGGACCGCATCGCGGAGCTGCGCGAACCCATCATCACCGCCAACATTCTGGTGCCGCCGGATCACGTGGGCGCGGTGCTCACGCTCTGCAGCGAGAAGCGCGGGGTGCAGAAAAAGATGCTGTTCCTGGGCAGCCAGGTGTCCCTGCAATACGCGCTGCCCTTGGCCGAAGTCGTGCTCGATTTCTTCGATCGGCTGAAGTCCGCGAGCCGCGGCTACGCCTCCTTCGACTACGAATTCAGCCATTTTCAGGCCGCGCCGCTGGTGAAGCTCGATGTGTTGATCAACGGCGAGCCGGTCGATGCGCTGTCGCTCATCGTGCACAAGGACAACTCCTACAACCGCGGCCGGGAGCTGGTCGACAAGATGCAGGAACTGATCCCGCGCCAGATGTTCGAGGTCGCGGTGCAAGCGGCAATCGGCAGCCACATCATCGCGCGCGCCAGCGTCAAGGCGATGCGCAAGAACGTGCTGGCGAAGTGTTATGGCGGCGACATCTCGCGCAAGCGCAAGCTGCTCGAGAAACAGAAGGCCGGCAAGAAACGCATGAAACAGGTGGGGCAGGTCGAGATCCCGCAAGAGGCGTTTCTCGCGGTACTCCAGGTCGGCAAGAAGACCTAAATAAACAGTTTGGGGGTATTTCGTGAATGACGGCGATAGCCTTTTCGTAGTCTTGTTGTGCGCGGCGGTGGTCTGCGTCGTGCTGCTGCTGGTGGACGGCTGGTTTCTGCGGCCGAACCGCGATCCGGGCGCGACCAGTGTCGATGAGCCGTTGCTGCCGCGCATCGCCGGCATCGCGCTGGTGGCGCTGTCGGCGGCGATGCTGTGGCGCTTGTTTCGCTACGAGGCGGTCGATTTCAGTCTCATGCTGGTGGCGGTGGGTGCGATTTCGGGCGTCATCTGGGTGCTCGACCAAGCCTTCTTCGCCCGCAAGCGCAAGGCGCGGGCCGCCGCGGCGGGCACACCGCTCGAGCGGGTGCGCGAACCGATCGCGGTGGAATATGCGCGTTCGTTCTTTCCGGTCATCGTGCTGGTGCTCGTGATCCGCTCCTTTTTGTTCGAGCCGTTCCGCATTCCGTCCGATTCGATGATGCCGACCCTGTTCGACGGGGATTTCATTTTCGTCAGCAAGTATTCCTATGGACTGCGCCTGCCGGTCACCAACACGCTGCTGGTGCCGACCGGCACCCCGCAACGCGGCGATGTGATCGTGTTCCGGCTGCCGCCCAACCCCAAGATCAATTACATCAAGCGGCTGGTGGGCCTGCCCGGGGACCGCATCCGGGTCGATGAGAACAATCAGCTGTACGTGAATGACCGGCCTCAGGTGCAGGTGCGCGGGCCGAATTACACGGGCCCGAAACAGGACGTGTGGAATTACGTGGACGTGCCCACGGCGGTCGAACAACTCGGTCAGAAGAGTCACCGCATCATGTTCTCGAAGGGCGGCCCTAAAACCGGCGAATGGGTGGTGCCCGCGGGACACTATTTCTTCATGGGCGACAACCGCAATAACAGCAAAGACAGCCGGTTTCAGGACGATCCGGAGGCGCCGGGCTTCGTACCGGAGCAGAATCTCGTCGGTAAAGCGGTGCGGATCTGGCTTAATCTTGATACTCGTGACGGACCTCTCTGGCGAAGGGTCGGGAATGCGATTCAATAGGGCCAAATTTGATCAAGCAGAATCAGGAGACCCAGGAGATGAAACAATTGCTGCGTCAACGACAGAGAGGCATGACATTCATCGGACTGCTCTGCATCCTCGCGCTGGTCGGCGTCATCGCCTACGCCGGCATCCGGCTGGTGCCGGTCTACCTCACCTACATGCAGGTGGCGAAAACAATGGATGCGACGGCGGCGGAGATGCGGGACGCTCCCGATCCAGGCAATATCCGCCGCTCGCTCGAGCGGCATTGGCAGATCGAGGACATCACCGCGGTCGATTTCAAGCAGATCGAGATCAGCAAGGACGACAGCGGGGTCGTCATGCACGTGGCCTACGATGAGCCGGTGCCCTACATCGCCAACGTGTCGCTCTCGGTGCACTTCGAGAAGACCGTGAAGGTGCAGTGATTCCGCTGCGCCACACGGACGATCCGGCGGGCTGGGCCGAGCGCTCCTTCGGCCATGTGTTCAAGACCCCGGCGCTGTGCACCGTCGCCTTGACCCACCGCAGCGCCGGCGGCGAGCACAACGAACGCCTGGAATTCTTGGGCGATTCGATTCTCAATTGCTGTGTCGCGCGCCTGCTCTACGATTCGCATCCCCTGGCCGACGAGGGGGCCCTGTCGCGTCTGCGGGCCACTCTCGTCAGCGGCGAAACCCTGGCCCAGATCGCCGCCGAGCTGGAGGTCGGCGAACACCTGCGCATGGGGAGCGGTGAGCTCAAGACCGGCGGGTTTCGCCGCACATCGATCTTGGCGGACGCCTTGGAGGCGGTGTTGGGCGCGATCTTTCTGGATTCGGGGTTCGATGCGGCGGCGGCGGCGGTCGCGCGCATTCTGCGCACGCGATTGTCGCAGCTGCCGGCCGCCGATGCGCTCAAGGATCCCAAGACCCGCTTGCAGGAAGCGATGCAGGGGCATGGACTGGCGCTGCCGGTGTATACCTTGACGGCGGTCGCGGGCGAACCGCACGCGCAACACTTCACCGTGCGCTGTGAGGTCCCGGTGCTCGACCTCGCGGCCGTCGGGGAGGGCGGCAGCCGGCGGCGCGCCGAGCAATTGGCGGCGGCGAAGGTCATGGAGCTGTTGCCGCCCGAGATCCGGAAGCCCCTATGAGTGGACTCGGTAGCAGCCCATTTCGCGCCGGGCACGTGGCCATCGTCGGCCGGCCGAACGTCGGCAAGTCCACCCTGGTCAATGCGATGGTGGGCCGCAAGGTGACCATCGTCACGGCCAAGCCCCAGACCACGCGCCACCGGATCTTGGGAGTCGTGAACCGCCCGGAGGCCCAGCTGGTCCTGGTCGATACGCCGGGCCTGCACGAATCGACGCGCCGCGTGATGAATCAATACATGAACCGCGTTGCCATCTCCTCCTCCCAGGACGCGGATGTGATCTTGTTCGTGATCGAGGCGATGCGCTTCACCGATGAGGACATGTGGGTGTGGGAGCGCGTGCGGGGCTTGAAACAGCCGCTGTTTCTGGTGGTCAACAAAGTCGACCGCGTGTATCCGAAAGAGCAGCTGCTGCCGTTCCTCGAGGACATGACGCAGCGCGTACCGGCTTCAGGGCTGATTCCCGTCTCGGCGCTGCAGTCTGATAATCTTGAGCGGCTGATCGATGTCGTGGGTTCACGGCTGCCGGTGTCGCCGCCGCTGTTTGCCGCCGATGTCATCACCGATCGGGACGAGCCGTTCCATGCGGCCGAGGTCGTGCGTGAGAAGCTGACGTTGAAATTGCGCGAGGAATTGCCCTATGGCATCAATGTGCAAATCGAGCGTTTTGCGGATGAGAATGATCGCATCATGATCAACGCGGTCATCTGGGTCGAACGCGCCGGACAAAAGGCCATCGTCATCGGCCAGGGCGGCGAGCGCCTGAAGGAAATCGGCCGCCTCGCGCGCATCGAATTGAATGATCTGTGGCAGCGCTCGGTGCATCTCGAACTCTGGGTCAAGGTCAAGGAAAACTGGGCCGACAGCGAAATGGCGCTGCGCCAGTTTGGGTACGACACGTTGTGAAGCGGGCCGGCAAATCGACGCGGCGCGTGTTGTTGGCGCCCGCCTACGTATTGCACCAATATGCCTACCGCGACACCAGCCGCATCGTCGAAGTGTTCACCAGCGAGCATGGACGGCTGACCTTGTTCGCGCGCGGCGCCAATGGTCCCAAGTCGGCTTTGCGAGGCGTGCTGCGTCCGTTTCAGCGCATGCTGGTCTCCTGGTCGGGCAGATCGGAGGCCTGCCAATTGGTCACGGCGGAAATCGATGGTCCGCTCACCGCCCTCCCGAAGGAGCGGCTGATGAGCGGATTCTATTTGAACGAGCTGCTGTTGAAACTGACCGAGCGCTTGGACCCGCATCCGGAGATTTTCTTCTCGTATGCCTCGTGCATCCAGGTCTTGTGCGACGGCGAGGCTTTGGAACCCACGCTGCGGCGCTTCGAGAAGCGCCTGTTGAATGATCTGGGTTATGGCATGGAACTCGCCAGGACCGACGAGGGTGCGCCGGTCGAACCGGACGGGTACTACCGGTTCGCCCTGCAGAGCGGGCTCAAGGCCTGCGTTGCGGAGGCGCCGGGCGCGGTGTACGGCCAGTCCCTGGCCGATCTCGAGGCGGAGCGATTCGGCGATGCCCGCTCGCTGCGCGATGCCAAGCGGGTATTGCGCGCGGCATTGGACGCCTGTCTCGACGGCCGCTCCTTGAAATCACGCGAGGTCATGCAGGCGCTGCGGAGGGCGCATGGCTAGCGGCCGCCTGCATGCGGGGATCGCACTCGGCGTGAACATCGATCACGTGGCGACGCTGCGCCAGGCGCGCCGCGCCGCCTATCCCGACCCGCTGTATGCGGCGCTCGTGGCCGAGGAAGCCGGCGCGGACAGCATCACCTTGCATCTGCGCGAGGACCGGCGGCATATCCAGGACGACGACGTCACCATGATGCGCGCCGCCCTGAAAACCCGCATGAACCTCGAAATGGCCGTGACCGATGAAATGATCCGCATCGCGCAAAATGTGGCGCCGCAGGATTGTTGCCTGGTGCCGGAGTCGCGCCAGGAAGTGACCACCGAAGGCGGCTTGGATGTCGCCGGCCGTTTGGCGCGCGTCGGCGATGCGGTGAAGGCGCTGGGGCAGGCCGGCATCCGCGTGTCCTTATTTATAGATCCGGAGCCTGCGCAAATCGAAGCCGCCAAGCGCTGCGGCGCACCGGTGATCGAACTGCACACCGGCACCTATGCGGACACCATCGGCGCCGCGCAGGCACGCGAATTCGAACGCCTGCGAAGCGCTGCGGCCTTGGCCGACTCGCTCGGACTCACCGTCAATGCCGGCCACGGCCTGCACTACCACAACGTCGAACCGATCGCCGCCATCCCGGAAATCGTCGAGCTCAACATCGGTCATTCCATCGTGGCGCGCGCCCTCATCGACGGACTGCCGAAGGCCGTGCGTGATATGAAGGCATTGATGCGAGACGCGCGCCGTTGAGCCGCACGGCGCGCCGTTGACATGATCTATGGCATCGGCATCGACGTACTCAAGATCGACCGCATCGAACGCGTTTATGAAAAGCACGGCGAGCGGTTCATCGCGCATCTCCTGATGCCCGAGGAGCGGGCGCAGTTCGAGCGCACCGCGCGCCCCGTGCGCTTTCTCGCCATGCGCTTCGCGGCCAAGGAAGCCATCGTCAAGGGCATGGGCACGGGTTTCGCGCACGGGGTGTGGATCCGCGACGTCGGCGTGGTGCAAAACTCCTGGGGCAAACCCGAAGTGGTGTATTCGCCGCGCGGCGCCAAGGTGCGCGAGGGGCTCGGCATCGGCGACGGCCATGTGACCTTGACCGACGAAGCGGGCCTGGTCGTCGCGGTGGCCGTGCTCATGCGGCGGGCCGACCCGCCGGGCACGGGGGTCAAATGAACACGGCGACGTCGTGAACACGCTGGTGTTCGACATCGAGACCGTCCCGGATACCGATCTCGGCCGGCGTCTGTATAACCTGCACGATCTGTCCGACGAACAAGTGGCGCAGATCATGTTCACCAAGCGCCGCCAGGAAACCGCGAGCGAATTTCTCTCGCACGAGCAGCATCGCGTGGTCGCGATCTCGGTCGTGATGCGCGCCCGGGATTCGCTCAAAGTGTGGAGTCTCGGCGAGGAATCCTCGTCGGAGAAGGATTTGATCGAGCGCTTCTTCGACGGGCTCGACAAGTTCACGCCGGATTTGGTGTCGTGGAACGGCGCCGGGTTCGATCTGCCGGTGCTGCATTATCGGAGCCTCTTGCACGGCGTGACGGCCGCGCGCTACTGGGAAACCGGCGACTCGGATCACAGCTTCCGGTTCAGCAATTACCTGAGCCGGTTTCATTGGCGGCACATGGATCTCATGGATATCTTGTCGGGTTTTCAGGGGCGGGGGCGCGCGAGTCTCAACGACATCGCCACGCTGCTCGGGTTGCCGGGCAAGGTGGGGATGCACGGTGCCGATGTCTGGCCGGTGTATCTCGCCGGAGGACTTGCGCGCATCCGCCAGTATTGCGAAACCGACGTGCTCAACACCTATTTGATCTATTTGCGCTTCGAGCTGCTGCGCGGGCACCTGAACCCGACCGAGCACGCCCACGAGGTGCTGCGCGTGCGCAAACTGCTCGGCGATTCGACGGCGCCACACCTGCAAGAATTCGCGGCCGCGTGGCCCGACACTTGAAGCCGGCCGACGTGCAGGAAGCCGACATCGTGGATCTCGCCCACGACGGTCGGGGGATCGCGCGGGTCGACGGCAAAGCGGTGTTCGTCGACGGTGCGTTGCCGGGAGAACGGGTGCGATTTCGCGTATTCAAGCGCCGCCGCCAATGGGACGAGGCGGGCTTGATCGACATATTGGCGGCCTCGCCCGATCGCGTCGTGCCGCGCTGCGCGCACTTCGGGGTCTGCGGCGGCTGCGCCCTGCAGCACTTGTCGGCGCCGGCCCAGCTGGCCGCCAAGCAGCGGCAACTGCTCGACAATCTGGAGCGCATCGGGCGGGTGACGCCTCTGCAGGTGTTGCCGCCGCTGCGCGGGCCGGCGTGGTCGTATCGCCGCCGCGCGCGCTTGGGCGTCAAATATGTGCACAAGAAAGGCCGCTTGCTGGCCGGCTTTCGCGAACGCGACAAGCCGTACGTGGCGGACCTGCGCCGCTGCGAGATCCTGGTCGAGCCATTGAACGCGTTGCCGCAGAACCTCGCCGCGATGCTCGAGACCCTCGACATCCGCGAGAACATACCGCAGGTGGAAGTGGCGGCGGGCGATCGGCACACCGCACTGGTGTTTCGGGTGCTCGAAACGCCGGGCCCCGCCGATATCGAACGGTTGACGGCGTTCGGCGCGGCGCAGGGCGTGCAGATCCATCTGCAGAGCGGCGGTCTCGACAGCGTTCGTCCGCTGCAGCCGGGGGCAGAGCCGCTCCGCTATGCCGTCGACCAGGGCGCCATCGCCATCGAGTTCGGCCCGATCGACTTCATCCAGATCAACCGCGAGATCAATGTGTCGATGGTCGCCGCGGCACTCGAGTTGCTCGAACCCGGCGCGAGCGATGCGGTGCTCGATCTTTTCTGCGGGCTCGGCAATTTCACGCTGCCGTTGGCGCGGCGCGCCAAAAGCGTCGTGGGCGTGGAGGGCGACGCGGCGCTCATCGGGAAGGCCCAGGGTAACGCCGCGCGCAACGGCATCGGCAATGCAGCATTCTTCAGGGAAAATCTGTTCGAACCGCAGAAGTTCGGCGACTGGGCAAGCGAGCGCTACGATCTCGTGCTGCTCGACCCGCCGCGGGCGGGCGCCGCGGAGTTGTTGGCGCGGATGCCGCAGTGGCGTCCGCGTCGAATCGCCTATATCTCGTGCCATCCGGCGAGTTTGGCGCGCGATGCCGGGATTTTGGTGCACACTCAAGGGTTGCAACTGACCTGCGCAGGGGTGATGGATATGTTTCCGCATACGACTCACGTCGAATCGATCGCGGTGTTCGAGCGTGCGCCATGAGCTTAGGGCCGCTCATGGTCGACATCGCCGGCACGGAGTTGAGCGCCGCCGACGAGCGCGTGCTCTCGCACCCCCTGGTCGGCAGCGTGCTCTTGTTCACGCGCAATTACCGCGACCCGGCGCAGCTGAGTGCACTCACTGCGGCGATCCGCGCGCTGCGTACGCCCGCGCTGCTGATTGCCGTCGATCACGAGGGCGGGCGCGTGCAGCGGTTTCGCGACGGCTTTACCCGATTGCCGGCTGCGCGTGTGTTGGGGCGGCAGTTCGATGCGGATAAGCGCGAGGCCCTGACCCTGGCCCAGTCAATCGCCTGGCTGATGGCCGCGGAACTGCGCGCCGTCGGCGTCGATTTCAGTT
>Ga0209611_10003970_pt1 | contig 25405 bp, 18 predicted proteins | sample S1TSphgellanicum_3_FD_187693 | JGI IMG/M metagenome (GOLD analysis project Ga0209611, IMG submission 187693) | Host-associated microbial communities from peat moss isolated from Minnesota, USA - S1T2_Fc - Sphagnum magellanicum MG (SPAdes) (version 2) | ecosystem: Host-associated > Plants > Peat...
ATCCATATTTGCAAGGACCCAAGACCCAAGAAGAAACAAGCATAAAGTTTCTGTTTTTGAGAACCAGTCAGATTAAGTACCTTGTATACTTTGTGTGGACTATTGAGACATACAGCCTGGTGACAATTACTGTCAAAGACAAAACAGTCTATACAAGCAAAGGAGAAACAACATCTCACCCCAACATAATATCCTAAGAGAATAGCATATGTGCTACTCTTTCCTTTGGATCATCCTCTTGTTGAGGGTATGTGGCACATACCTCTCCACTGGTGGGCAAAGATGTGATCAGCAATCAGCACAGTTGATGTCAAGCGTAAAGACCTGCTCGAAATTTTACTTCTAATTTTTTTTCCTGCGAGGTCCATCAGGTAGGTATTCATCAGGTGTCACGGAAAAAAACCCAGGAGAAGCATTATGTCTTTCAAAATGCCCACCCTTCACAGAGGAAAGATTATACGCAATAAGGCACCCTTCACCTAGGTACACTAAACAATTTTGAGCAGGTCTTTTACGGAATGGTCAAGCCCCTAGGCATTACCTTAAGGCAATAGGTGAGCCTGTTAGGGCGAGCTAGGTGATGCACCCAATGTAATGGGCAAGGGTGAGACCATTCTATGACATTAAGGTCTGGGATGGCAGATTCAACAATTCATTTAAAAAAGCTCATGTTGAACAGAGATTTTGATCATATTATGAGTGTATGATCATCACCAGAAGGTTATGTCATGTAATGTGATCAAGAAATGATACATATTATGAAATCATATTGTTGGTCATGGAAAAATCTGGCCAGATTTTCATAGTGTATCTGGAGATGCCCAATTTTTACACTGTGTAAGGCTCACAGATGGGAGATTCATGGAAATTGGGGGCTCCCTTAGCCTCTTCTTCATGGTCCCTTATTTACTTAAAAGCACCCATGAGCATTAACATCCCCTCAATGTTCACAACACCCAAAGAGTTTTGACAAGAAATGATGAAGATTGATGAAAAACAGTGCATTGAGATGGATGAAGATGATGAAGAAAATCTGGGAGGAGATGATCAAATTGAATGAAGCAAAACACAGGTTGAAGCAGAAATGGTGGTGGTGGTGGAGACAAATGCGGCAAGGGAAGTGGAGGCTATTGGGCTGCAAAACTTGGCTCAGAATGGGAATTCAATTCAGGCTATTGAACACCAAAGGATCGGACTCAAAACATGGACCTCTTGATGATTGTGCCAAAGATTGTGGCACATTTAAATAGTACAATGTCCAAGCAAATATTGCAGATATAGGAAACCAGTTGCAATATGCGTATATAGGAGGTTTTCCAAATATTTTGGAGCTGAAGTGATGGAAGAGGTGCTAGCCAGCCTTCTTTTGTTCTGTGAAAGTTTGCACCAACGTTGCACAACTTTTGGAAATTTTTGTTGCAATTAATTTCAACGATTTGTTGAAAAAATTTGTCAAAAATTGCCAGATTTCTATTCATGGTTTGAATAACTAGCCAAACATACATAAGGATGTTTTATTTTCTTTTCATATTTTGTTAATAATCAAATTTGGCTAAGTCAGCTTATGGATAATCACCACCTCGGTTACATCACAAAATTGGAAAAATGAATAAATAAATTATGCTGCCAATAGAAGTAAAGATGAATCAAATTATTACAATCCCTTAAAATTTAAAAGGAGACTTATGAATTAGAGCTATCTATTAAGGAGGTTGTTTGTCATGTTAAGATCTCCCCACCTAAAGTGCCTTGCACATCATTCAACTAATAGTGGTATTGTTGGAAAGTTATCATTAATTAAAGGTGTGTAAACCATAAGTGATTATAAGATTGAAATTATATATTTTATTACATAGCTATGGAAATTTATATTTTGTTTGCACATATATCTATTTATCTTTTTATTTTCTATGTATAATTAATATTCCACACCATTTTTCTACCATGCATTTCACACATTCAAAAACTATCAATACAGTAAACTCTCTCTAAACTAATACTATGTAAACTAATATTCTCTCTAAACTAATATGCGGGCACAGGCCTGTGGCGGGCCTCATACTTAATTTAATAATTCTCCACAAACTGATATTCAATATTTTTTTTCGGTCCCATAGCATTTTATAAACTAATACATCATACATATGGCACCAAAAAAGAGATGAAATCAGAGGAAACACCTTCGAAAGTACAGAGCTAGATGCGTTGGAAGAAGCTATCAATATTCTTCTGTACCAACTGCTTTGTCCTAATCATACTCACACTGTCTTTCATCTTCTGTGAGGCGACAACGAATGGAATACCCGAGTCGTCTTGCTACATCCAGAACCTCTCTAGCTCTCAACCATTCTGTAGGTTTCGGCAACACTCACTACAGGGAGCTTTTGGCTGTCATTTGCCTCATCGTCGTTGATTTCCACCTACAGGCCTGACTGTTCCTGGAGTTGATCCTTGATGACATCGTCACATCGGGTGTGTAAGCAGTGACCTGCTCCTCTGGGTAGTTCAGCAGATTCCTGATGTCCATTGGGTTGTGATAGTGGAACTGTCGGATTTGCGACTCGAGGTCTTCAATGACTTCTAAATCCAGTGGGCACTCCTCACTGGCATCAATGACTAGCTCCTCTATTGAGCGAATCTTGCAGTCGTGGAAGCAGTTGAAAATTATTTCCGGCTTCACTTCGTATGTCTAGGCTCGAACGGCCATCTAAATGGCACAAAGGATGTCGATCTTCTTAAGGTTGGCGACATTGTCCTCCAAGTGCTGCAGAAGAAGCTGGTTGAAGCGATGACGGTAGTACGCCTTGAAGCCACGGATGATCCCAACATCACATGGCTGGATCTTTGAGGTTGCGTTTGGGGGCAGGTAGAAGACTATGGTATTTCTTAGCTGGATGTGGTTGGGAAGCTAATCAAGGGGAATGTGGCCACTGAAGTTATCCATGATGAGGAGGACCTTGTGCCCTGAAACATGGAGGTCAAACCCCCTGAGCCATTCCAGAAAAATTTCCCGTGTCATCCAAGTGCTGGAGTTGTTCCGGTATTGGCACCCAAGCGTGTTCTTGTTTATGTTCTTGAAACAACGCGGGTTCTTATACTTTCCAATGACCCAAAACGGGAGCCTGTCACTACCATCTCCATTGTAGCAGATGGCAAGAGTGATCTGCTCCTTGTTCTACTTACGGCCCTCGAGCTGCTTGCTTGTAAGAGAGTTATCGGCCTGGAAAACAATCACAATAAGTTATATCATGTTTAGACATTTACAGTAGACAAATTTGAACTTACAGTACTTGCATCCGATAGAAAAGTCAAGTTTCATCCATATTATAGATGTCCTTCCACACATATTGATCCAGGACATCACGTATGGTTGGAAGGGTGTTGGCAAGAGCAGCCATGTCGACAGAGCCACTTTTACCGAAGTGGCGGTAAGACCTAATGCCATGGCGGGACTTGAACACCTCAAGCTAGCCACTTGAAAATTCGAAAGGCTCATGCCCAAGATAGAGCCAATCCAGAATCTTCATTGCACTCTCTCTGACAAGCTCACCACTCACATTTGCCCACTCCTGGTTTGCCCGAAACCACTTGACCAACATGGACTCCATTTCCGAGTACCTGACTGTCCACTGGCGCTTGGCATTGAGGTTGGTCTCATTGTCAGACTTGGCGACAATCTCAGCCGACCGTTTCAGTGTGGTAGAGATTGTAGCTTGGCTAACTTTGATACTGTGGTTATCTTCGAGCCATTTGATCAAATCTTTCTGTGAAAGCTGAGGATTGTCTCTTTTGTAATGGCAGAGAGCTACGCGGACCTTGTCCGTCATAGTGATATGAAAAGTTCCTTTCTGCAGCCTTGTTCTGCTTTTACTTTTGGGGAAAGGGTTTGGATAAGACTAACCAGCTGATTGTCCACAACCCTCTTATAGAGCGAAGGAGTGTATTTTGAGAGTACCCAAAGTGCAGCTTTCCACAACCTCACTTTCTGCCAAGATTTCTACCACTCATGTCATATGATCTTCTACGTGCTTCTTTGATCCTCCACCAAGCTCCACAAGGTTCCGTTACCTTCCCCAATGATCCATGACCTTCTACTAACCTCCATGACCTTCCATGCTGCTTTGCCAGGTTCCGGAATGATTTTTGTTACCCCCCATATAATTTGTGTAAACTAATATCCTCCATAAACTAATATCTTCCGGCTGGTCCCAAGGATATTAGTTTAGAGAGAGTTTATTGTAGGTTGATTGGGAAGGGGATGATATATGGATTTGAACGTAATGATAAATAAAAAAGTAGTTAGGTGGGGGTAGGTAGGTTAGGTAAATAGGTAGCTATGATATATATGTAAGCTAAGTAGGTAGCTAGGTTAAATATCAAGGTGGAGATGAAAGGTTTAAATTTTTAACCTTGCAACCTATTTATATGATTAGCCTAGGCTAGGTTGCTAACTAACCTAACTACCTAGCATAACCTTAGGTTCTTTAAGCTTGGCTTAAATTAAGCCTAGGCCTAGGTTTCATGGTTTAAGCTTTTAACCTAAGCCTAGGTTGTCAATTGAAATTAAATTAAGTTACCCATACATTTCATGTAAATAGTCGTTATGATTGAAGACCCTTTCCCCACTATCACAAAATGCCATTGGGCTACAACATTATCTCCCAAATGTGAAACAAAAATCTTATAACAACTTGAATTAAATAATTGTCACCCCATTTTCTAAACAACATTTACAAACAAAAGTAGACAATTTTTTTTCAATCTTTGAATGATTTACACATAAATATAAATAATATTTTTTTGAAATTTGGATTTTTAAAACTTTAATGAAATTACATATGTATTAAATTTAAGGAGAAAATTAACAAATCCACATTTTTGAAAAGGAGAACTCCAACAAATATGAAAACCTTGAACACATTTTCTATACTAGTTGTTCATCTATGGCTTACAAACACAAATATTCAATTAACTTTGATATCCATATGCAATTGTAACATATTACATTCATATATTCTAAAGATTGTGATTTTATTTTAAAACCACAATCTACATTAAACCAACTAGAATTAAATTCAACTAACATTATATGTTAATTGATCATAGACAAATATTTTAATCATGTTATATTTATGAATCATCATCATTAGTAGAACTTTCCTTTCTTATAACAAAAAATAATAAACTCCCAAAATGTCACAAACCTAAAATTATTAGGTTTGTTAATTATAATAAATGGAAAGACATTGAAAATTGGTCAATAGAACAACTTCTATTACATGAACACCATTCAAAACCTTAGAAAATTCACAACTTGGAACCAATGTTGCATGGCATGATGCATATTGCTAAAGGCACAATGAAATTTCTATAATTTTATTTATATTCAATTACAAAAATTTGGTAAATCTAAATATTAAAAAAATTTGATTCAATCAATTCAAAATCGAACTCATTACATGAAATAAAAATTTGGAAAAAAATCATTAATTATGACTTGAACATTTGACATCCTTTAATCCCTATTACAAACACATTTTTATCAAACAATCTGATTTTGTAATTCAATCACATAAAGGATTAAACCAAAAATTGCAAACATTAAAAAATGACTTTTTCACAAAATCAACATGTTATATAATGATGAACGAAATTGCATGTTGTAGTTTAAATAAACCATTAAAATTTTAAAAACTAATTCTCATGGCATTGTCATTCATAAAAAAAAAAGTATAACCTAATTCACCAATATGTTTGTTTTTAACTAAAGGTGTTGGAATTAGCAAACGTTTTACAATAAAATTCATAATCAAGGATTATTGAACAATAATATTACAAAAACATATCCTTAGACCTCACAAAAATCAGAATTTTATTTATGACATCTACATGTAAAGTTGTTTTCAATATAGATGGTTTAACCTTACATTAACATTGACATACATGTTCAACAATCATTGTCAAATTTAGCAAATCTATTATCAAATGTATTGAATAGGTTTACATGTCAATATGAAAATTGCAACTTGTTGCCATAGATGAATATCATTTATTGGTACTAAAATGTTTAATGTGACAAATAACAAGCTATGGTCTATAAAATATATAGAAAACATTTTTTTGGGTAATCTTGATGTCATCATGATAGGCAATTTTTACTAAACACCCTTATGAAAAATAGTTGGATCTTTTTAAAATGCAAATGATAATGTTAACTTTAACATCAATTTCTTGGTGCAAAGTTGCAAATAATATATGAGCAATGTTATGAATTGAACAAAGTTAATTGACAATATGATATGCCTTTCTTACAAACTTTGAATAAATTCCCTATAACAACACAACTACAAAAGTTGCATTTTCAAATTCAAATTGTTATTAACAATCACTTAAACATTTGACAGCGTTGTGAATGGAGCTAATGGCATATTTAAAACATCCACAACACATTACAACAAAACTTTAATATGGATCAAGTTGATAAAACTCAATAACATATTATAACAAGAATTCAATTTATAGGAACAAGAACCATCCATTGTTCTTAAGGATTTTCATTAAAAGAATTAGTTTTCAATCCTACTAATTTCAAAAAACATAGCTTGACATACACAACATAATCCCACATTTGAACAAAAAAAAAAAATTTTGTTTACTATTCTCCAACATGATTTTTTTTTTTGGTAGATCCAAAAGTACAATATATGGAAATGAATAAATTAAAAACAAGTACAACTTGGAAACCGTACATTCTTTAATTAAACATTTTACACAATTCTCCAATAATTATACAACTTTTGAATACAACTTTCTCACAACAACATTATGAAGACATCAACCATGATCATAACCTTCAAACGTTTCACATCTTATATAAACAAAAATATGTCAATCATGAACTAATGTACACAAATTCATAAATTCATCAAAATATTCATATGTTTCAATCCATAATAATAATGGATTAATCATGATGTATGACATATACATGCATGTAGACTCCTTCAATATAATAACCAATAATGGCTCAAGACATAGCAACCACATTCAATACTAATACAAGAAAAAAAAAACATATCATGGATGAAAACATGGTAAAGTATACAAAAAAAGTTGAAGGAAAAATATCAAGTTTAAAAAAAAACAATTTTTCATGAAAACACAAGAAAGTAAATTCAAAATTTACTTAAATTTCATTTTGAAACTATTGAGCCCTCAATTGGGTTTATTGTAAATCAACTACAAAATTTCAAAAAAATTGGAATAATAAAAGTAAAGAATAAGTATGTTTGAAATCAATTAGTCAATATGGTGTTCAAACCTACTTTTTCATTAGAAAATTTAATGAAATATACATGTGTGAAGTTACAACATAAAGATCATTGTATATTCAAAAGCATCGCCAAAAAACAAATCTACTTTCTCTTTGGTAAAATATACTTGACACATACTTGAATCAAATTTTACATAGCAGAAAGTAGGTTTTAAAAGCTACTTGCATTTAGAAAATTCCATTTGAAACCTATTTTCACAATGAAAAATTTAAAAATTAATGTGTAATAATGAAGAACGATCTTATTATTTATCATTTAACTAAAAAGATTGAATGTATAATAATTTGTGATGGGTTTTGGTCCTACTTTATATTTTGTGACACATAGACTAGCAAGTACTTTTAGTTGTACACTTTACCATGCTTTCACCTTCATATGTGTTTATAAAAGTCAATGGTGTTTAAAAATTGCAACATTTTAGAAGAAGCTTCCATCTTTAATTCAAAATTGACCAAAAAAATTTCCAATCATTTTGGGAGATTTTAATATTTACATTTTGAAGGAAAATAATCATCCAAAACATACACAATTATTAAATTTCGTTATTAAATTAAAATCAAAATCAAAATTTTAAAAAAACACCACAAAAGTTGGATCTCAACTTGACCATATATGGGCAAATGTCCTTGGAAATGAATGTAGATCTAATTTAACAAAAACATAAAATATATTTAACAGAATTTCACAAACCAATTTACATTATATATATTTAAACTACCAAACACACTTCCATTGTATAACAACAAACCATTAACATCTTTATTTGTGTATATTTTGAGACAAAATTATAACAAGTAATTTATTCTTAAGATTTAATAAAACTCATCATTTTAGTATAAAAAATTTCATGACAACGTTGTTTGTTTAAAAAAAGATATGTGATTGTGATTAATTTAGGTGTATGGTCATGGTTTTATTTTTAAATAGTAAGTACTAGTGTTGGGTAGTTTTTTAAAATAGGGATAGATACCTATCAATTTTAAATTTAGTTCTATATGCATTTAACCAACAAGTATCAAAAACTTAAAGGATTAAAGGTCCTAGGAGTTCCTTTCAAAAGAATTCAAACACATAAAGGATTGACAATGGAGAAAACTTGGAGGTTTTTCCAAGCTCCTAATTGAACATGAAGTTTGGGTCTATTTCTTTCTTGCATTTGGTGCCAAAATTGAATTTTCTTGTGCATCTTCATTTTAGGACAATAAATGTTAAGAACTTCACTAAAAGAAAAAATATAGTTTGCAACTTGTTTTATACAACTAAAGATGTTGTATGCAACTATTTTTTAGCTGCATACAACAACTTTATGTGCATAAAATAAGTTGCAAAATATATTTTCTCTTCTAATGCTTGAAGATTGAATGTTATGTGTTTTTTTTATTGTTTAACATTGAAATGAAGTGGCATGAAGTGTAACATGCAATTATTGTTGATAGTTAGTGCAAAGTGTGAAATGAAAAATACTAATAAAACCCAAAAATTAAAAAACCATTTTTGTTTTTAAATTCATGATTTGTTTACTTAATGCATAACATAAAGGTTGCAAGTTGCAAAGCACCCAAAGTTCGCATTTCACATTTTGAAAAGAACTTGCACATCTCCCTTTATAAAAATGAATCTTCATGAACCTAGATGTATGATTTCGAGTTTGTTTAACAATTTTCCTATAGGGCCTAAAAGTGGAGCTAGGATCATAGTGTGGCATTGTGTTCATCAAGGTTCTAGTTTTGTTGCAAGCTAGTGGTGAAAAGAATAATCAAAAGCTTTATGGTGGTGTGTGTGAAAGGCCATTTTTGTCATCACATGGAAGTGGAGCTAAAGAGGTTGACATTCTTGCTATAATAGAAATTCTAAAAATGCTTCACACATAAGTTAATTAAGTTTTGGAAACCTTGAAGTCAAACCTCTATTGCATGGGCTTTTTTGTGTAAATGATGGTAGGTCCATAGATCTCATCAATCTTCAACTATTATGCTACATTGTTTGTTACAATGAACAAACTAGTCTTGCATTCCTTGGTCAATGAACAAGATGTCAAAATGTGCTTATCACTTACTTCAAGATGAATGGCATCATAACAATGAAAAAGCATGTAAAATTTGAACACTCTAAACTTGCTTATAAATTTGTTGAAAAACCTATCAATGTAGAAACATCCCAATTGAACATTCAATGGCTTGCTAAGAAGAAGTCTACAATCATTGGACATAATTCAATATCTTTTTTTCCCCACATGGATCCATTTAAGAAGGGTCATGAACAACAATAACATTTAAGTACAAGACAACTCTTTTCATCATCAGGTCTCAAATTTACCACATTGAATTGTTGAGAATGTTTAGCTATAATGTAATTTGGCATTTTGGTTATGTCCACACATGGTCTTCCTTTTAGAAAGAATTTCATGTAAAGAAATTATACTCAAGTTGGTGGAGAAGATGAAGAACTTGTATGTATTACATACCTTGGAAGTTTGCTTGTTACCAACAACTTCTGATCTTTGGATGTCAATGGTGCCCATGACATCTTTGCATTTGCTGTCAACTTCATTTTTATAGATTGGTAGTCCAAACATATTGCAATAGGGTTATTTGAAGAACCTGAAATGAATGGTTAAACCATGGTAGTAAAGCTTCAAGCTTTGCTTGGCAAATGTGGATTTAGGAAAAAAAATGTTTTCTTATGTCAAAGATGAAGGCACAATCTTGGGTGCAATGACCACAACATTGAAGGTGGTTGTGAATTGTGAAAGCTTGGGATTAGAGGACCTTTCTAAGGCACATGTTTTGGGCATGCCATATTGAAGGTGTGTCAATATGGCACAATTGGCAAAAATGTTTCTATGGGCTTACATGACATCTCTATCAAATTTGCTTGAGCAAACTTTCATTAGTGTATGGCATGTCTTAAAAACCCAAGGAAAGGATGTTGAAAGTGGACAAAGGCATATATCAATGTGCGTATGTGACCATGAAAACTAAAGACCCTTATGAAAATGTAATGAAATTCTACCAAATTGGAATTGATTTCTTTTTTCATAATTAGATTTGCATTTGGTCATGTTTTGTGAGTTGAAGAATTTAGCATAAGTTATTTGTGAATTTCTTATTTGTAGGTTTTAGGTTTTGTTGCATGTGTTAAATGTGAGTTGCAAGTTCATGGCCTTTGTTCATTGCAAGTTCTAGTGAATAAAATTTGTTTATGGTTTTTGTGCCAGTGAATAATTTATATAGTAATCAATAATCAAGTTTTATTTGATGGTCTTTTCTCCCTTTTCTTCAAGCATACTTCTTTTGTGTGACTCCTTTGTGAATTGCAACTTGTAGACTTTACTACAAAACATATTTGTGAAGTTTTAATTGTAGTTATAGGTTTTGGGGGACATTGTGTTGTGTGCATTGGTTTTAGACAAATAGTGGAAGAAATATAATCCAAAAATTGTAGAGATGGCCTAAACTACAAGTGTATATTTGGCTTGCAAATGTTAGCAACAAGTGCAATTTTTTACAAAATAATACATAAACCCTAATGGGTTTTATAATTATCATCATATTGTTCTTTGAATGTTGGTTTGAAAATGATCAATGATGACATCAAAAGCTACATAATTCTTGTTAGATTCCTTTAATAATTTTTTACATTGATCACTAATCATTGATGTCCTTCACAACTTGTTTTGTTGTTGAGCTACAAAAAATTTAGTGTCTCCAATAATAATCTTTCACTTGAATTGATGTTGAATTGCTACAAAATTCACACAATTTTCATGAAGGGATTGTTAGGGATAAGTTGTTATGCAAAAATGTTGAACATCAAACCTACAATACCAAAACTTATAAGTTAACCCATATGATGCATTGTGAAGCAATGTACCTAGATTATGTGACACATGGTGGATCACAATTGATTCATTTTTAGAAGAAATGTGTGAATTTTACAAAAATTCAACAATGTGGTAAAAAGTAGTCCTCCATTTGATCTTTTTCCATATTCAAGTCAAAAGTCAATTGGCAAATCTAGGATGATGTTGGAATTACTTCTACAAAACATTTTAAACCATCTATAATTCCACTTCAAGCTATTTGGTTAAGATTCAAGATCACATGTGGTCATTCTACTAGGTTATATGTTTATATGTGTTATCAAGTTTTGAACTGGATTTCAAAAACTTGTGCCAAGTTACAATTGGTAGCCACTAAGATATATCATTTTCTAGTGTATTGGCCCACTAGTTTAATCAACCTGATAAAATATAATCCCCATTTCATGAATGGCTCTTGTTGTAAAATATTAACCAATTTTGCCCAACTTTGTGTGACAAATGTTCCTAATCATTAACATTGATTGCATGATCAAAAAAAGAACATCCCTGAACCTTGAACCCAAAAGAGGATCTCTGCTTGCATGGGGTTTTTGATGTGTGAATCATTGTTCTGCTGCAGTTATGTGGACACTTTCAATACCAGCGGAACTGCAAGTGCTCTGAAACCAGTAGTAGCTCCTTTTGTTCTACTTCCAACAACAGGCAAAGTGGGCATAGCCATGCCTGCTATGATTATCCCCACACCTATACCAGGAACTGCACTGAATGAGAGCAGAAGTGAGTTTGCTGATACCATGAACAGCAGCAGGGATGAGACCACCAGCAAGGGAGGATACTTGGATACTGCAAACTCATATTCCGACTCAACAGATACAGGCCAGCTGAACGTTGCTACCTCTTCCATGATGGTACCTGGAGTGCCAATGTCAGATAATGGCTTTGCACCTTCTGCTGTTGATGGTAGTGTTTACCCTTCTGTCACTAGTAGTAGGACAGTTCCTCCCACCTTCAGCACTGAAGCGCATACACGATCTGCTTCTTGGGATGGATACCAAACCTCCTTCCACCCATCACAGTTTCCTAGTGAAGAAGATTCTTACAGCGCATCCTATGGCGTGTACAATGAATTCCGTGGCTCGCGCTATGCACATCCTGCAGCTTCAGTCTCGGGGTCACCACTGACGAACAACATGAATTTCTTCAGTTCCTCACTGCCATCTCCGCCACCAATCCCACCACCACTAGGTTCAGCAGAGGGAAGTGGCATTGTGACGGCACATAAGGACCCAAATGGGGTCATGCTGGTGCAACCTTATACATCAAGTCAAGGCACAGAATCTTTAGTAGTTGATGAAATGCAGGAAGTGGAGCTCTGACTGGGGACAGAGGAGGAGCGGATGGTGGCAGATTTACATTTCCCCCCAATTATCTTGAATGGCTAGTCATTGTGGTACAGTGTTTTAATATTTGTGTGTGCTACCACTGTGGGAGCCAGGAATGAGGCATGCTGTCTTGAAGTGGGTGGCAAGATGGTGGCATCGTTCCAGTTGAAAGTGTGGGTAGCACACAGTAGCAGCGGGTAAAACTTCCAATCCTGAATGTTGTTGCATTTTTTGAGCCATTATTATACAGCAGCTTGTAGGGATGTTTACTTATCACAAATGGATCAGCTTGAAACTGTCACTAATCCCTGTAGTCAAAGTTGAGGTGTGGAATGTTTTGCTTTCAATTGATTTATGGATGATGGGTGTGCATCATTTGCGAATTGATGTTGATTTTGTTTGGGTTGTGCCTGGCACAGGGGGAAATTAATCAAGCGGTCACTGGCTTACTCTTTTCTGAGGGGACCAAGATTACCACTGCATGCAGTGGCTGGCTCCTCTTTTGTGGTCTGGAGCCATGCTACTTGTATGGCTCCTTGCAAATTTGCTCTGAGAGAGAGAGAGAGAGAGAGAGAGAGAGATCATTCAAGGACCGGCATAGAAAATTTAGTTGTGTAAAAATGCAAGCTTCAATGTATTAAAGCTGGGATTCTTCTTCCATCTTAAAAAATTCATCAACATGGGTTCTTTTAAAAAATAATTCTCCACATGAGTTTATATATCTATATCATAGCGACAGCTATTTTTCTTTGAAGTTCATGGAAACTTTGTCAATGGAGAAGATGGGGGGGGGAGGGCAAGGGGCAGCCAGGGCAGACCAGAGGTACTGTTCTCCTCACAAACAAAGTGTCTTGAAACTTGGGGACACTCAATAACTTGTACCCTTCAATAACTTGTACTCAATAACTTGTACTTGAAAAACTGATCATTAGAAAACATCTCTACTTTGTATTCTATCATCTGAAATGTTTCCATACCTGTAATGGGTTCAGAAGGATCTGATGATGGACCACCTGTGCAAATGGATCCCAGTCCTCGCAGTTCAAATGTGGGCAAGGAACGTAAGGAACCAAGGAGGCAGAAGCAGAGGTAAGCCCAGCAGCTACTGCTGAATACCAAATCTGTTGCATACATGACTTTGTGTAATTTCCAAATCTGTCCCATTTCATGGTCATTCACAAAGGTAGGTGATGAACCTCGTTCATGAACTATTGTAAATGTGGAATGTTTCACTTTTGAATTGTGTCTGTGGAATTAAAGGATGGGTCATGGTCATATGTGATTGGTGCTGAGTACCTCTCTAGATACACAAGTTACTGTATGACAAATTGTACATTAACATGTGAATGTTTAGGATATGCATGTGAGTGGAACGAGATTGAATATTGTACTTTTGAATATAATGTTTCTTAGAAGGTGGAATATGGAGGCTCTACATTGACAGTAACCAAGAGGATCTAAGGATTAAGTAATGGGATTTGAAGCATAAGATATGAATGGAGCATAATTTGTGTTTCTTGTAGTAGCATAAAGATGTCATGATGTATGGAAATTCCCAAAAGTGTATGGTTACTAAGCTCATCATGGTCAATGGGTGTGAAATGGATATTGCAAGGCTTTATAAGATTAACTATGGTTTTAGAAGTTATATACGGGAAAAGTGTACTTTTATGAAGCACAGTGATGAAATTTGCATGCAATGTTATGGGCTAAAGTACTTGGATGAAACTCATATCAAAAAGCACGGTGATGAAATTTGCATGCAATGTCATGGGCCAAAGTACTTGGATGAAACTCATGTCAAAAAGAATGGTGATGAAATTCACATGCAATGTCATGCACCAAAGTACTTGGATGAAGCTCACATCAAAACGGTGATGAAATTCACATGCAATGTCATATATTATAAGTACTTAATTGAAATCCCCATGCAAAGTCTGTATCAAAGCATTTGGATAAAATTCAGCAAAAAAACACCTCCAGATTCAGGATTCTAACACTGTTCATCTTGCAGTATCTGGTAATCAAGCAGAAGTGCAAAGCGTAGAGGAGAAGACTACTTCCTGATTTTGCTTACATGGGTGCAGGGTCTTTCACCCGTGCTATTTAAAAAGTTAAGAAAATTATCAACTCCAAACATAAATTGAGAGTGAGGGCTCTTCTTATACAATAGTGAAATGGATTTGTGTACAAAGAGTATGCATTTATAGATTATATCACTGGAAGGAGAAGAAGAAGAAGAAGAAGAAAAGAAGCTTGTAAAGAAGAAGAAAGACAGCTAAACAATCTGTCGAGTGACTCAAGACAATCATCACAAAATACACCAAAAAATGTTATTCTGGGATCTATTTACTGTTGCCAAATTATCAATACCCAAATTCTATGCCCCAAAATCATATGTTTATGATTTCATTGTCAAAATTAATTTTGCCAAATTTCTGGATCTATGCTTCAGCCATATAAGCCATAGAAATTTGAAAAGTGGAGAGCTAGTCCTTCACAAGGCTTTCCTTCATTGGAAGCTCTAGATGGCAACTCTGGAAATGCAAAACCGGTGATCGATAATCTCTCAATTTGTTGGAAACACTTGAGGATCCTAACAACAATTGAGAGAGCTTAGGGACACTGAAATGCTTGAACGAACGATCAACATCACAAGATTATGTCATATAATGTGATCAAGAAAATGACATAATTTGCCACCCCATGCCTTATAGTTCCTCTGTATTAGTGCTTCTATTAATAAAATATTCAACTAGGACATAGGACCTCTCATTGGGTACCTATTTCTGCTTCTTTTCGGGATTTTGTGCTCTTGTTAAGAAAGGTGTAAAATTACATGAGGGCCATGGCCATGTGTCGCAACCCTACTTTGAGGGAAGTGTGAGGATGAAACTCACATTCTCGAAATTGGGACTTGAGAGTCCTCCAGGACGCCCAAAATTTCAGAGTTCAATTGCAGGGGTCAAAACACCTTGCATTGGGGTGTTATTTATATCATTGGAAAGTTATTGAAGTGTAGATGTCGAAAATGGCCTTGCATAGGCCATTTGGACATTTGCAGCACAAGTTATGGCAAAAAGAAGGGTTGGGAGTCAAACTGGCAATTTGACTCCCGACTATTAAAAGTCAGGAATCGACCCGACCTTGGTGCGTGCAGGTGGAGTGCGACACACCGTTGGAAAGCTCTTGAGAAGAGCTACAAATTTGCTTTAGACCTCATCCCAATCGAAGGTTTGAGCAAAAAGTTATGGTCGTGCAAAGTCCCGGGAGTCTAAACCGGGACAGTTTTGGGACTCCTCCTTGGGAGTCTCGGGACAAAAAGTCATTCGGCGCGGAGAGGCATAGAGTATACTATATGGGGGGAAGGTGGTGGCTTCCCCCGAATTTGGGCCGTGGTGAGTCAAGTGAGTCCAAAGGAGTTGCCTGTGGCTTGTCCTAGCAGTAAGGGTGCTCCATAATGTGAACTAACCAACTTGTTGGTTGATTTGATGCATGTTCGAGTAAGTGAATAGCTTGTCACTTTTCCTAGTCCCATTTCGAATAGCACGCCCCTCTACCCCTTTTAGTGTTGAAAGCTGAGAGCATGCCCCAAGTTCTTCGCAATTCCATTGTGAGAGTAATTTAAACTCAACTTGGGTCTAACTAGGGACTTGGGAGCGCGTCACCATGTCAAATCCAAACTATGTTAAGTGTTGAGGTTGTTAGGAAAATTATGACACATTTGTTGATGCATACACAATGTACCAATTTTGACAAATAGATTGAAAGCATGCCCTTGATGCAATGTCATGCAATTTGAACCATGTTTTTACAAATTTATGGTTGATTTGGTTTTGGCACATGTATATGGTGATATATGTATGATGGCCATCTTTATAGTTGGAAGCTTTTGATTTCCATTTTTTTCTTGTTTTTTTTTTTTTCTAAATTCATTTTCTAGAATCAAAATAATTTTTAATGTCATTAATTTGAAAATTTTTATGTTTTATAATTTGAAATAATTTCAAAGAACTAGCAGGTTGAAGAATCATGACTTTCCCTTCTCACCTGCCCCCTAAGGTTCTTCATGTTGCATCAAATTAAACCACATGTTCCACCATTACAAAAATTGAATTTGGTGTAAGGAAATTGGTGAAAAAAAATTCATTAAACTAAAATTTTCAATGGTTTTTCCCATTCAACTTTTTGTAAGAATTGTATTTAATCTATAATTTCAATTTCAACTCAAAATCATATCAAAAGGTTGGAAACTAAAATAAATTGAGACAACACATTCATATGGTTTTATGGATTTACATGAATATATAATTACATATATCATTCATGTTAAACTTCAAAACGAAATGGCGAATTGATTTAATTTGACATATGTAGGGCTGATTTTTTTCTTCTTTTGTGACATAAGTACTTTCATCTATTTATTAATCATTGTCTCTACTTATGGGATTTTGGTGGATGCTACATCTTGTTTTATACAAAAACTTATAAATTGAAGTGTATTGAAGAATCTACAAAATGAATTAACAAATTGAGGATTTTTATTGTCATACAAAAAAAGGTTTCTTTTACTATTGGCAACACTATGACTTTATGTTGTTAGAAGATTCTTGTGGTTAATGATGGCATTTTGGGGTTCATTAATATTACATATATGAAGGTTACCAAGTTGTATGAGAATTATATGGAGGTCATTTGACATCTTATTATTAACGATTCCAATAACTAATGTACACCATTTTTTGTAATGCACATTGGAAGTCTTCAAAGATATCATGAAAGGCTCATTCATAATTGAGTCACCGTTTAAGAATTAGAATCTAGGACAAGAAAACAAAAGTAGACACAAGGAAAAGGCAAAACAAGAGAACAATGCATGACTCTGATTGGGTGTGATGGAATGTTATTGTGAAAACATAATCATATTGTGTTTTACACAATACAATAACCATAAAAAAAACTTCAAAAAGGTTATGGTAATTCAAACCAACATTGGTGAGGTTAAGTGTAACAATTTGCGTGATGATTTTGTTTTTTTATTACTTGGTGGTAATTACATATGCATCTATGAAAAGCAACATCAATTACACCATGGCATTTCTTTTCATGCACTTTGCAAAGATTGTATCAACAATCCCTTGTGGGACCTAAGACACCATTAGCTATTGGTATTAGGGTGAAAGTACATTATGGTGACCCCTTTTGGGGAACTTCTGGATCTAGTATTATAGTATATATAATATAATTGTTTCAAAAAACATGATACATTTAATTTTGTGTATCAATTTTGATTTTTGGGCCTTATAATTATTATTTTTACAAAACTAATGTTATGTAATATTATTTAAATAAATAAAAAAAGTTTCATTATCTATATTGAAAGATCCATGAATATATTTACAATATACATCAATTGGTATAATAAGGTCACTATCTCATTTTGACTACATTAATTTTAAGGTTTTTTTAGTCATTCAAATAATCAGTTTTAATGAAAATATAAAAATGGCTCATCTAGCTATGCTTGTTGTCTTCCACATGAATGTAATTACTTGTCAAAATTTCAATTTACCACACATTTATTACATCTTTGCTAGAAAAATTCATTTTTTGAAAAAAAAAAATTTCAGATTAATCACATGGTATACAAACATGGTTCTAATTATGTGAAATGACATGGTTCAATATACCTTCAACTTTCATCAAAATAAAAAATCATTTAAATATTTTTTAGAGTATATTTACGTTTTTGAGTACATAAGTACACTACATTTGTTTCCACAAGTATACTCTAGTAATACACTTTATAAAATGAAATGAAATAATTTCCTTTTTAATATTTTGCCTAGGTTATATTCTAACATAATATGCAAAGATATTATGAAATTATTTCAGAAGTTTGACATGGGATACATTCAAGCATGCACACCCTTGGAAAGTAGTATAATGTGACACCCCAATGGTCACCATAATGTGCTTTCACCCATCATTATCATTATGTATGGTCATATGGAAGATCCAATTGAGTGATGGGTGGCCATCAAATAGGTTTGACCAATGGTTAATATCCATTGCATTTGGAAAAATGTTTGCCCCATCATTACGAATTTTATAAACTATTTGTGAGACCTCATGGTGTTTTATGTGATGATTCATATGCATTTGAAATTTAGCAATTGACCATAAGAGGTTTAGGCTGAAGGCTAGTTGAAACTCTCATGAAGACAATTACATCCTAGTTGTAATACAAGCTTGTTTAAGGTAATTAATTTTCACTTTACAAATGTGTTTAATTTGTTGGCATATGATTCAATTTAGATAAACTATTTAAACTTTTGGTGGAAGAAAGCTTAAGTGATATGTAATGATCAACCCACATGGTAGGAAAAAACCTTGAATTCTATTTGGTGAACATGGCATTTGCTTGTGTTGCGATGACATTCATGAAAATGGATCTCACAAAGCCACATGCAAGACTGGTTTAAAAAGTAAAGTTCAATTGATGTTGTTCAAAGCAAATGGATAGGTGGAAAATACATCCTAGGAGAATATATTTACAAAACTTATCACATTTATCATTTACTTCTACAAGGATTCTATATCATTATTGAATAGAAAGTTGACAAGATAAAAAGGAAGTTAGGATAAAAACCATGCAAAGATATTGCTTTGGTAGGAAGAGAATTCTCATTGTGGTTATAAGCTAAAACAATGTTGTGACCAAAGGTATGTTGTCAAACCATTTGATGATTATAATGATTGATCATCCAGGTCTATCTTCATGTAGATGTAACATGTGACAGTGTCGCACATGAATATGGTGGTAACATGGCAACAATGGTTCATGGCTTGGTAATCAAGAATGTATATTTTGCTTATTTAGCTTTCACCTTGATGTTTTTGACATTGTTATGCAAAGGCATTTATTTTTTAAAGTTGTGATTTTTCATGTTCTTTATTTCTTAGTTGTCCACATTTCCTATTCCAAAGAGGGTCCAATCATATTCCATGTCTATTTGAGATATATTTTTAAATGAATGAGATTCATATGTTAAATCTTTTTCCCATTCTACATTATTTTGCAAGAGGTGAATTCATATGGCATTCATGATTGACCATGTTGACTATCTCATATGCTTGTTGTCATGTAACATACATTATTGTACATGTTGTCTTTTATGTTGTTCCTTTTATTGAGTTTTATGAATACAAAAAAAAACAACTGTACAATATAAATACATAGTAAAAAAGGATTAGTCATTTTAGATAGCATTTATTAGCACTTTACTCACATTGAACATGACTAATTTTTTGAACACCTGTCATGTTCATTTTGATTAAAAAAAATCATGTGCTAATTACATGGCTAGTTTATTGTGAGTAAAAACTAACATAGGTGCTAAATGATGTTGATTTATAGAAAACATAAATAAAATAATTATGATTTAAATTTTTTTATTAATTAAAATTCCTAGGGATGTAAAATGTAAGCCTAGGGATGTAAGCCCTTTAGGCATGTGCCTCCCCTAAAATTTGGGCCACTTGTAAGCATCCCCTAGGCATGTAGGCCACTTGTAAGCCTTAAAGCATGAACAAGTAGTCACTAGATTAAATTGAACCCTTCACTTTCGTGGCGACAAGGCAAAGCATTAACTATCCAACCACCACTTCACATGATAATGGATAATGTCATAAGAAAAAAATATAAATACATACTCATTTTGAGTTTCACATTTTATAATTTCAAATCATATATATATGTCAACATATAATTATAAACATGAATCAAGGTTAATACTAAGTAAGTAGATGGTGAGTATTTTGCTACACACACCTACTTAATTACCAACCTATTATCTACCTAACCTATTACCTATTTTACCTACCTATCCACATGTTTTGCAGCTTAGACACTTACATGCCTAGGGGGCTTGCAACCTACACTTGACACATATGTAAATATGTAACATTATCAATGATTAAAATTTAAAACATATAGTATGTAACAATCCATGTCACCCATGGAGTCACTAAAATTAGTCATGCCATAATAGGCATTGATGTCATGTAAGCATCACAAGATCCATGTGTAATTGTCACTTTTTGATTTGATTAAAAAAATTAATTGATGTAATAAAATAAGACATGCTTACTTTTGGAAGGGGAAAAATGTACAAAGAATATTCTTTTCATGATTTTGAATACGTAAACTTAATCACATCAATCATTGTAGTCGTAATGCCAAGGGCATAACAAACATGGTTTTGTAGTATTTATAATACAAGATTCATTTTACTATTAAAACAATTGAACAAACATTTTATTCAAATGATATGAGGAATTAGGTCTAAATGCATCCCCAAAGGCTTACAAGGTATCAAAGTAATTTTTTTGATATATAGTTCTATAGAAGACTTGAAAGCCTTGGGGGTGAAAACACACTATGGTGGACCAAAATTAGTGGATGTGGTGTAAAATTGGAGTTATTATTTCAAAATGGTAACCATTTCCTTTACAACTAAGAATTTGTGAATTTCAAGAAAAGCTTCCCCCAAGAATCCTACATACTACTTATGTTTTGAAATGTAACTCAAAATTCATCAATATTTGAATTTCAAGGATTAAATTCAACAACTAACTCATACATTTCCATTATTTTAAACAATATTTACTTTCCTATGAATTAGTCCATTTTAGATCTACATTCATGATACCATTCCACCCAAAAAATGTTATGACAAAAATACATTACAAGGTATGTCATGATGCATTTTTGAATCCATAATACAAATTATGGATTGCAACAATGTTGTTGCCCTAATTCAGGAAGTCCACCTTGAATTCATAGTATCATTATTTGTCATTCTATTTTTTACAATATTTTCAACTTGTACACTATTACTAAAAAATGAGTCCTTCCCAATATTTGATTATACTTTCAAAGTTGTATAGGCCTAGAACTTAACATTCTTATGTGAAAATTGTAATGTAACACCAAAAAAATGGACTATCTAATGTGTTTCACCCTTGGGTGTGCTACTTACTACCTCACATTAAGATAAAATGGGTATGCAAAAGTTTTGGGATGAGACAAGGACAAGCTTCTAAAGTTGACTTCAAGAATGTGTGGAAATGCAGAAATTAAAATAAAAAATAATTAATGCATTTGGAACCAAATTGGTGCTTAGACAAATCATAGATTCATAACGTTGCCATGGTTTAGATTTGGGAAAAGCCATCACTTTCCTCTTTTATAACATATTTTGTAGTTTCTTGTTATTATCATTGCACATTTGGGAATGTCCAACCAACCTTGTTCACAAGTTTATCATCAACCACATCCCTTGGGACTTAAGGTCAATGCTTTCTTTCCTTAAAAACCTTGGGATTGGGTTAACCAAATGACTATAGCAACAGAGCTTTTTCCCTCTAATGTTTACAAGATTTTAGAATTTTTTCCACATATTATCATGTCCACATTTGAGTTTCAAATTTTTTCTTATTTTGGCTAGTTCATTTAGCCTAGTGCTAATGCAATTAGGCTACCAAAACATGGGTTTAAACAAGTTTTGGGTGTTCAATTAAGAGAAACACATGACATTGTTTGATGTGGACATAAACAACTCTACTTTCCCCAAAAAATTTGGTTAGTTGAAGGTGGATACATCGATCATTTTCCATGGGATCTTGGTGAATGGTATTTGAAGACCATAATTTCACTTGAAAATGCACCTCTTTTTGGTTATTTTGTCAAAAGAGGATACCTCTCAAATGCTACACAAAAAATCTTCCTTGCCAATTTTGATGACCTTCATGCAACAAATTGTGTTGAATATTATTTTTCTTGAGCAAATCATTGCAAGATTATGGGACAACTCTAAGCCCCTCAAGGTTTCTACTCTCATTTGGCAAATTTTTAACCAAGGTGTTCTAGTTGAATTGTAGCTTGCACGCATGGGTTTTCCTTCAAACAATGAAGTTTGTCATAAAGACATCACTAGGACCCTTCAACATTGTCTCATGGATTGTTCTAAAATTAATTTGACCTTGAATATATATATTTAAAAAAGGAACAAATAAGAAGCTCTCACAAACATTTTTCTCTTGTGGGCCTTGATTCTCTTTAGGCAAAATTGTTGTTTGAAAGGAATAGGATGAACCTTTTATCCATAGATTGCATGGTGGTGGGTTTTCCTATGTTAGTTAGATAGTCTTTTCATTAAAAGAAAATTGAAAATTACAATTAAATTTTAGTTATAATAGACATTTGTGACTACCTTATGAATAGTCACATGATGCCCATTGCCAAATGTCTTAGCTTTACTAGGCATAGCTTAGTAACCTACCTACATATAGTAAAATAAGACATAAGTAAGTAAAAGGTGCCTACCCAACGTAGCCTACTAGGTTTGCCTAACTTATAAGACGCATACTAACTTAGCTTAGCTTATGTTTGGTAGGTTTTCTAAACTATGGCTATGTCCTATGCTTGTAGGTTTCTTAACTTAACATAGCTACTTATCTAAGTAATGTAGGTTAGCATAAATAAAAAGCCTAGTTTAGCTACATACTTAGGAAATAAGTAGGTAGTTAGCCTAAGGACTAGCTATCGAGGTAAATAAGTAGTCTAATATACCTAGCTAGATAGTTAAATAGTCTAACTTGCTAGGTAGCTAAGTAGCCTATATAGCATAGCCTAGTTAGGTATTTAGGTTTCAAGTTTTTTTGCACCTTATACACCAACAAACAAGAGCGTCTATTTTGATAACCCCAATAGAACATGATGTCAATTTTACGACAATGCCTACGAATGTCACCCACAATGTAGGTGAGCACCCCAATAGTCAATAGATTACAAAATCAATCGATAGATAGATAGACATACCCCGGGAATCCAAATTATCCACAAACTTTTGACCCCATGAGCTTTTTGTTTACCGTTCCCACATGGGCTTTACGCACTCATCACAAAAGTTGAAACCTTTCACATGCATAGCACGTTCCAGGTTAGATATCCCCGATAGTCATGGGCCTACTAGTACATGTTACATGTTAGTGCAATCCTTCCCTTCCTTTCCCTTCCCTTCCCTACCCTACCCTACCCTACAAGCACCCATTTCCATGACCAATAACCTAGTCACACTTTTAATGATTTCATGACACTCATCAAGTCATCTATTTCCATGATAACATAACAACCACACCACATACTAAAGAAAACAACTTATGAACAAACAATTTAATTAATGAGAATGAACCCTTTTTTTTTTGATTTTTTGCATCATATGTACATGAGAAAGAGTTGTTATGACCATCAACTACAGCCCATTCACTTTGGTCCATGTGTGCTCTATCTACACTTGTTATTATTTCCAACTTTGGGCCATATCCGTAGCATTACTTGACTTCAAATTATATTAATTGGTCGGTGTGTGTGTTGAGTGTGTGAACTTGAAGTCAATGGCTTATTGTTTGTTGTCATGACCCACAATTTGTTTGTGTAAAAGTGGGTGGAATCAAGCTAATGGATATGCAGCTTGTGGCTGCCTTGCAAATGGTGCTGGGTCAACTCACCACATAATTAGGTTACCATTTGTTGTACCATCCTATATGGTACAACAAATGCTAACCTAATTATCTTGTGGGTCATGGATTCAACAAGACATGACAAATTAGGTGGAAAAATAATAATAATAAAAAATAAAAAATAAATAAATAAATAAATATATGGGGTCAAAACCATAAGGGAGTGTTGGGCAATATGACCTCCCATCATGGATGATTAGATAATAACCACACTTCAAAAGGAGGTAGTAGAAGGTGCCTAGTAGCCTTAATATAGATGAAGAGTCACTTAAGTCAGGATTAGGTGGAAACTAATAGTTCTTTTCCCCCCTTTGAAGTGGATCTAATTATGTTTAAGTGTTTAAAATACTATGCTAGATTTTTAAAAAAAATAGATTTTGATCCATTATTCAATAATTATTTCTTTATATTTATGTATGTGCAAGTCACATAGGGTAAACCATATTTTCATACATGTTCATTGAAGTCATAATGCTTGATATTAAAATCAAATTAAGGTTTGAAAAGGGACAAGTTTTTAATTTGTGTAGTAAAACTACCCTAAACTACCCTTGAAAAATTGGCTTATAGGTTCTTTACTTCAATTTTTTAATTTTACTTCCGTAACCTAAATGTGAGATCTACCTTAATCTAGTCAAGGCTATCACACAATTGCCAAATAGGAGGTTTCCATGTCAAAAATCAATTAGAAACAATTCCATAGTTGATATTTGAAGTAGATGATATTTGTTCTTTGGGTGTGACTTGTCTTGTATCCCACCATTTTTGCAATTGAAGCTGAATTGAAATTAAGTTTGTTTACTTGTCTCAAACCCTACATGGAGCTTTGAAAAACAATTTCAATTTGTTGGCTTAAATTACCTAAAACTCTTCAAATGTTTCACAACCCAAAAGCATAAAATCAAATGGATCAAGATTAAGTCCTTATAGGGACAAAAAATACATCCAAGAACAAATCGAATAACACCCTTGTAAAGCATTGGCAGAACAACTCTAGTGCATCCAGATGGCACATTATTGAGTGAGAAATTTTCCTCCACAAAAGGGTTGTTTTTCAAAATACCCACCAAGTGTCATGGGAAAAAAATGATTTAAAATAATAATAATAATAATAATAAGAACAAAGAATTTGTCATCTAATGTAACCGACATAGAATCTGAAAATACAACCGAGCCTACAAATTGGACCCTTTGCTCCCCCATATTTCCACCCTAAAACTGATCCCAGCCAGAGCTTCTTTTTTTTTTTTTTTTTTTTTTCCCCCCCCCCCCTTCTTTTT
>Ga0209611_10003971_pt1 | contig 25391 bp, 24 predicted proteins | sample S1TSphgellanicum_3_FD_187693 | JGI IMG/M metagenome (GOLD analysis project Ga0209611, IMG submission 187693) | Host-associated microbial communities from peat moss isolated from Minnesota, USA - S1T2_Fc - Sphagnum magellanicum MG (SPAdes) (version 2) | ecosystem: Host-associated > Plants > Peat...
AGTGGGTGTGTTTGAAAAACTAATTTTTTTGTCCTGACCCTATTGAATTTCTCAAGAATTGAACTTTGGGTGAGTTCGATAAACTTTTTATTTGGGTGACCAGACCCTACTGAATTGCTCAAGAAGTGAACTTTAATCCTTTTTTAACATCAAGTGTTTTTGAGCCGACCCTGTTTGGATTTATGAAGAATTGGAGTTTGTATCTTTTGAACTCCAAACCACTCTCTTAGTTGGCCATTATGTCCATGGGATAGCCTGCATTTTTTCATCAAGTCAAGTGAACCAATACCCACCAATGCACTAGTTGGTTGTTCTGTCCATGGGATGGGTTGCATTTTTTTCATCCAGCTTCGATCAGTACTTTTCTTTGTTTTTGATCAATGAGTTTTTTTTGGGATTGTTTTTTTCTCAACCTTGACTTTCATACTACTTTCCCACCTAGTAACCTTATTGACCTGGCTATCTTATTAACTTACATTTTGGTCCTACCTACCAACAAACAATTGAACTTCTCTCCTACTTACTTACTTACCTTCTATTTTTTCATTGATTAAACTTTTACCCTCTATGCTGAAACCTTTATCTCTTTTTAACTAAACCTTTGCTTCTTAGCAAAACATATATCTCTTTAGGACAAAATCTTTATCTGTTGACAAAATTTTAAATTTTTTTTTATTAAGCCTCCATGTTTTCTCTACCTCTCAACAAACTTTTATTTATCCTTGGCAAAACTTTTGCCTTTTCCTAACTAAAATTTTATATATCAGTACATTTTTAAAATTTCCAAGCTAAACATTAATTTTCAGCAAAATCTCTCTACTTTTTAAATGATCTTTATCTTGTAGCAAAACCTCTTTATTTCTTAGTTAAATCTTTACCTCTTGAAAAATCTAATAACTTTTTTTATTATTTTAAAACTTTTATCTTTTGATAGAAGAAATATTTTTATTTAGCTAAACTTCCACTTGAAGGTAAGGTTTTTGTTGTCATTGCTATATTCTATGCAATTTGTTTGTTTGAAGGTAATGTGCACCATTTGCTTTTATTTTCGATGACACCTACTAGTTGTTGTGTTTTTGTTGGATGTATTTTTGGTGGTGTGGCTTGGTTTGCTCAAGTGCGCTCTAATAGACATAGACCAAGGAGCTTTAGATGAAGATGATGGTAAGAGGAAGAGCTACTGGGGAAAGGGGATTTTCTTCTTCTACAAGTTTGGTCAATGTGTTGGCAGATAAGTTGCGTTTGTGATTTTTCTCATAGGTGCAAATTTAGGAAGAGGTGGTTTGGTGTACAATAGATTTCTGTTTTGGAGGTGATGAAGTATTTGTTGCGCCATGCGCCTTAGTAGATAGGAGTTAGTTGTAGATACAAACTTAGGGGTTGATGATCAGGGAACGATGACGAACTTGAGAACCTTGAAAGCAGTCTTTTTGCCTTCTCAAATTGTATGTGTGTGCATCCTTGTGCTTTGTTTTGTGTGTAGTAGTTCTATATTTCATGAGTTCACACCCTCGATAATTGGAACTCCCAAGGAAGATTAATATCTATTAAGTCCTGAGTTTGCGAGTGATGGTTAGTGGAGGGATTGGATTTTCCTTTGTCAAACTCATCAGTCAATTTCTGTGGAGTGTGGAGCTCAAATTGTCTGAGTTTAAAGGTCAGTGTTATTTGTGGCAACATTCGAATCGTTTGGTTTCTTAAGTTGATGAACTCATTGGATTTTATGTTTCAAAGGAATTCTAGGACATGTGCTCTCTTGCCTTTTTGTGTTGTTCTAGGAAATTAAATCTTTAACATGGGAATCTGTGATTCGTTGTAATTGAGAAAAGCCTAAATTGACCAGTTGAGTTCAAGAGAGTGAGATCGAAGAGATTTGACCCCTAGAGACCCTCAATTGTTGATTTTTTTTGTGTTGACAGCCAGAGTTACTATAGATTGTAGCCCATGGTAATTAGGTTACTTGGAGAGCATTACTACTATCAAATGTATGCAGATACTTGTTTCATATTGAATTGACCTATAGGGTCTTTGTATATGCCCTTGTTTTTCGTTACAGTATTGTCAATTATAACTGCAGTTTTAATTTTTGCACAAGTTTCAAAGTTCATGTATTTCATCACATCTTTCTTTTGGTTTTTATGTGTGAGTTGGTAAATCATCTATCACATTCTTCCATTGTCTGCTAGTAATAAATTGAATGAAGGTGTGAATGGGTCATAGGAGTATGCAACAACCAATGGCAGAAGGTGGATTGAAGCTGAGTATTGCAGCTTGGAGTGTTCAATACCAATCACAAGTCGTGCTTAAATTCCATTCACCTCATAGTGTGTTGTGTGTGAGCTCCTAAGTTTGCAAAATGTAGCTACAGTAGTATCTGCTAATTGCCTGCAGAATGCATCTGTATGATCTAGGTGCCATTGGCAGTGGCTGACAGAGATGGCCATTGGGGTCATAAACCTGTCTGGAGCTAGCTGTGCTTGTAAATATATATCAACATAAAGATGTGAATAATCCCATACTACCTTTTTATCCCTTACCATGATCTCCAAGCAATTCCTGTTGCGGTCAAATTTACAAGTGCTATATCCTCTCTATTCAGCACTGTCTGGCTGCTTTTTAATGAATGTTTCCTCATATTTGCACTGCAAGCTGATGAGCACTTGCAACAGTTCCAGGAACTTGATCCTAATCCATTTTGATCAAAAGACAAATTGGGACAAGAACCCCACTCCAGATAAACTAAGTAGGTACAATTATCAGAAACATTGGTTTCTTCTGACAGAATTTGGATCACAATTTCAATGGACATTCAGCTTGCTCTACAAGAAATATCATACTAATCAGAAGAGAAGATCTTTAGAATGCTGATGATCATATAGTAGCATGTGCATGTGTGCATGCTCAGGTTTTGAAGGGAGGCACTGGCAGGCAGGCATATGGAGGAAAGGTTGCAGCAGCCTATAGTAGTAGTAAGATAAAAGTGAACAGCTCTCAAGGAAGAAGCTGAAGATGAATTCTAGCAATGGTGGTGTGCATCATCCTCAATGTACACCAAAGTCAAAGCAGCAAGGTCCATGGCCACATGAGTTCTCGTGGGTGCAGCCACCAGTACTTCTGGGAGCTGCAAGTTGTAGCAGATGCTGCTACAGCTCTATTTTGATCACCTACAATCCCTCTTTCCAGACTTGCTGTACGGTGCATGTTTTATTTCATCAGCTTCATATCCTTGGAGTGCACTTCACCAGAAGAGTAAGTGAGCTTTTTGACATATCCAATTTACTGCAACATGTGGGAACTTCTAATAGTTTTAACTTCAGGTTTGAACAGCAAATCAAGTTGGGGTGGGGGAGTCAGGAGCAAAACATGGAAGGGTTACTGTTCTCCTACATCCTCTTACTTAAAGCATGCACATCTTGTGCCTGCTTCATAACAATTCAAATCTCACCCTAACTCTCAACACCCATTGTATTCTTAGCTGTAGCTGGAACTCTAACGAATGGACTTTTGGTAACCATTGTTAAGTAGTAAGTTACATTGACCTACACGAAAACACAGTCCCGCTCACACATTGCTACACTTGAAGAGATTGTTTCGAAGGGAGCTTAAAAGATTATTTTACACTAGTGACTAACTTCCCTTCCCAGTGTTTGATGATATATATACAGAAGCAGAGCAATGCTCAAAGACCTCCTTTTGCAAACTCTATAACTAAGAAAAGTGTTGCCACAGAGAGGAATATACCTAGAAAAAGAAAATATACATGATAAATTCGCTTGAAAAAACATCCCTAAGTCTGCATACCTCACCCACAAAATAGAAGTATTTTAGGGCTGGAACTCTTCCAGAGTATTGAAGAGAAGAAGATGTTCTAATGCACTTGTTCAAAAGCCTTGGAGGGCAGACAGAAGGAAGAGAAACAAATTATTCCTGAAGTAGCAGAACCAAATTGAAGACAATCTCCCTGGAGTTCAAGCCAACTCTTGAGTTTTGTGATACAATTGGTCTACAATCCTTTCTGTTTCTCTGACCTCTAGATATGGAAATACAACTAATGTTGCCCTTGCCATATTCATTCAACATACATCTAATTGTACACCCTGATCAGCCAACTTCTTCAGATCTTGATGTGCTTCTTCTCCAATTGTCTCTTCTTCTCTAACCTCTGCATATGGAAATACAATAATGTTGGTTTGACATATACATATTATACATCTACTTATGTGTAATCATGATAGTGCCATCACAACCCTCACTGTGAAATAGCTGTGTGAATTCAAAACCATGTACTGGCAAAATATGGCATAGAGAAATTAGTAGACAAAGAATTGTAGATTGATCTTAAGTTGTAGGGTTACCACCTCAATCTGTTGAATCAGCTTATGGTAATATGAACAGAGATAGAAGCATACAATAGGGTGAATCAATTATCAGTGGTAGGTACAACAAACCATGTAGCATTAACAGGCAATCACATCATATACCCGGTCACTTACAATTCTCAAAATACTTCTCCCTGAACAGTAAATTACTGAGAATATTTCAAGCCAATTGCATATTGTGAACTACTATGGAAAAACTACTATGGAAAAAAGCTTGATAGTTCATACTCTTTCAAGAAACCAAAACTTCAATGCATCAGGTGTCCTCCCATTTTAAGGATTTAATCCACCTCCTCCATGCGGCTACCTTCATCTACATCCTCTTCTAGGTTGGGCAAATCAGCATCCTCATGAGCTGCTGCAGCTGGATCCTCATCAATACTCAGACCAAGCTTAATCATGCGGTGAATTCGTGTGCCAAAGGTATTTGGATCATCCAGGCTAAAACCAGATGTCAACATAGCTGCATTCCCAAATCAACAGCATTGTCAGAACGCAGGTATGCAATCGTGTGGACACATAAATCACATGCCAATGAATCTAATAGCAACATCAATTTCATGTCAATTAGATGTACCATATGCAATTTCTAAACATCAGTAGAGCATATTCAGTATTTAGATATTATAAGCCACATTTGTTTTAGCTTGCAGGTTGTGCAAAAGTAAAAATAACTGTACATACCGGTTTCAAACAGTAGTAGGACAAGATCTTTCACAGTTTTGTCTGACTTGTCTACATCAACACGCTTGCGCAACTCAATCATAACAGAATTCTCAGGGTTGATTTCAAGGGTCTTCTTGCTGCTCATGTAACTACCCATGCTTGTGTCACGGAGTGCCTGTGCTTTCATAATACGCTCCATATTTGCACTCCACCCATATCTGGATAACATGGGATTGAGTACAGTTGTAAGTTTCTATGTCACTGAGCAGAAAGGAGAATGCTGTTTCTTTGCAACAAGCTGCATTCCTGCTAATTTGAGGCACTACTGAAATACAAAGCAGGGGCTGAAAACTTACTCTCCAGTCACCAAGACACAGGGTGAATCCACAATACGGTCAGATACCTGGACCTTCTCCACTTTATCCCCAAGAATTTCCTGCATATGCATAGGTGTAATGAGTAAGAGAACATAGACAAATACAAAAGCTGTAACACATTTGAGGAAAGCAACATTTTCATGTAACCTTGGATATACCTTTATGACTTTGCAAAGAGGTTCAAATTGTGCTTTTGTCTCCTCTTTCTTCTTCTTCTCCTCCTCAGTCTCATCCAATTTCAAACCCTCTTTTGTAGCAGATACCAACTTTTTCCCATCATACTCCTTCAGTTGTTGCACTGCATTAACAAAGCTAAGCATGAGATTCTATTCCAAAGGCATCAATAATTTATTTCTTCAAAGTTTGCAACAACTGCATCAGCTAAAGTAACCAACATATGAAATTATTTTTTTTTGTAAAAACTTTCAAATAGACAATCTTTTACTTTTTGGAAGCTTAACCTCACTGTCTTTACCTTTAGTTCACATTTGAAATAAGAAAACATGATAGAGAAAACAAAAACTTGGTGATCTAGTTAGTACCTGCATACTCATCAATAGGATCAACCATAAAGAGGACTTCAAGGCCCCTCTTTTTCAGCTTCTCCAAGAAAGGAGAGTTCTCAACGGCCTTGCGAGATTCTCCTGTGATGTAATAAATATCCTTTTGCCCATCCTTCATGCGGGTTACATAATCCTTCAGAGAAGTTAACTCTTCTCCTGACTTGGTGGACTGGTACCTCAGCAAATCTATAGGAAAACAAGAATGTAACATCAGAAGGCCAAGTAAAAACAACCATCAATGTTTAGCCATACAATCTCTACCATAGATAGAACAACTGGAACTTGCAGAGTTAGAGAGTGAGAGCAGGTACAAAACCTGCAAGCTTGGCACGATTTTGGGAGTCCTCATGAATTCCAAGCTTCAAGTTCTTTCCAAAAGCCTCATAGAACTTCCCATAATCCTCCTTATTCTCTGCAATCTCATTGAACAACTCTATACACTTTTTCACAATATTCTTCCTGATAACCTGCAGTCCAGGGAAAGGCTAATGTGAGAACCCTTAGTATTCTCCCCCAGTGTTAACCATGATCAAGACTGTGGGAACACTACGAAACAACTCAATTAAAATAACTAGGATTAAAAAGCACTAAATAAGCAAACCCAGCAAAACAGAAATCCACCATATACACCTCTCGGATTTAAGACCCAATACATTGAGAGACAAACCTTCAGAATCTTGTTTTGCTGAAGCATTTCTCGGGAAATGTTCAAAGGAAGATCCTCAGAATCCACAATGCCTTTCACAAAGCCCAAATACTCAGGGATGATCTCCTCACAGTTGTCCATGATAAATACACGGCGCACGTACAACTTGATATTGTTTTGCTTCTTGCGCCCATCAAACATGTCAAAGGGGGCCCTCTTTGGAACAAACAACACAGATTTGAATTCCAGCTGCAAAATCCACAGCAAATTTCAGACATCTCAAGTTATATGCTCAGTAGGAATAGAGTGCTGGACACACAGATGACTTCAACTAGACACACAATTGACTTCTGCATTACCTGACCCTCCACAGAGAAATGCTTGACAGCCAAATGCTCCTCCCAGTCATTAGTCAAGCTTTTGTAAAATGCAGCATATTCCTCTTTGGTAATCTGGTCTGGTTGTCGCATCCAGATTGGCTTTTGCTTGTTTATAAGTGCCCACTCATGGGAAACTTCCTTCACCTGCACAGGCATCAAAAATGTCAAGAATGTTAGATAACTTCAAGAAACTCTTCATTACTCTAGGAACTATATCATTATCAATTTGTCTTCATCCACTGCCCAACAAAGATTTCTTTAAAAAACATACCTTCTTTTTCTTCTTTGCTTTTTCCTTCTCATCATCATCCTTGATCTCCTCAATTTTTCCTTCCTCCTCATCCTTATCCTCTTTATCCTCATCCTCGTCATCTGACACCTCCTTCTCAGTTGTCTTCTCAGTCCACAGAGAGATGGGGTAACTGATGAATTCTGAGTGCTTCTTCACCAAGTCCTTCAACTTCCTTTCCTCCAGATATTCCAGCTGATCTTCTTTCAGGTGCAAAAGGATCTTTGTGCCCCGACCCAAGTCCTCACCTTCACAGTGGTACACTCACATCAAATCAGTCCCAGATCTAACACCATAGCATACCTGAATAATGGCAATTGGAATAAATGAACACACACCCACCACCACAAACTAAGGAGATTTTTGTTCAAACAACATTAACTGAACAGGTACTACAGAAAGCTCATTACACCTACTAAAACCCTTCGAAAGTTTCTAAAGTTGACTGAACAAAAGTAATGGAAAACGAGAGTGTTGGGAATGAATATGACAAACAAGTGCTGTGGATCCTTCACCAAACACCAAGTGACTTGACGATCCACTTGGAACAGGCCAGGACAGTGAAAACACTAGTTGCACTCGGTTGCCAGTGATGTGAGACGTCAAGATTGCATACCAGTATCTCTTCGGATGGTGAAAGAGCCTCCAGCCTGAGACTCCCAGACATATTGCTCATCGTCATTGTGTTTGGAAGTGACCACAACTTTGTCAGCAACCAGGTATGCAGAGTAAAATCCCACTCCAAACTGTCCAATCATGCTGATATCCGCTCCAGCAGAGAGTGCCTCCATGAATGATTTAGTTCCTGATCTTGCAATTGTTCCAAGATTGTTCACCAGATCTGAATCACAGGAAGCCAGGTTGAGTCATCACACACGAAGTAGAATCAACACTGCAGAAGAACCATTGTCAGCAAATCTGAAATGACTCAAAGACAGCAAATTTGCAACCACAAAATCCACCTGCTTCAATAGTCAACACTCAAGAAACACTTGATGTTGAGTTTAAAATTCTTACCAGCCTTGGTCATTCCAATTCCTGAGTCAATAATTGCAATAGTGTTGTTGGTTTTGTCTGGCACTATGTGAATGAAGAGCTCAGGCTGGCTCTCCAGCTTGCTTTTGTCTGTTAGACCTTCAAACCGAATCTTGTCCAATGCCTGCAAAAGTTCAATAGTAATGAGCACCCACGACACTGTCGATTGCCATTATTTATAGAAAATAAACAAGTGCATAACACTGCAAAAAGGGGAAGCATTTGAAAACTTACACACAATCCACAATCTCATTTTCAGAAAATAGAATAGGCCAATGAGAGTGCAAAAGTTCAGATTGATTCAGAGTCTAAGAAATCTGTTTCTTCAAGAGTATGCTGTCTTAGCGTGTTAAGACAGCATACGGCAAGAGGAAATACATGTCGCACGGCTTAATCAGCTGCGAAACGCTTTCTCTTCATCTAAAGGCAACACTGGAAGTGCAGGCCCAAGTCCTACGGTTCGCAGAAGTCGGCAGGTGAACTCTAGATGACTGAATTCAGCCAGATAACAAAAAGGTTCCACCAGGGAGACGTGCGTGTAGCATTAAGGAACGACCGACAGGAAAACCAGAGAAACCTAAAGCACATGAAGGCGCACCACGAAAGGCCGTCTTCAGTATATTTATTTTTCACTTGAGTTTCCATACATAAAGAATATCATTCTATCATGTTCTATCGGCATATCAAGATTTCGGACATCAAGTAGGCAGAGAGAGAGCGAGCTTACATCAGAGGCATTGGAAACGAGCTCCCGAAGGAAGATCTCCTTATTACTGTAAAAAGTGTTGATGATAAGACTCAACAGCTGATTAATCTCGGCCTGAAAAGCGAAGGTCTCCACCTCCCCTCCTTGCTGCGGCTCCTCCACTATCATATCACTTCCCGACTGCTGCTCGTCCTCGGACACGATCGCCATGGCTTTCAACTTCAACGCAACCAAAACAGAGTTTCGACAAATCGGCCGGCTTCTGAACCTAACCCACAAAATCTACGACCAAAAATCGTTTCACAAAATCACACAAAATACTGTGCAGATGCAGAGCACGACGAGGAAGCCAAAGATATACACGAGATATGGATTGTCAACTGCGCGATATCTGCGAGAGCAAGGATGAAAGAAAGCAGTATGAAATCTGTGCGCAAGCGCAAGCATGGAGCGGGGGTCTTTGAAGGGCGGGCGCTCACAAACAGGAACGACCTAGGTCCACTTGTCACCGTCCGATCCACAAGGATGGTAGCATCTGGCCCGTTGACACCTTCACTCTCGAAACGGGGAGCATCATGAATCCCGCGTACGCAGCTTCTAGTACTTTCTACGAGCTTCTCACCGTCCGATCACATAACTGATCAAGTCTAACGGTCGATAAACTTCACGAATTTCTAAAACTCAGGCATTTTGTTATAAATCCATCCTCTGAGTCGAACGAGTTCCCAAGTGAGTTCCCGTGTTTCTTGAATAACTTACTTCCCCTTGTCTGTTCTCCAGAGAGAAACAAGGGCGTTCCCCTACTTACAGTTTCTAGAAAGTTCCCCGACACTTGCAGACCCTAGAAAGTTCCCCGACACGATTGTTTCCTTTTCCGGTAACGACGGTAGAAAACACTGTTGACCGTTTTTAACCGCCATTTTTTCACCTTCCCGAGCCTTTTTCTTTTAAGGTTTTAGAAAAATGTAAAAGGAGGCTATTATTAAGGAAAATGTGGTGCATTTATGGCGATATTACAAATGCAAAGTGTGAACACTTGGCTAACTTTTCGCCAGTTATCACATGAGGTAAAGCCAATTTTGGTAAGGTCTTTACCTTGGGCCATACTTACTACGAAATTTCATTACAAGTGGTGAAAAATTTAACCAATACAACAACACCAGAAGCTAGCAACATTTCTAAAAGTGTAAATATACATAACTTATGGCTACACAACTTAATCGAGCTTTTTTCCCTTTTTTTCCCCAGTATTGTGATATAAAAAAACTAGTAAAGCTCTTTTAAAATAGCAAAATTAGTTGAATTTACATTAGAAAAACATTCTCTTACAAAAATTTCCCAATCTTTTGTGGAAAAACCCGGGATTTTGTTTTTAAAAATCATTTAACCTAATACGATAGAGCAATTTCACAATGCACGTAAGGCCATTCAAATGTCTCCTAACCTTGAAACATCTTGCTAGGCGACTATTTAATTACACAAATGACAGGTCAAAACATCAATTGAGCACCTCAAAAATTAAAATAAATCTAATTAAATATAATTGCATTCAAACACATTGATTGACCCTAAAAAACGAGAAATATTTGGCAAGAACAAATATAAGGCAACTAAGTTAACACAACAAGAACAAAATAAAAATTAATAAAACCATCAATTGACCACCAAAAACAAGTAATTAAGGGAAAAACATCTAGAACAAATGTTAAAAAAATTAAAAACATGATTGAATGCCCAAAAAAAAAACAAATCAAAGGGAAATCAATAAATGTCGTTATAATTATATATATTAATTCACTTAGTCCGTCCGTCCGTCCGTAAAACCTGATCTCCCCAACAACATGACAGTTATTATCACTATTTTTTAAGGCAGTTAATTGTGGTAAATAATCAAAAAAAAGAATTTTTTACCTGTTTGTCTGTAAAACCTGATCTCCTTAACAACACGACAATTATTATCATTATTTTTTAGGGCAGTTAATTGTGGTAAATAATCAAAATTTTTTTTTTTATCGTGGCATTTAAAGTTTTGTTTGACCTTGGTTACAACAGTAATAATATAATGAAAGTAAATAAAATAAATAAATTGTTACGTAAGCAAAGGCAAGTATGTTATTATATAAGTAAAAGATAGTAAGTTAAAGCAAGTAAAAATAAAAGTGAAATAAACTTAAGATAATAAGTAGCCTAAGTAGCTCATGGGGTAGTATGAGCCCTATAAGACTTTTGCAACAGTCTTTTCAAGGGCTCACAAATTTACACGTCGATATCACTAATTATTTATTACTGAGGGGCAAAAAAAAAAAAAAAAAAAACCTTGAATGTGATGGTGGGCTAGAGGTGCCCAGCCCACCCGTGCTGGCCCACCATCTATGCCTTGCACGCACAGGTTACCATTAGTTGTAATTAAAAGCATTGATAAAGGTCCAACAAGAAATCAAAAAATATATAGCAAAAACAAATGGAAGGGTGACCAAAAAAAAATGGTTGAGCATTGTCACATATTTTCTTTTGAAGGGAACAACAAGAACAAATGAAAAGGCAACAAAAAGAATGATTAAAAATCATAGATATAAATAAAATGGGAAAAAAACAAGAAAAAGGCATGATTAATGTTTAGGTATAAAGGTCAATTGAGTATAAAACATAAAATAGACCCAAAAAACCCCACAAAAAGATGACAAATTGTAAAATAAAACTTTAAAAAAATCCAATTACCAAAAAAGTGAAGATTTAATACCCTTAAAAAAAATTCAAATAATTGAAATATATATAGTTACTGAAAAAACCACTCAACTTTGTGACAAGAAAATGTCACCATGAAAATATGGTAATCATGGCAAACATTACCCATTAGAACATCCTTTTTTTTTTTTAAATTTCGAATTTCAAATGAATGGCTTTAATTTTAAAAAACATGAATGCATTTTTGGTGATAATACAAACATTGAAGCATAAGGCATATGGCTAATGAAATTTTAAAAGAATAAAAAATTGGCTATGTGCCCAAAAAAAGATTGTGCAAAATTAACAAAAGGCTCATGTTTACTTCAACAATAACTTATGACAAATACATAACAGTTATATGAAGTATTACAAAATGACCTACATACAAAAGGTTACTACAAGTGCTTTCTAGGGTTCTAATGGACATCTTCGATTCCTTATTCTTCTTTCAAATGTAGTTAGTTGAATTATTTTTCATAAGACACAATATATGACCTTAAACCCATGATACAAATTATAACATAAAAATCATGGATTCCAAAATGAAACATATGACAAATGACAATTGCAAATTCAAGATATTGAACAATTGACCCAAATGACCACTTCATTTTTGGAACATATGACCATTGCACTTCAAGAAGTTATAACAAATAACATTTTCAAAAATCATAATCAAAATTGAACATATGACCTAGATCACACTTAGAGATTGCACATATGACAAAATTATCATCTCATGGCCCAATGCCCATTATCCATAGTCCATATATTTAAATAAGTTAAAACAAAAAACCAAGGTACCACATACCAAGGAACAAAAAAAGGAAAAAACCAAAAATTTGCAAGGGATAAATGAATCGCCCATAACATGGTCTAGTAGACACTAAATGAAAATAGGGGTATAAATTCTAGAACACAAAAATTGTCAAAATTGGGATTGAAACATGACTTGAAGGATTGAACTCATGAGTGTAACAACAAATGAAAAAAAAAAAAAAAAAAAAAATTAAAAAATAAAAAAAAAACAAATAAAAAACAACAAAAAGGTTGAATAAGAAACAACATAAACAAAAAACATCACCAAAACAACCATGAAGAACCATTTAGTTTTTAGATTTCATAACTTTAAACTCAATTCTAAACTATTTATCATCATCAAGAATGGAATAGAAGTCAAAAGACCACATTAGTTTTTGTTTTTGTAATTTTCACCTACTTCCAATCATCAAAAGCTACATCATACGGGAAGTTTTGGAAGGTGTAAGAACTTTGTGAATACATGCCAACCACTATTAAAAGGTGTTCATTGAATCTATTATGCAACTTTGATTTCATAAAGGAGAATGAACTCCCTAGCATTTGAATTGTAGCAATATTTGCTAGCTTGAAATATTCTAAGATGGAGTTTTATAGAACCCTAGAAATTGAAAGTGTTTTCCATAAACGAATGAATGGATTCAACAAGATTCGCAGTTCCATGGTAGAGGTGGTGTTTGCTTTCATGGCGCACTTGAAGGTGCTGCATTGTAGTTCAAGGGCACTTAGGCTTAAGATGGGTGAAGATGAAATGTTCAACTTCCGCTCATAACAATAATGTGTTTTCAACAACCTGAAGTGCCTTTGAAAAAAAATTTAACATCAACTTGAAGCCAATATTGAGGATACATTACCCCCATAACATCCATTAAATAACTTGTTGGGAATTGGTTGGTCAACTTTTTTGTTAATGAATGTGTAACCCCTACAACACAACAAGCAATAAAAAAAATGTAAAACATACCACAAACCTGAATCTAGTAAATGTGAAACATAAAAAGATTCCCAACAAATTAAAAATGGCAATTATGCACCTATGCACAAAATTTTGACATTTTCAACAATGTTGAAAACATTTCGAAAAACCTTGTTAATTCTCTCGATTATAGGTTCAAGATGGGTTGCATAGAATTGGTTTGCAAGTACATGTTAGGTATGTATTTTAATTTAATTTCAACTTTTTAAAAAATATACATTACATGGAAGATGAATGGTACCTCAAACTGCAAAAATCAAAATTTCAATTTAACCAATTTCCACCTCTTATGACAATTTTTTCTTAAAACCTCAACATGATCAAAAGAAAAATACCAATAACATAATGTCAATTGCCATTGAATTCATTGCAAACACCAACTATGAAATTCAAATATGAATAATTAAAACTTGTCACAAGCTTTACATTCACAAAATAAGATATCACAAAATATAAAAAACCTAAAAAATCAAAGAGTTCAAAATGCTAAAACCCAGTAGACAAACTAAACCCTAATATGGTAGAAAGGGGTTTTAATATTTACACTTCATAAATAAAAAAAAGTTAGAGAAAACTCATTATTTACCCCTGCTGAAACTTGCAATAGCTAAAACTACCAACATGTGCTCAAAAAAGAATGTGCCACTTTTGCCCTTTGTTTTCATATTTGGGGGCAAAAGCAAGGATTTTAGGGGGGCTTAAATGTGCGTGTGTCAAGGCTATATAAATAAGGGAGCCAGCGATTAGAATTCATCATCAAGCTTATAAATGTGAAACACCTTTCCATTCATCATACACTTCATCATAAGGGAAATTCCTTAAGGTGAAAAATGGCTATGAAAATATGGCCATAACTATTAAGAGATGTTCATTTAATTTATTTTTATATTTTGATTTACTAAAGGACAAGCTTGAAAATGTCTTGTTGTCCTCCATGTTCTAATACCTCACTAGGAAAACTCAAGAAAATAATTCCCCAATCCTTGTGAACATGACAAAGAGCACCATAATAAAAGAAATTCACATGACTCAAAGGTTCCATGGATATTAAAGATATCCTGAAAGTCACCCAACATCCTTTGCCTTTTTTCACAATGATTTTATCACTTGACCTTCAACTTGCATTTTTTCAAAAGTGTGCAACTAAGTGACCCAAACTCCCAATAAGGCATGAATAGGGGTTTAGAATCTTCTAGACTACCATTACACCTAAGGGGTCTTCTTAAGGGGTCAACCTACCTACCCTCTTTTTGGGGGATCCACTGACTTGCTTTAATTTTTGGAAAAATCCATTTTATTTCTACATTTTGAAATTTCACCTTGGAAACTTGTTTTAATTTTTGGAAAAATCCATTTTATTTCTACATTTTGAGATTCCACCTTGGGAATTTGTTTTAATTTTTGAAAAATCCATTTTATTTCTACATTTTGAAATTTCACCTTAGAAACTTGTTTTAATTTTTCAAAAAATCCATTTTATTTCTTTATTATGAAATTTCACCTTGAAATTTTGTTTTATTTGTGAAAATTTCAATTTACAAAAGGAGTCACTTACTTATGAAACATATTCATTTAGGTTGGGTAGACTACCTAATTACTTACATACGTTATATAACCTACCAAATTATGCTTAGAGCCCATGGGACTATTTTGCATTTGGAGGCAAAAATCTCATAAATGAGACCAATGAGCATTCAATTTTGAATATTTAAATAAGGTATCCAAAATAACCTACCGGACCAAAAATCCCTCCTTTCAAAATCCTTTCTACATCTCTCATGAGCATTAGGCAACAAGATTCTATGAATTTGGCAAAACATTTCTTTGGAACATTGGGGTGAGTTTAGCAAAAGTCAATCTCTTTAGGATAAAACAAAAGGTACTCTATGGAATAATTTTAGTTTGAGCAATAGGGCTTTTTGGATTTATTTTTGTTTTGAACATACACCCTTTTTAGAACATTTCTTACATAGAAGCAAAATATGGTCAATTCTTGGAGTTTTTAGATTTGTCTAGCATTTTCAACTAATATATCTTTGACATGTTTAATGTTGAGGAATTCATTGATGACATGGATGTTAAGGCTTTCCTACTATTTCAAGTACCCTTGGTTGTTACGGTTAGTTTAAAGAAGTTTTCCACTATGATCGAGATGGTATCAAATACTAGTCAATTAGTAGACCCAACTGTTGGAATTTGGGTAAACCCAATGTTGTGTGCATCATGTAATCTTTTGTTGAACAAATGGTCTACACCCTCAATTTCATGGACTTTACATATATTTCTATTGCAACATTAGTTTTCATTGTGAATTTAAACATCCTACATCATAGTTGAAGGTCTTAGAATGACAATATTGTAAGAAACATTAAAATACCCAACCTAAATTCATAGTAATATTGACCTTTGATCACCAAATTATGATGTTCAAAATTCAAATCAACATTATATTTGTGATTAATACTTATAGTAAATGATCCCCAAAACATCAAGCAAATAGTTTACTCAAAATCTAATATACAGTTCTTTCATTATGATTTCAATGACATTTGCAAGACAATAGTGACATGAATGAATACTTTTTTTATAAAACTTTAAACAGATTCAACAAACATAATCAAAAAAATTTAATCACTACAACGAAAGGTGTCCCTATACACCAAGTGATTTCATTGAATTTAGATTGAATTTAGTAGTTGTAGTGAACAGGGACTAGTCAATTGCACCACATTTTGTAGTAGAGTCACGACTACAAATATGTGTTTTTAAGTTGATCTTTTAAATCAAGTTGGGCAAAAACATTTTCACATCAACCAATCAAAAAAATTGCAAATAACAAAACAAATTAATCATTTTTGACACAAATGTGACTAAAAACATACGATTAACATAATGGAAAACAACTATCTAAAATGACTATGATGGTTGTCCAAAATGACTAAAGCTATTAGTTGACATAGCATTACTAATGTAATTTTTAAATTAAAAATTAAATTATCTACATGAATATATAAAGACATAATCAAGTTTTTTTTTAAAAAAATTATAAATAAATCCAAAATCCTACCGCCCTTGAGTTGGGATTCAATTAATGTTGGAAATTTTATTTTATTATATAAAATTTGTTGATCATTTTCGTTGATGTGTACAAGCCATTAAAATTTTGAATTTATGGAAGTTGGAACCCACAACCTATTTAATCACACTCCAAGGCCTTAACCACCAAGCCATCATTTCTTGTTAAGCTAGAAAATGACATCGAAAAAGATAAAAACACATATTTTGAGCACAAAAAATGCATATTTTTTTATATCACTATTTGATCTAATTGATTTGGTAGGTTCATTATTACATTTAACTTTGTAATTTCTTTAGTTTACAAATATATGTAAATTTATAACTATCCTAAATATTCATTAATTTAAAAAATAAAAATTATTTTTTGAAAATTTGAATTGAATTATATATTCAAATATTATCTACTTTCTTACTTATATAAAGAAATTTGATTTTTTTTTTCCATTTCAAAATGTACAACAAACAAACAATTATTATGTTTTTAAATATTTATTTCAAAAATTCGTATTATGCATTGTTCGAAACATAATAATAATTTAAATAAAACATTTACTTTCACAATTACATTGAATTTTGTAATTTATTTAAGTCTCAAAATGTGAAAAAATAATTAAATCACTTAATTCAAAAATTCATATAGAACGTATGTTTTGGTAAATACTAAATCTTTTTTGTTCAAGCTGGCGGTTTGTTACCGAACATGATGGGTGTTACCGAACATTCATGGGTTCAAGGGCGGAGTGGAGGAGGAGGAGGAGGAGGAGGCATGATTCTATAAGCAGACAGGCAGTCAGGCAGGCAGGCAGGCCGGTAGAGAGGGTTAGCTTTGAAACTGTTGGAGATTTTGCTCTGAAAATTTTACTGTGAAAATTTTGCTGGTGAGGAGGGGAGGGTGTGTTCATCCTCACTGGAGTTCAAGAAACAAAAGAATGGCAACAGCAACAAAGCCCGTATCTGAGGAGGAGAAGGTTTGTTTTTTTCTTTTTCTGAAGAAACCAACAATTTTTGCATCTTCTTTTGTAGATCAAACTTTGCTTGAGCTTCCAAGAATGTCGGATCTGCAGATCTACCTACTAGTCTTTTGAAACCCACCACTCTCACAATGTATTTTTGTCACATTCTCTGATGAAAGGAAAATCAGGGTAGGTATAGCATCGCCCTGAGTGATCGGAGTTTTTTTGTACAGGTAACTACTGTAAAGGTGAATGACTCTGCTGTGAATGGTGTCCTGCCTGTGTTGACAAGCTCCAAGGAGCTGAAAGTGGTATTTGTGCTCGGTATGTTTTACGCCCCTCTTGTTCACATGTGTGTGTATACACAAGAAGAGGATTCTTGTTACCCAGTCTCCGAGTAATATCAGTTCTATACATGAGGAAGAAAGATGGCTTCTTCCGTTGTGTTTGTGACTGTATCTGTACCAGGAGAAAATGTTTGTATGAAAAGAACCCCCATAGTTGGTTTGGTAATGTGTGGATCAGTTAAGACTGTGCAAGGTGTGGTTGGGGAACAGGTGGACCGGGCAGTGGAAAAGGCACCCAGTGCTCCAAGATTGTGGAAACCTTTGGCTTTGTGCATCTTAGTGCAGGTGATCTGCTACGTGCAGAGATCAAATCTGGCAATGAGAATGGGTATGTGCTCTTGGGCTCTTTGCTCATCCTCACTGTCATTCAAACCGGCTCCTCAGTTTTTGTTTTCTCCATTTTTTAGGGTTGGGTGGGTTTTCCTCTTTTTCATGCTTGTGGATCAGTTGCTGGCATGTTGTCAGATCTGTGATATATCTGTAACCTTTGTTCTCAGGTCATCTAGTTTCTTTTCTGGGTTGACCTGAATGATAAGTGTGGAGGAAGTTTTAAGTCATTATGAAGAGATTTTGCTCTCCGCTCCCCTTTACCTCTTTCAGGTCTTATGTACTTAGAGTCCCAGGAGGAACATTTGGGAGCTTTGGAAGCTCCTTGTCCTGAGGAGCTTACAGATGAGGAGCCTGCCATTGGCTGCTGAGAGTGAGTAGCATTGGGGTTTGAATTTGCCTGTCAAGTGTGAAAAGCTACTAAAATGGGGGGCCTGAGATGGGTTTTATGGAACATTGGCTGTTGTAGAAATATGATTCAGAATATGATCAAGGAGGGCAAGATTGTGCCTGCAGAAGTTACAGTCAAGCTTCTCCAGAAGGCTATGGAGGAGAGTGAGAATGACAAGTTTCTGATTGATGGGTTCCCCAGGAATGAGGAGAACCGTGCTATCTTTGAGAGTGTGGTATGCTATTCAAAATTATGTGCAATTTTGTGTTTTGTGGTCTTATACCTTGAAACCCATGTTTTTTACGATTTGGAGTGTTTTGTCAACTTTGTTCCTTGAAATCCTTGAACCCTCTGGGATGTTATGTCTTGCACTTTCATGCACACTTGGAAAAACTCAACTGTCCTAGATGCAACTAATGATGTATATTTTACCTGGGGCAAAATTTGTGCAGACTGGCATTGAACCCCAGTTCATTCTTTTCTTTGACTGTCCTGAGCAAGAGATGGAGAGAAGGCTTCTTGGTCGCAATCAGGTCTACAACAATCATGAAGACAGTTGACCTGTCTTTCATCAGTGAATTTCTGCCTTCTATGGTTTTATTTTCATCAGTTTTAAGTACTGTTTTGTTTCTACAATAACCAAAACTGTGACAGTGTTGGGTAAACAGGGCCGTGTTGATGACAACATAGAGACCATACGTAAGCGGTTTAAAGTGTTTGTAGAATCCAGCATTCCTGTTGTGGACTACTATGAAACCTCTGGCAAAGTTAACAAGGTACTCAAACTGTTCAGCTCTCAACCTACAATGTTTTCAAATGCCATATTGGTCTGTGCAGTTGGTTGAAGGATCCATGATGCTTCGGATCCTGATCCAATTTTCTTGAGGTTACACATGGCTGTGCAGACATTACCAACCTAATTGGGACTCTGATATTGGTGTCCTGTTCTGCAGATTGATGCCACCAAATCAGTTGACGAAGTCTTTGATTCAATTCGACCTTTGTTTGATTGCTTCAACCATGTGGTACCTCCCCCTCTCTTACAACTTCTCCCTGGCTTCTTCCTCCCATTTCTTCTCCATTCACTTTCTTTCCTTCGGATGGTTAACAGAATGTCAAACATTTGGTATATTTACTCCAATTGGGTTCTCTTCGATGTTTTTCACCACCCTGCGGAAACTAAATGATCAGTAATTTTGGACATTTGGAACACCTCCTGTCATACATGCAGTCAAGTAATGGCTATGAGGAGGAATTGACAGAAGCTATCAAGCAACATAACATCAATGGGTCTGCAGTGGCCATCATCAACTGAATCACAGAGGTCTTTCTTCCTTCAAGACACTCAGACTTTCCTATTATTGTTCCACCCCAGCAGAATGATCTGTGCTGGATTTAATTGAGAGCATATGTGTAGATGAGAAGCACATTGTGAATACGCACATACATGCATATTGGGATTTTCTTTCATTCTACCTTAACAAGTTTTTTTGCCCATTGTGGCTATGGTGGGTGGTGGCAGATTTTCCAGGATATTCTGCCAGAGAATGGCACAAGCCTTCAAACAAATTTGCTCCATACCACTATCATGATTTGTGTTAAATTAGCAAGTACCCATTATACCATTTGATGCTATCTTACACAAGTCACTCATTTGTGATATTGTGTTGGGTCTCACTATACTAATCTTCTCAATAATCTAGACTCTGACGAGGTCATAGATTCTGTCATGTTTGATAGATCTAGAAGGGTTCCTACTTGTGTGGTGTTTCCTTCTTGGGTTTAATCGAATTCCTAATTCATTGTCCACATGGCCAGATTATTACAGATGCTGACCAAGGAAGTGGAGTTTAGACTTTAGACTCCGGTTGTTTTTTTGCCCCTGTAAAACTCCGGATGAAGCAACCTCCAATTGAGGTTAGCATTTGATACCAATACATGACTCTCAACATGATGTTTATCACTAAACTATGATTTATACAACATTCTTTGTGCAATTTCCACATTGGAGGCACACTAAAGCATTGTACATATGAACTCTCCAATGTCCCTGATTGTGGTGAACCTAAACCCAAAACCACTGTTCCTAAACCCTAAACCCTAAACTAATCTTGTTATGTATAGTTCTAAACACTTAACACATGTAGAATTCAAGTGAGTATAGGCATGTGTGGTGGCTTTTGACCTAAGTCAAACAAGTCGTTTGATTGCTCTTGGGAAAGATTTGTATCCTTTTGTTGTGACTGACTACAATCTGTTTTACAAACATTGTTGTTGGTCTTTTGTTTCTTCATGTTGATATCTACAAGCAAGAGATGGGTATCTTTCCATCCACTCCAATTTTTTGCCAATGAGGTTGGGAGGGATGGAGTAGGTTTGTTAGTATGTACCACTATTTTATTACATAGATTTATTTGTGAACAAGACATAGACTCCACAGTAGGTTGTAAAATTACACGAGATGGTTAAGCTCCTTGTCTCATTCTAAAGCCAACTCTTAGAATGTATGTGGACATTCTATGATGGAAATTGGCAGAAGCTGCTACCAAATTTTGTGTTTGTTATACCTACCCAAATGATTATAAAAAAACACAAATGATGAACTAATTGAGATAAGTAATTGACTCGTCTTTTATGACTAATGTGCTTTTTTTGGGCATGATTTTTCTCAGTTGCAATTTTCTTTTTGTGTTAAAGGGTTGTGTCTTGCTTGACTAAGATACTTTGATTTTGAATTGAATGTTACACTATTATGGAGATGGACATACAAATTCACAAGTTTGTTGGAAAAAACATAAGTTGAGCTTCAAATGTGTTTTTTTCTGAGGATAGTTTATAATTTATCTGACATGACATTTTGCAATAATGATTGTCCTGGATTTTTCACCTTGTATTTTCTATAGTTTTGAATGCTATAATCTATTTCTAGATGATGCTCCTAAATATGTATTAAGTATGATAACAAATTAGGAATGCTAATAAATTATTTGTCAATATTGACATACATATTGAATGAATATACCAAATTTAGTTTGTCCTTGTGATGTTAATAATAAAAATTGATTCAAGTATTTTGTTGTTCCAAAGTTTTGATAGGTAGAGCAAAAGATGCTCATGTTGACGTTATCAAAGGTCTCCATTATCTTTGGATGTGTAAAAACTCCCTCCATCAATAATCCATTGGCATTTTAAAAAAAGTTTAATTGGTTGTATCCAATAGGAATGTCATATGATTTTTAGCCTTAATGTGTGGGAGATATTGAGTTTTGAATAATTTTTTGTCATTATAAGTTTGATTGAATTACAAAAATGGTTTTGGAAGGAAAAATTAATTGGCTAACCAATTCACACTCACACCAACAACACAGGCTACAATCGTTAAAATTAATATTAGCTACAAACTTCAGCTTGCTTATCAACTTTTTAAAAAAAAATTCAAGTTGCCTATCTAAAGAACTTCACGTTGTGTTCAAAAATGTTTTTTCAAAGGTTTGGTTTAGTTTCAGATTTAGCAAAAGATTACTTTCATGGTCTAGTTCTTGTGCCAATGCTAATGAAAGGCCGTCAACTTGAGTCTATATCACATGAACTTGGAACTCCAATTTTAACATTGCAAATCCGAATACCCTCACAACATTCATGAAAACCTTTGAGTTTATTTTTAGTGTATTTGGTTGGAGATATGCTTATAGAATGTAATATGTTATATGTGAGAGGTGAGTGTTTTGAAAAAATGAAATGCTTGCAAGATATTTTTGAAACACTTGCCATAATTTTTTTTCATTTCTTTCGTATGAGACCCACTAGGTATCATGGAATTTTTTTAAAACAAAAAGTTTGTCAATTCTTTATGCTTGATAACACCATTGGAGTAGAAACTAAACTGCCCTTGACTTACTTTGGGAACTCCAAGCATTACCCTCCACCAAAAAAAGTTGCCTTTACTCAATGGAGGCCCACTTCAACAAGTGAAAAGTCCATTTGGGTTGTACATCTACTTTTTGTGTCCACACTCTCAACACCAAAACAATCCATTCCAATCCAAACAGTCTAAACACTTTCACCAAATAGACCAGTTCTAATAAGGTAAAACTTCTGGGAAAAACCTATGATTAAACTACCACAGTACAAATTAAATTCGACCATAATTGTATTATTTGTAAAAATCTTGAATTTTTGAAATATTATTTTCAAGAAATTTTCTTTTGGAAAGAAAATAAATAAAAATTTGGAACATTCAGGAATAATTTATTTTCAACATGGAATCTTCATTTTAATTAATTAATTATGAATGTATGTTTCTCTCGATTGTGGTGGTGCCTCTTTACATACCCATTTTATGATTTTGGGTATTTTTGTCTGTTGCATTTGCAACTCATGACTCTCTGATCATCTTAAAACTCTGAGGGGTATGGAGTCTGGACTTTGGAGCTCACTTTTCATTAATTTTCAATTTATTTAATTCTAGGTTTGTCAATGAACAACAATTTTAAATTGATTTTTTTTGGTTTGAAATTCTTGGTTTTTAAGGGATTACATATCCAGCACCCACCCTCAAGCTTTTTTTCTCTACAATTTTGTGATCTTGACATTTTGGCAAAAAAAATCCAAGAAATTTGCTAAATTATTAAAATTTACACCAAAAGAAAATTTTCAAAAATTTTCAAACTTTTTTTGAAAAAAAAAAATTGGGAGAAAAATCCACTTGTACCCACCGTTGCATCGTCCATTGGAAACCCATTATGACTTAGTTGTGGTTGGAACTAGTGTTGGGTAGTTATTAGAAATGAAACCTAATAATGAATGATTTCAAAGATATATAATCATGATTCTCACAAAAATCAAATTCTTGGTTATATATTACAACATAATTTTCAAAAATTTGGGAACCAATAATGGTATACAACCACCTTTTTTTAAAAAAATCTAAAAACTGATCAAATAACCTTTTATATGATTTTTGGTTATTTAGTGAAAACCACCAATTCTTTGATGTTTTTAAAAATTACAAAAGTGAAGGTTGTTTGATTTTGAAATAAATCAAAAAATTGGAATGGGAAGTTATAAAAAACTCAAATAATTGCCAAACATTGTTTGGAATCACAAACTAAGTCATCAAGGTAGGTTCCACTTTAGTTACCTATCTTGTAAACCTTTTTATTTACACCTCACATTATCTAGGCAACTAGGTATGTAGGTCGGTATGTAGCATAAGTAAATAGGGAAGGACTTTCTACCAAATGCCATTGATAGAACATGTATTGACTTAAGTGGGAAAATTGGTGCATTGGATGGAAGGGTTTTTGGTAAATTCATATGGCCCTTGAAGGCGTTCAAATTTTGTGATCGTATTTTTACTTCTATTCATTTTTATGTTATTTATAGATTTAAACATCAACCAAACATTGTTGAAATAACACACCTGTGCATTATGCACAGGGTTCACACTAGTTTTGATTTATTTGTTTTGTATGTTTTGCAGGTGCTTTTGTTGATTTGTACATTTCTTTTATTTTTTTGGTTCTAGTGATGATCATATGTTGTTACAGTTCTTGTTCGTCACTTGCTTTCATTGTGCAAAATCTTTTTTTAAAAAAAGTATTCATTCATTTTTCTTTTCATTGCCAAGAGGTGGAATTTATATTTCGTGTAGGTTCTTGAGTTTCAATTTTTTTTTTTACCAACCATTACCATTGTTTCTGGACTTTTTTGCAATTCAATAAAGTTGTAAGTGACCTTGTTTGCAAAGCTCAAGTGTAAATTTTTATGAGTTTAAGAAATTAGGGTTATGTTTTATTCAGGTTTAGATAATCAGTTTAAAATTAGGGTTTGATTATTGAAGGTAAGTAATGTTTAGGACTTAAATTTATGAGATGCAAGAGTTTTGAAAATAAAAATAAAAATTGCACTTTGAAAGAAATTTTAACTTATGTAAAAGAAATTAGAAGAAAAAGAAAAGATGGAAAAAAAAATGAAGAACGGGTGAGTAACTTACGAAAAAGGAACTCCCGTGAGCTGGCGCTGACCTGGCCGGTTCCTTACGGATTTCGTAAGTTACTGAGCGATCTTCTCGCGTATAACCGGCCTGAAAATACGCTAAGGAAAAACGGACGGTTCTTTAAGGCGTGTCTGTGCTTTCTGCTTTCACATCTTCTTCTCCTCTCCTAGTTTAGGGTTTAGGGTTTTGTGCAATTAAACGGTGAAAAAAGAGAAAGCAAGATGATGTTGGTTTTGTAGTTGCTGTTATTGTTGCGATGGACATGGCATTATCGTCAATGCAGGAATGCCAATTGCACTTTAGGGAGCAGCAGCCCTTTCCCACATGGGGACGAGGAGAGAGGCTGATCAAGGGCCTGCTATGTGTCTGTGCTTCACCTTCGCGTCAAGTGCAACAATTTCTGCTCCTGCAATCAACTGCTCTACTTCCCAGGGGGCAGATGATTGAAACAAATGCGGCACTCAGAGATCAGGGCTATCGTAAGTTTTTCCCCTCCCTTCTACTGCCTTCTCTTACTTCTTTTACATATTTCTTTAGACCACCAATGCTCTCAAATGCAGGTGCTCTGTGGAAAGGTATGAACGATGTTTTGGTTGAATAAACTGTCTTTTGTCTCCTTCTTAACCCTAAAATCTTCATCTCTTCTCTAGTGAATGTACAAGATCACACACTATTTGTCCAAGCTGTATCTGACCAGAAGTGCTGATGGATGGAACACAGCAGAACCTAGGAGA